>Ga0316604_10000261_pt1 | contig 74839 bp, 61 predicted proteins | sample OWC_soil_day20_C_FD_207650 | JGI IMG/M metagenome (GOLD analysis project Ga0316604, IMG submission 207650) | Wetland soil microbial communities from Old Woman Creek delta, Ohio, United States - OWC_soil_day20_CT | ecosystem: Environmental > Terrestrial > Soil > Wetlands | place: USA: Ohio... | reverse complement strand
TTCTTCACCTTTTATATAGCCCATACACTCACCTTCTCAATCAGCATTTGACTATATTTTAACATATTTGTAGTTTTATGTGAATTTTAACCACTTTTCACACAGTCTGACAGGTTCCTTGTCCCACGCGCGACTCTAAAAAACAAGTCTAGTATAAAGAAGTCAATCACCTAGGGCGGCTGGCTTCTTTGTTTTGTAAAGAGCTACTGTAGGGTGTTGTGGGAGTGTTTATTTGTAAAAAAAGGAATTTATTAAAACGCATGGAATTTTATACAGAGACTAACCTTCAGATGAGGTTAAAACCCCACCCGAAGATAGTCTACTTTATTTTGTAAACCGAAAAGTATCTGTACAAAAAAAATGTTATTTACATGTAACATAATATTTGCAACAGGGGGAGAACTAGAGTGAGTAGAATCAAGATTATGGCGACAGCCGGGGACCAACTAATTGCCGATGAGGTATTTACGGCTGTGAAAGAAGTATTAGGAAATAGCGTTGAGGGCTGCGCATATCCCATGAATAAAATTTCCGACAGGGAAGCTGTTGATTTATATGTGTGTATTTCTTCGCGGAAAGGTGAACTGGCAAATCTGGTGCCCAGCGAAAAGATTGTTGGAATAGAGATGGTTCCCTATGTGGGCTTTTTCATCGAATTGGCCAAATTACCCCGCGGTGCTGCGGTATATATTTTTAATAATAGTACCAACTACGCCAAAAAGCTTGTGGAGTATTGTTTAGAAGTCGGCATTGATCATCTTGACTTCCGCTTCATTCCCTATGATGAAATGCCGGAAAGTCAGGTAGTAGAAGAACTTCGTAAAGCAACAGTAATTATGGGAGTAGAGACTATTGTCGGATCTAAAGGCGTCTTGCAGCAAAAGTATAAAGAATATCTACAACCTAATGCGCAGGTGATTGCCGCTAAAAGAGTGACTAATATTAGTTCAGCTTGTGAACTAATGAAATGGCTTACTCTTTTTGAACATAAGTCTCTCGCTGCCAAAATTAGTGATGGCATGAACAGTTTGACCCAGCACATGCAGCAAATAACAACGATCACCCACCAATTGTCCAATTCATCAGCACATGAAACGACAGCTTTTGATGCACTAAGTGTAAAATTAAATGATGGTTTGGAACGATTAGCACAAGTAAAGGGGCTTTCTGAAACCCTGACAGGTGCAGCTAAAAACATTGGCAACATTGTGGATACCATTAAACATATAGCCGGACAAACCAATCTGTTGGCACTGAATGCGACCATTGAGGCAGCGAGGGTTGGTGAACTTGGGCGAGGTTTTGCTGTAGTAGCCAAAGAAGTGGGGAAACTGGCTGCGGAAAGCCAAAGTTCCAGCGAAACTATTCGCCAATCGATTGTGGAAATCCAGTCGGTGGTCGATCAAATAACCCCGGCACTGGTCACCTTAACGGCTGAGATGTCAGGTAATCAGGCTAACTTCTCTGCAATGTCACAAGCGGCAGCAAAAGAAAATCAAGCGATTATTGAGATTTTTAAAGCATTGGAGAATATCCAGGTAATGAGTGAAGAGTTATTGACAGTTACCTTGCAATTAAATAAAGCGTAAAATATACACAAAAACAGTCAGAAGCTTTTTCAAAGGCTTCTGACTGTTTTTTTATTGGTGGTTGCTATTTAATTTTGGCTTGGATTACTTCTCTGCCGGCAATATGTCGGTTAATACCAAGCTGTTCTGGACTAAGTCCAAGAGCCAGTCCGACAAGCTGGGCTAAGTGTAGCACCGGCATTTCCTGGTGACAGTTTACTGCCGCCTGGCCTTCGGGTTGGTTCATGTCCAGTGACATCTGACACAGAGGACATGGGGTTACCATACAGTCGGCGCCGGCTTCAACGGCACTTTGGTTGGTTTGGCCGGTTATGGCAATCATGTCGGGTTCAGCAGTATAGGTGGCATGGAAGCCGCAACACTTGAGTCTGTGGCCAAATTCCACAGGCTGACCGCCAAGGGAGGCAATGAGCTTTTCCAGTGATTGCGGGTTGGCGAAATCTTCAAAATCCATAAGCGCCGGCGGGCGAAGAATATGACAACCGTAATAACCGGCCACTTTGAGGCCTTTGAGCGGGCGCTTAACCGCGGCCTGGAGTTTGTCAAGGCCATAGTCTTTTAAAAGTACCCACAGCAGGTGGGTGATTTCGCTGGTACCCTGATATTGTAAGTCAGCCTTGGCTAATATGCCATTGATCTTTTCTTTTTGGCCGCCGTCTAATTTGGCTTTGGCCTTGCGCAGCATCAGAGTGCAGGTGTTGCAGACTGTTAACAGCGGCATATTCATTTGCTCGGCCAGCGCAATATTGCGGGCGTTAATGGCGGTAGCGGCCAGATCATCGACATCCTGGACATGGGAGGCGCCGCAGCAGGTCCAGCCTGGAATTTCGACAAGCTCAATTCCCAGGGCTTTGGCTACAGCGGTTGTAGCGATATAGTTTTCTTTGGCCGCTCCCTCAAGAACACAGCCAGGGAAAAATGCGTATTTCATTATTGTTCACTCTCCCTTACTGCTTTCAGGATTGCCTTAATTTGTTCATGACCTTTGACTTTGCTAGGGGCATGAAGGGGATTGAGTTTGCCGCGTCTTAGCAGTCGAAGGGCAAAAGGCAGTTTGCCGATAGAACCAATCATACCGATGGTTCTTAGCGATAACTTGGTTTCATTCAGGCGGCCGGTATCTTCAATATCCTGCAGGAAGGCCTTTGCATGACGGGCGCCGGGATTATCGGTATAGCCCATTTTAATGGACATTTGACGCAAGCGGGCAATGTCTTCGCCAGGAGCCAGCCCTTTAGGACATTTGGTGACACATTCCACACAGTGGAGGCATTTCCAGAGACCTTTGTCGACAATGGCCTTGACCCGGGCAGCAGCGTCTTTGTCACGGCTGTCGGCAACGAATTTCCATACCTTGGAGTAGGTGAAAGGCTCCAGAAAATCATCGCTGTTGGCACTGAGCTTGGAACATTCGGAAGCGCAGGCGCCACACAGGATACAGTTAATCTGAGGAGTGATCTTTTTGAAATCGGCGACTGACTGTTTGCAGCCTTCTTTGGCCGAAAAATTGTCCTGGGGTTTGAGCCAAGTATTGGCGGCAGCCAGACGCTCGGCCTTGGGTTCCCAATTTACCACCAAGTCACGGATAACCGGGAAGTTTTGGAGGGGTTCAATGGTAAGTGTGTCGCCAAACCGATCCAGGATGCCGTCAAGTGGGGTTTCGCAGGCTAAGAAGGCCTGACCGTTGACCCGGATGGCACAGGCTCCGCAAACAGCTGCGCGGCAGGCGGCGGTGAAAGCCAGGCTGGAGTCAAGGGTTTCTTTGATGGTGATAAGCCCCCAGAGCAGGGTTTTACCTGGCTGGTGGGGGAAAGTATAGGTTTGTGTAAAGCTTTTGACTCCGTCAAAGCGTGTAACGATATAGGTTATCTGACGCATTAGTATTTCCTTTCTGCCGGCGGGTATTTGGTGATGACAACAGGCCGGTAAGCTACCTGGAACTCTCCGTTTTGTTTGGCTACCAGGGTGTGTTTCAGGAAATTGTCATCGTCGCGGCTGGGGAAATCGGCCCGGCAGTGGCTGCCACGGCTTTCTTTACGGTTCAGGGCGCCTAAGACTACGGTTTTGGCAAGGGTGAGCATGCTGCCAAGTTCAATGTAGTTGACAAAGGCCGAGTTATAGAGTTTATTTTGGTCAGGGATCATGACATTTTGGTATTCGGCAATCAGACGATCCACAACGGCAAGGGCTGCTTCCATTTCATCAGCAGTACGGAAAACGCCAACATTATTCCACATGATTTCGGCCAGGCTGTCACGGAGGGCAGCAGTGGTGACACCAGTTTTGCGAGTGGTAACTGCCGCGAACTTGTCTGCCCAGGTGTGTGCAGCCAGATCAACACTGCTTTCATTACTAGCGCCGCGTTGTTTGGCGCAAGTGGCAGCTCCCAAGCCGGCAAATTTGCCAAAAGCTACAATATCGGCCAGCGAATTGCCGCCAAGGCGATTCGCGCCATGGATGGACACACAGGCTGCTTCGCCGGCGGCGAAAACACCGTCAACTGCAGTGGCACAGGTCTTATAATCAATAACGTCAATACCGCCCATAGAATAGTGACAGCTGGGACGAATTGGAATAGGTTCGTTAATAGGATCAACTTGTTCAAAGGTAATGGCCAGCTCACGGATTTGCGGCAGGCGCTCGAGAATTTTCTCACGGCCCAGATGACGCAGATCAAGCTGGACGTAGGCGCTGAGGCCTTCACCGAAGCCGCGGCCTTCTTTGATCTCGGTCTCAATGGCCTGGGAAACCAGGTCGCGGGTAGCCAGCTCCATTTTTTTCGGTGCGTAACGGCTCATGAAGCGTTCGCCTTTATTATTTAGAAGGTAGCCGCCTTCGCCGCGGGAGGCTTCTGACATCAAGATGCCGGTACCGGCTAGGCCGGTGGGGTGGAATTGAACAAATTCCGGGTCTTTGACTGGGATGCCAGCTTCAAAACAAGCGGCAATGCCGTCACCTGTCGAGGTAAACGGATTGGTGGTGCGCAGCCAGTACATGCGTCCGGCGCCGCCTGTTGCAATAACAACAGCTTTAACGGCAATCGGCACAATGCGGCCGCCTTTTAGATCATAGGCAACTACGCCGCTCAGCTTGCCTTCATCGGTAACAAGCTGCAGCAAATACCAGTCAGCTAGGATTTTTACGCCATGCTGCAAACATTGCTCATAAAGGGCGTGTAAAATAACATGGCCTGTTACGTCAGCCGAGAAACAGGTACGGGGAGAAGAGGCACCGCCGAAATTGCGCTGGGCAATTCGACCTTCACTGTCGCGGGAAAAAGGCACGCCCAAAAAGTCAAGTTCGCGGATAGCATCAGGCATGGCAGTAATAAAGTGTTCGATGGCATCCTGGTCACCCAGATAATCGCTGCCTTTTACGGTGTCAAAAATATGTTTTTCAATAGAGTCGTTAGGATCGGCATTCTGGAGGGAGCCGTTGATGCCTCCCTGGGCGCAGCCGGTGGCTGAGCGGGTAGGAAACATCTTGGTCATCAGGCCAACAGACAGGCCCTGCTGACGAACGGCTTCCAAGGCGGCGCGCATGCCTGCGCCGCCGCTGCCGATAACGAGTACGTCAAAAGTAAGCATTATTCACCTCGTATAGTTAGTATCGTTGAATTTGCAGGCGCAGGCGGGTGGTGCATTGACAACGCTTGACCGTTAACGATTGATTTTCGCTGTTGCCAATACCCCCCCCCAGCCTGTAAAATTTATATACTAAATTTGCCGATACTGTTTTTGGCCTTCGGTATAGAAATTGCGTCCTTCGCTGTCAATAGCGACAATAACCGGGAAATCGACAACTTCCATGCGGGCCAGAGCTTCGGGGCCAAGATCGCCGTAAGCCACAACCTCATAGGATTTGATGGTTTTGGCGATTAGTGCGGCAGCGCCGCCTGTTGTTACAAAATATACTACATTGTTTTTCTTCATGCTGTCGACAACAGCGTCAGAGCGATAGCCTTTACCGATCATACCCTTCAGGCCTTTGTCTAAAAGACGCGGGGCGTAAGGGTCCATGCGGCCGCTGGTGGTAGGGCCGGCAGAGCCAATTGGTTCGCCCGGTTTGGCCGGTGATGGGCCAACATAGTATACCATTTGACCGGTAAAGTCGACAGGCAGTTCTTCGCCACGGTCAAGTGCTTCGACCATGCATTTATGGGCTGCATCACGCGCGGCATAAATTACGCCGGTAATGAGTACACTATCGCCGGCTTTAAGTTGTTTTACCTTTTCGTCAGTGAGCGGTGTAGTAATACGAATTTGTTCAGCCATTATTTTGTTATCCCCCTTAGAGTATTACTTCCGCATGCCTGGTGGCATGACAGTTGATATTTACGGCTACCGGCAGGCTGGCAATATGGGTGGGGTACCACTCGATATTGACGGCAAGGGCGGTAATGCGACCGCCAAGACCTTGAGGCCCAATGCCGGTCTTATTAATAAGTTCCAGCAGTTCGCCTTCCAGTTTGGCGTAATCCGGATGATCATTGCGTTTGGTCACCGGACGGATAAGAGCTTTTTTGGCAAGATAAGCGGCTTTTTCCATGGTGCCGCCGATGCCGATACCGACTACCATAGGGGGACAGGGATTGGAACCTGCAGCTTCCGCTGTTTGCATTACGAATTTTTTGACGCCGTCAACACCATCGGCAGGAATCATCATTTTGAGAGCGCTCTTATTTTCGCTGCCGGCGCCTTTGGGAGCCAGTGTAATTTTGATCTGGTCGCCGGGAACGCTTTCGACATGAATGATGGCCGGGGTGTTATCGCCGGTATTTTTGCGATTAAAAAGCGGTTCACCAACTGCCGATTTGCGGAGATACCCTTCAGTATAGCCTTTGGCTACGCCGGCATTAATGGCGGCTTCAAGGGAATCGCCTTCGATTTTGGTATTTTGTCCTAATTCGACAAAGACGACGGCAAGTCCTGTGTCCTGACACATGGGCTTGCCCTCTTCTCTGGCGATACAGGCATTTTTAATGATTTGGTCAAAGATCTCTTTGCCAAGCGGAGATTTTTCGTTGCTTTTTCCTTGTTGGAGAGCATCGAAAATGTCTTCTGACAAAAAGTAATTGGCATTAATGGCCAGTTTAGCCACGGCTTCGGTAATTTGTTGTGCCGAAATTGTACGCATAAAGTTCCCCTCTCTGTAATTAGATTAACATAGCTCCCAATTGTGTGATGATTTAGATAATAGCCCATCTATACTGTAGCATTGACAATCAGGTAAGCAAAATACTAATAATCTATGGTACAATAGATTAAAACTATTGCTTTGGAGGGTATGCTGGTGGAACTGCGTCAAATGGAATATTTTCAGGCTGTCAGCCGGCTGCAAAACTTCACACGGGCAGCGGAAGAACTGCATGTGGCCCAGCCGTCAATAACAAGTGCCATTCATAAGTTGGAAGAGGAACTCGGCGTTATTCTGTTTGACCGCAGCCAGAAAAAAATCACCCTAACAATGGAAGGGGCGGCTTTTGGTGCCAGAATAGAAAAGATACTTTTTGACATTCGCCAGGTTGTTGAGGAAATGGACGATTTTAATAAACTTAAGAAGGGCAGCATCAAATTTGCCGTGCCGCCGATGATTGGCGCTTATCTCTTTCCCAATATTTTTAATTTGTTTAAGGCGGCCCATCCTAATCTGGAATTGCTGGTTTATGAAGAAGGGTCGCTGGCGGCCCGGAATATGCTGGAAAAGGAAGAACTTGATCTGGGCATTATTATCCTGCCGGAAGGCGCGCCTATGCTGAACGGCATTCCCATTACCCAGCAGGAAATTGTTCTTTGTGTAGCGCCCGACCACCCCTTGAGTTCGGCTGAGTCGGTGAGCTTTAGTCAATTACGGCAGGAACAGTTTGTGCTGCTCAAAGAAGAGTTTTTTCACAGGCGGCTTATACTGGACGAATGTACCCGGCATGGTTTTACGCCGCGAGTGGTACTTTCCTCCAATCAAATTGAAACTATTAAAGCCATGGTTGCCAGCAATGCCGGAATATCTTTTCTGATGAAAATGGTTGTTCGTAATCACAGCAACCTTGTCGGCATACCGCTTGCCGAACCGCTCAAAATTACGATTGGCCTGGCCTGGAAAAAAGGCAAGTATCTTTCCAAGGCGGCTCAGGCTTTTATTGATTTTATTGTTGATTATACGAATTCTCCACAGTTTCCGGGAACTAGCGCTGACGGCAAATAAGTAGATTATGAATTAGGTTTAGTGCCCTCCTTCGTCCTTTTGCATATATATGGTATAAGGGAGATGCGAAAGGAGGGTAACAATGACGCACATAGAGCCATGGGAAATGCCGGGCAAATGCACTTTGGGGCATGGGCCGAAAACTATTGTAGTGCAGCAGGTTTTAGGTGAAAGACATGTGCAAAAATCGGTGGATATACATGTGCGTGTGCCGCGGCGCAAGCCGAGCATAGAACAAATTGTGGACGTGTTTGTCAAAAAACTGTGTATTACCGATGTTGATGTTATTACCAATAAGGTGATTGTCAGAGGCGAATTTGAGGTCAAGGCCCTGTATGTTGCCTGTAAGCCGCGACAACCGGTACATGCCGTAGAGGTATGGCCTGTCCGCTTTACCGCCCATGCCGATATTATGGGGGCGCGGCGAGGAATGGACGCCGATGCCTCTGTCGTAGTTGAATTTGTTGATTATGATCTTGAGAAACACAGTCGTACCAAATGGCCTAAGAAAAAGCATCATGATGATTGCTCTGATGATAGCTCTGACTCTAGTGACGATTATGATGACTGTGAAGATGAGTATGACGATGAATGCGGCTGTGATTGCGATGGCGACTGCCACTATAAACATAAAAGCCTGAAAAAACATAAGTTTAGCCATAAATGCAAGGAGCATTGTAAACCGCACAAATGCCACTGCTGCTGCGCCCGCCACTTTAATGTGTCGGTAGTGCTGGGGATTACTGTGAAAGTTATGACCGACCGGGAGATTGTAGTGCAGCCCGGACCGCAGACTTTGCCCTATAAGCCCAAGGGGTAATGTTGCAGCAACCATTACTCTCGCTTTGATAGTGGTAGTAATACCACTGCGAACACAGGCAAGCGAATTAGTTATTAAATATTCCGACTGAGAGTCAGGCGGCATTTACATGCCGTCTGACTTAAGGCGCCATATATAGGAAAATCTAGTCTGGGTTAGAAGTAGACAAGTAGTACGATTTGCAAGATAATCACCTGGTTTGTTTCTAAGGCATGGATTATATATTCAATGTGATATGGAGAAATATAAAATGGCAAATATTGTTTTTGTTGTCCCAAGCAAAGAAGCGGCTGCGTTAGCCGCTAAACTGACCTTGAATAATCAGGATGTCGAAATCGTAAGTGCCCGGTTAAATGAAGGGGTAAAAGCCGCCCGCGCGGCTGTAGGCCGGGGAGCGCGGGTGCTAATTAGTCGGGGATTTACGTATAACATGATTGCCAAAGAAGTGCCGCAAATTCCGCTTGTTGAACTGGAATATAGCGGTTATGACATTCTCCGGGCATATCTTGAAGCCAAACAGCATTGCGGTTCGATTGCCTTTGTGAGCTCTCAAAGCATAATCGACGGGGTCGGCAGTATTGAAGACATTCTGGAAGTTACCGAAGAAAGCATTAAAGTAGTTATTGATAGTTTCCAGGATTATGCGCAAGGTATTGAACAAGCGGCTGAAGCCGGAGCGGTATGTATAATCGGCAACCAGGCTATTAGCCATCAAGCTGCTGCGCGGGGCTTGTGCGGTATAGCAATTGAATCAGGCAATGAAGCACTGAGCCGGGCGTTATTAACAGCCAGACATCTTTTAGCTGTTGAGCAATTGCGAGAAGCCAATACACAACAAATTGAAACGATTGTCAATGCCGTTGATTACGGTATTCTGGCGATTGACAGCCAATCAGGTATTACAACCGTCAATCGCGAAGCTGACCGGATTTTGGGTTTAGCCAGCGATAAGACGGCTAAGGAAAATGTGCTTGCCAAACTATGTCAGTGCATGGAGGCAGGCAGCCACCAAGTTGGCACAATTGAAAAAATAGCGCCGGGAGTGGAGGCGGTAGTCAATTATCAGGCCATCTTTTCTTCAGATGGCTTGGTTGTCGGTGGGATAGCTACCTTGCAGGAACTGCGCCATTTTCAGGCTGTTGAACGTAAAACCCGGGAGGAACTTGCGCGCAGAGGCCGGGTGGCCAAACATAGTTTTCTTGATATCAAATCGTCATCGCCGGCCATGTGTGCGGCAATTGCCGATGCTAAACGGTTTGCTGAATATGAAGCTACTGTTTTGATTCTGGGAGAAACGGGGGCTGGTAAGGAATATTTTGCTCATGCCATTCATCTTGCCAGCAGCCGGAAGAATGGTCCGTTTGTGGCGGTAAACTGTGCCGCTATTCCCGAGAATATCTTGGAAAGCGAATTATTTGGTTATGCGGAAGGCGCATTTACCGGCGCAAAACGTGGTGGTAAAACCGGTTTGTTTGAACAAGCCCATGGTGGAACGATCTTTTTGGATGAAATCGGAGAAATGTCGGAAAACCTGCAGGCAAGGCTGCTAAGGGTCATTCAGGAACATGAGGTTTACCGGTTGGGGGACGATAGAATTACCCCTGTTGATATCAGGGTAATTGCTGCCACTAACCGCGACTTGTATAAAATGGTTCAGCTAGGCAAGTTTCGTGAGGATTTATATTACCGGCTGGATGTGCTGACAGTGGAAATACCGCCGCTTCGGGAACGAAAAACCGATATTGAAATATTTGTCGGGTTATTTGTTGCCGAGTGTAACGCCAAATATCGCACTGCAGTCCAGGGTGTTGAGCACGAAGGGCTGGAACTCTTACGACACCATGACTGGCCAGGAAATATTCGTGAGTTGCACAATATTATTGAAAGACTTGTGGTACAAGCTGCAGGTGATATTATTACCGCCGGCGAAGTCAGACGCGTTTTAAAAAACCGGTTGCCGGCAGGCGGGCAGCCGGTTGCGGCACCTTTGTCGCGTAAAGTTGATGAAGCTGCCATTCGCCAGGCTTTGGTGGAAACCGATGGCAATAAACAGCAGGCTGCGGAACTATTGGGAATCGGCCGGGCGACATTATGGCGAAAGTTAAAAAAGATACAATAATGTATCATTTGATGAAAAGAGAAACTGTTTCAATTGAAACGGTTTCTCTTTTTTTATGTAGTTGTTGTTGGGCAAGAGTTGTTAACAAGTTCAGAAATTATCATACTTTTAGGGTGGCTGATGCTACCTACTGGAGTTGATGTTTTAATTGGCATGAAAATTGCGAATATAAGCTACTGTAACGTGTTGGTATTACTATGAGGAGGTATTGAATTGAACAAACATGATATCGAGCAACTGATAACAATTGCCGGACAAGACAAGATTTGCAGCGACCAGGCAGAGCTAATGTGTTATGCTTACGATTCTTCCCTGGATTCCCAGCTTAATAAGTATATGCCGGATGCTGTATTTACTCCGCGATCAGCTGAAGATCTTCCGGCAGTGCTTGCTTATTGCAATGAACATAATATTCCAGTTATTGCTCGGGGGGCAGGTACCGGACAATGCGGCGGCTCGGTTGCCACTGGCGGCGGCTTGGTGGTTGACATGTCGGCCCTAAACAAGATTGTTGAGGTAGATACCGATAATCTACAGGTTATCGTCGAGACAGGCGTTGTTCATGCTGACCTTAACCAGCAGCTAAGCACACTGGGATTTTCCTTCCCACCTGATCCCGGCAGCACCAAGATGGCAACTATCGGCGGCATGATTTCCTACAATGCCAGCGGCATGCGAGCCATGAAATATGGCACTACCCGGGAGTATGTACTGGGTTTGGAAGTGGTATTGGCTGATGGCCGGGTTATTACCACTGGCGGCATGAACTGTCGGTCGCTTAAAACAGCCTCAGGTTATGAACTAACCAAATTATTTGTCGGCTCTGAAGGTACTCTTGGCTTAATTACCAAAGCCAGATTGAAAATTATGCCGCTGCCGGAAACCAAGGGAATTGCGGTTGCCGCTTTTGCCAAGCTGGGAGATGCCGGTAAAGCTGTTGTTGAGGTATTCCGCAATAAAATTGTCCCCTCTGCCATTGAAATTCTGGACAAATCGGCAATAAAAGCAGCTACCATGTACAAGCCGTCAATTAAGCTGCCACAAGATGCGGCAGCAGTGCTCTTTTTTGAGGTGGATGGTCCGCCGCCCGGGGTTACCTATCAGGCACAAAAGATTGCCGAGGTATGCCAGCCGATTGCCCAAGAGGTCAGTTGGACTGATGAACCGGCGCAAGTAAAAACTCTGTGGGAAGCCCGCAGTGTGGTTGGCGCGGCTAGTGGTCGAGTGCGCCCGGGAGCTACCAGAGTATATATCGGGGAAGATATCTGCGTGCCGATAACTAATGTTGGTGCTGCCCTTGAAGGCATCCAGGAAATTGGCGAAAAGTACAACACAATTATTGTAACTTATGGACATGTAGCAGATGGCAACTTCCATTCAGCGCCAGTTATTGACCTGGAAAATCCGGATGAAATTGAACGGGTGAAAAAGGTAGGCGACGAGATTCACGAAATGGCGTTGCGGCTAAACGGGACAGTAACCGGTGAACACGGAGTTGGTATTGTAAGAGCCCAGTACATGGAACGGGAGCATGGCTTGGCCCTTGATGTAATGCGGACAATCAAGCAGGCACTCGATCCTAATAATATTTTAAATCCTGGAAAAATGGGGCTATAAAAGGAGGTGAATGAAATGAAGGCAGATGCAGTACGGCGGGTAGTTAACCAATGTGTTAGGTGTGGTCAATGCCGATCTGTTTGTCCGGTGTTTCAGGAGATAAGAACAGAAGCAGGCGTGGCTCGCGGCAAATTAGCGCTGCTGCGGAGTTTCCTGGAAGGCAAAGACGTACCGGAAGCCGAGCTCCAGGGAGTTCTTAATAAATGCTTATTATGCAAAACCTGTGGTTCACAATGTCCTAGTGGTGTTGCTGCCGATGAACTGGTGTTGGCAGGCCGTGAACTTTTAGCCGAAAAAAATGGTCTTTCGCCGATTAAGAAAGCAATATTTACAGTGCTCAAAAACCGCTCAGCCTTTGACTTTTGTCTGAGCATGGCTTCGCTTGGGCAGAGATTTGGTGTTAAACGCCTGAAGGGTAAGCACCTGGGAGCTATTGCCCGTTTCCCGATGCCAGGACTTGCAAGACGCCGGATTATTCCGATGTTTGCCGACAAACCGCTTAGAAAGCAGTACCCGGAGGTTATCAAGGTTAAGCAGCCTAAAGCAAGAGTCGCTTTTTTTACCGGCTGTATGGCCAATTATATTTATACCGGTGCAGGCCAAGCGACTATTGATGTTCTGCTTGCCAATCAGATTGAGGTAGTACTGCCTAAAATGCAGCACTGCTGCGGCTATCCGGTGTTTACTTCCGGCGATGCCGAGGGCGGACGCCTGTTAGCAAGACACAATATTGATGTTTTTTCAGAACTACAGGTAGATGCCGTGATAACTGTCTGTGGTTCCTGCGGTAGTGCCTGGCGGCATGAATATCAGCGGCTGCTAACCGATGATGCACAATATCTTAAAAAGCTGGAGGGGATTTCCTGCAAGACCTATGATATAGCTGAATACCTGACTGAAGTTATGCCGCTGGATAAAACGGCACTTGGGGAAGTCAAGGCGCAGATTACCATTCATGACCCGTGTCATTTGGGAGAACGGGGTATGGGAGTAACCAAACAGGTAAGACAGCTGGTATCAGCCATTCCCGGAATTACTATTACTGAAATGAAGCAGCCGGGACGTTGCTGCGGCTCAGGGGGCAGCTTTAATATGGCGCATTATGACCTGTCGCGGGAGATAAATGACTGTAAAATAGCGGATATTGCAAAAACCGGTGCTGGGCTGGTCATTACTGGTTGCAGCTCATGCCGGATGCATCTGACAGATGGATTGGTGCAAAACAGGAAAGACCAAATTGTTATGCATACCGTTGAATTATTGGCCCAGGCTTATGCGGCAAAGCAAGGCCGGGAAAAACACCAACATATTAGTTCTTGATAGGGGTTTCCTATAAAAAATGTGGAGGGTTAAAATATGGATGTATCATTAATGTCATTGATAGCACTGACAATAGCGATTATTGTCAGTTGCATATCACCTAAAAACATTGGTATTTTGGCGATTGGTTTAGCATTTATTGTCGGACATGTTATGGGCGGGATTAAAGCTGATAAAATTATCGGCGGTTTTCCGCTAAGTCTGTTTATGACGCTTGCCGGAGTAACCTATCTTTTCGGAATTGCCCAAGTAAATGGAACCATTGATAAAATTACTAAATACGCTGTAAAAGCGGTGCGTGGAAATGTTGCCCTGCTACCTATCGTGTTATTCTTTGTTGCCTTTGCCTTATCGGCTATTGGCCCGGGCCATATTTCCATCATTGCTCTTATGGCGCCGGCGTCTATGTTGCTAGCGGAAGAAGTGGGCATATCGCCTTTCCTTATGGCCTTAATGGTAGGGAACGGCGGTCAGGCCGGTGCTGTTTCACCAATTGCGCCTGCCGGGGTTATTGCCAATGGCTTGTCGGCCAAACTAGGGTTTACCGGGATTGCTTTTCCTTTGTTTTTCAATACTTTTATTGGTCACTTTGCAGTAGCCATGTTGGCCTATGTGTTGTTTGGCGGTCTCAAATTGTGGAAACAAGGCGCTGCCGGCAATGAGAAAGCATCGGCTATTGCCAATATCCAGGTAGAGGCGTTCACCAAAGCGCAGATCATGACACTGGCCGGTATTGGAATATTGATGGTGCTGGCTTTAGGGTTCAAATTTGATGTCGGTCTTACTGGGTTTACCATTGGCGCTGTCCTAACCATGCTCAATGCTGCTGATGAGAATCAAGCGGTGAAAAGCATGCCTTGGAATACCATTCTTATGGTTTGCGGTGTAACTGTGCTTGTTGGCCTTATGAAAGATGTTGGCGGTATGAAGCTGTTCTCCAGCATCATTGCCCAATTCTCAACCCCGTATACTGCCACTCTGGTCGTCGGTTTTGTTGCTGCCATAATTTCGGCTTATGCAAGTACTTCCGGCGTTATTATGCCTGCCTTCATTCCGTTGGTTCCTGATTTGGTGGCCAAAATGGGCGGTGGTGATCCGCTGGCCATTATCTATAGTATTGTTTTGGCAGGCCACTTGGTCGACGTCAGTCCGCTGTCCACCACCGGAGCGCTCTTAATTGGCGCCGCCGGCCCTAAGGCTGATAAGCAGAAACTCTTCCGCAGCATGCTTATCTGGGGCTTTGCCATGGCGGTTGTCGGTTCACTGCTAAGCTGGCTGTTCTTCACTGTGCTTAAGTTCTAATTAATTGTACTAACGGAGGTGCTTGGTTTTGACAGTTATTATTAGTGCTGTTATTTGGGAAAAGGAATGTAAAGCAGGAATGAGGCAGGCGGAACTGGTCAATTTGGCGCAGCAAGCCGGGTGCGCAGGTGTCGAATTCCGTCCGTACTGGCATAATATTGAAGAGGAAATTCCGGAGATACACCAAGCACTTGGCAGCAATGGCCTACTCTGTACCTATGCTTCCAATGAAGCGTTACTGGCGGCTTCCCGTGAAGAGACCCTTAAGGCTATTGGCTCATTGCAAGCAGGGTTACACTTAGCCAGGCGCTTAGAGGCAAAAGTTCTCCGGTTTAATGCGGCTAATGGGCCGTTTGACCCTGACTTTGTAAAGCAAGCTTGGTGGACAGCGGCCATGAAACCAATTGTTGCTGAAGCTCAGGCGTGTAATATCACGTTGGCGGTAGAAAATGGACCTGACGGCAAAAAAGGAGATCCCCAGCTGTTTCAAGAAATATTTGCCGCTCTGCCTGCTATCAGGCTAACTTATGATACCGGCAACTGGCTGTATGCTAACACCAGACCGGAAGCAGCGCTGGATTTATTTCTTAATCAGATTGGCTATGTCCATCTTAAAGACATTATCTGCGAGAATGCCGGACTGAAACATAGTTATCCCGGTACAGGGATTGTTGACGTAAGGGGTTTAAAAGAGCGGATTGCGGCAAGCGGCTATGACGGCGTATTTACACTGGAATTTCCCGGTGGTGATAAGCCCTTAGAGCGGATTTCCCAAAGCCGAGCATATTTAGGGTTAGCATAACTTTCTTAGGAACAGGATAAGGGCAACATCGGCTTGCGCTTTCGCTAAAGTTCGGCGAAAACCGTGTTTTCTTTACAAAATTTTGAAAAGAAGATATTGTAATTTTCAGAAATATGGTATTATAGTATCAAGGAAGACTTAATTCAGATGGCATTTTAAAGTTGCTTGAATTAAGTCAAAATTATCCTAACGTTTAACCGCTCGCCTAGGTTCGTAAGGGCATTTACTCATCTTGCGGAAGCGGTAGAGCTGGTTAGTCGGCGGATAAATGCATAGTGTTGGTACCCCAGGATGTAGCCGTTCTTTATTATTCTGCAACGACTGTGGAAAAAAGGGGAGGTGAAGTTATGGGAATGGGTGTAGTGGAATTGTCTGGCAGAGACCGGCTTTCCTATCCGAGGGAGGTTTTTACTGATTTAATAACCGGCTTATCCAGTCAACGTATGCTGGAGGACAAACTGATGCTGGCGATAGCACAGGCCAAGCGCAGCCGTGAGCTGTTAGCAATTGCACTTTTTGACGTGGAAAACTATGAGGTACTTGCAAAAGGCCGTGGGCAAGAGGCAGGCGAAGAACTGCTGCAGGAGTTAGCCAGACGGACAATGAGTTGTTTGCGCCAAAGCGACACGGTGGCCCGTATTGGTGCGAATACCTTTGCCCTGATACTGCCAGGTGTCAAAAGCAGAACCAATGCGGTACTGGTGGCCAACCGTGTGTTGGAAGCATGTCGGCAGCCTTTTCCCATAAGAGAAAAAATCTTCATACCATCAGGCAGTATAAGCCTGTGTTTTTTTCCACAGGACCAGCAAACCTTTGCCGAAGCCGTCAGTAAGGATGAGGTTGGCAGATATTTATCAAGAGAGCGAAAGCTTCCACAGGTTTGGTTGACCTTTTGACAAAAACTGTGACAGCTAAATGGAGCTTGAAAGTAGAGGCAGGGGTTAGTCTCATTTATAATACAAAAGCAAAAGTCTCCAGCTTTGCCGCAAGATAAAGCTGGAGCTTTTCTATGTCAGTATAACTTTACGTTTGAGTTTTCAACATTTTTACGGTATGCTAACAGAGAATGATAGCAGTCATGTCTGGTGAAATTTAGCAATAGGTATTATCTTTTGGGAGGATTACATGGATGTAGGAAACTTTCATATTATCTTAAATTTGATGGGAGACATGGCATTAATTTCACTGGTTGCCTATCTGATTGGCAGAAGCTCGTTTATTGCCAATTGTGTTAATCAACCGCTGAACATAAGAAACTGGCTGGCATTAACCGTGATTTTTTCGATATTATCTATTTTGGGAACCTATAATGGTATTCCTATTGAAGGGGCATTAGCCAATACCAGGCTGATTGGCACCTTGATGAGTGGTATTATGGGTGGGCCTATTGTGGGCCTGAGTGTTGGCTCTATTAGCGGATTGCACCGGTATTTGGTAGGCGGTTTTACTGCTGAAGCCTGTGGTATGGCGGCTGCTGTGGGTGGCCTGTTTGCCGGAATTGTTCGCCAGAAGATTGGTATTAATAATATGACCTGGAAAACAGCGGGGGCCATTGCACTTATTGCCGAGTTGATGCAAAAAGTCATGGTACTGCTGGTTGCCAAGCCTTTTGAAGCCGCCCTGGCGCTGGAGAAAGCCATTGCAATTCCGACAACGCTGGTTTCGGTGCTCGGAACCGTTGTTTTCATGTTTATTATTAAGGATATTCAAAGTCAACAGCAAGCTCACAGTGCGAAAGCAGCCGAACTGGCCTTGGAAATTGCCAGCAAGACGCTGCTGCATCTGCGGCATGGTTTAAATACCCAGTCTGCAACCGAGACTGCGAAAATTGTATATGAATTGACCAAGGCTGACGCGGTTTCTATTAGTGACAGAGAAACTGTGCTGGGGTTTATCGGGAAAGGCGCAGATCATCATCGGATTGGCGAACCGATTATTACTGAGTCAACTAAGCGGGTGAATGCCGAAGGTGTTCTCACCGTTATTCACTCTCATGAAGAACGTGGCTGTCCGGTACCTGACTGCCCGTTGCGATCAGGTGTTGTGGCACCACTTTTTGCCCAGGGGGCTGTTGTGGGTACCATCAAGCTGTCCCGCATACAAACCGGTGATGTTAATGAGATGGATATTGAGCTTGTTCGTGGTATCGCCCAGCTATTATCGGTGCAGATCGAACTTGCTGAGATTGATGAGCAGAAAAAGCTGCGGGAAAAGGCAGAGTTAAAGGCGCTTAGGGCACAGATGAACCCGCATTTTTTGTTTAACACGCTCAGCATTATTATGTCGCTGTGCCGTACTAAGCCGGAAATGGCGCGGGATTTAATTGAACATCTGTCGATTATTCTCAAATACAGTTTTGCCAAACACGGCGATTTTGTCACAATTGAAGAAGAACTGGAAAAAGTAAAGTCGTACTTGGAAATTGCGAAAACCCGCTTTGGATCACGGCTAATAATAGAAACAGATATTGCTGCTGAGGTGTTAAAGATCCGGCTGCCGGTTCTTTCCATTCAACCGCTTGTCGAGAATGCTGTGCAGCATGGCCTTTTTCCGAAACTGACACAGGGCAAGCTGGTGATTACAGCTTCAAAGCAAGGCGATATTGTTGAGATTGCGGTTGTTGATAACGGTATCGGCATAGAACCTGACAAACTTGAGCAGCTTTTTTCCGCAGAGGCCGAAGGGATTGGCGTGCAAAATGTGCACCTGCGCCTTCAGGGTTTTTATGGAGAACAGTTCGGTTTAGTGCTGGAAAGTCTGCCGGGCAGCGGCACGAAAGCCGTCATCCGGATACCTTATACAAGGGAGGTGGACAGCTATGAAATTGAAAGCCATTGTAGTTGATGATGAAGAACTACTTTGTGACGAATTGGAATATCTCTTAAAAAAAGAACCGGATATTGAAGTCGCTGCGAAATTTTTTAATGCCTTTGACGCTTTGGCTTATATTAGCCAAACCGCTTGTGATCTGGTTTTTCTTGATATTAAGATGCCGGGAATTTCAGGGCTGGAACTAGCCCAAAAGCTTACCGGGCTGCGTCGGCCTCCTTTGTTGGTTTTTATCACGGCTTTTCCCGAGCATGCCTTGGAAGCTTTTGAAACCTCGGCTGTAGGCTATATTACCAAGCCGGTAACGCAAACCAGCCTGGCGAAAGTGCTGGAAAAAATCCGGGGAATTATTGAACGCGCCAGTATTCCGGAAAAACCGTGCACCGCGAAAATATGCATATTAAAAGAAGGTAAAATTATACCGCTTGATAAACAGGAAATTGTCTATATTTATGTTAAATATAAAGATGTATTTATCCGAACCCAGGAAGGAGAATATGTCGCTACGCTGACAATGCAGGAACTGGAAAAGATACTAACAGAGGCTAATTTTTTCAGGATTCACCGGCAGTATTTAGTCAATGTGGACAAGGTGCTGGAGATTATCCCCTGGTTCCATGGCTCATACCAACTGCGTATGGATGATTTTAAAAAAGAAGAAATCCCGGTTAGCCGCAATAAAGTCAAAGAATTAAAGGTCTTGATGGGGTTGCGGTAAATGGAGACTTATTCAGGCGGCATTTTAATGCCGCTTGAATTTTAGCCGGAATTATCCAGGGACTTAGCCGCTCTTGCTCCATCTCGCAGAGTGGAGCTTTAGAGCGGGTTGGTCATCGGGTAAATGGAGACTTATTCAGGCGGCTGCAAAAAAAGGTTGTTTCAAGAGGGTTAACCTCTGAAACAACCTTTTTCATTATAGGTGTTTAATCTGCGTAATCAGACCAAACCAAGCCATTTCCAGTAGGTTGCGCCCATTATCAAAATTAATAGGTAAGCAATAATGGTCAGCGGAATACCGGTTTTGATGAAATCTTTAACTTCAAAGGTTTCAGTACCATAAGCAATCATATTTTGCGGCGCATTAACCGGCAGGATGAAGCCGAAGCTGATAACATACTGGAGAATCATGGTCAGACCGATAATGTTGATGCCAGGAGTTTTAACGCTTTGCAGTATCGAGATAACAATAGGAATCATGGCTGCAGCAAGCGCAGTAGCACTGGCAAAACCAAGATGGATAATAATCAGGAAGGCGGCAAGTACGCCTAAGATAATTAAGGCAGGCATGGTCTGGAGTCCAATAGCACTTACAATGATTTTGGCCAACCAGGCTGCGGCCTTGGTGGAAAGAAGCGCCGAACCAAGGCTGATACCGACACCGAACAGAATGATGGTACCCCAGTTAATCTTGGGCTGGGCATCTTTCCAGTTCATTACGCCGATACCGGGCATGAGCATCAATGCGATAGCAACAATGGTAGTTGTCGAGGTGTCAAAATCATGTACGATTTTTTCAGTAGCCCACAAAAACAGCAGGGTGCAGGACATAAACAGTAATTTTTTTTCATCCAATTTCATAGGGCCCATTTCGGTAAGCAGACGTTTTACGGTAGCGTCGCCGCCGGCAATTTCGTTGGTTTCAGGCGGCATAAGCTTCATAAGAACATAATAAAGTATTACAGACATAATCGCCGAAAAAGGAGCGGCAGCGATAAACCAGTCTAGCCAGGAAATATCAACACCAAGCTGAGATTTGATAAATCCGACGGCAATCATGTTCTGGGCGGCGGCTGTCTTGATACCCACATTCCACAGGCTGTCTGCCTGGGCAGTGGCAATCATCATAACTGCGGCAAAACTGCTTTTCCTATTAACCCCGAAAGCTGTGATAATACCCATAACAATAGGAACCATACAAGATACACGGGCTGTTGTGCTGGGAACGAAGAAGCTGAGAATGAAACCGACAAGGATAACTCCGATTAAGACCCGATTGGTTTTGGCACCAATCTTAGACAGTACAAATAAGGCAATACGCTTATCAAGGCCGGTTTGGGTCATGGCTACAGCCAGGAATAAGGCACCGGCTACTAAGGCGAAGGCCGTATTGCTAAAACCGCCTAGCGCTAAAGTCAGGGCTTTGCTGGTTCCTAACAGCGTGGTTGTTTTGGCCACATCAGGCGCTGTTCCCAGAAGAACGGCCATTAAACTCATAATGACGGCCGCACTTACCGGATAGGAAATGGAGTCCGACATCCAGACAATTACGGAAAACAGTAAAATTGCGAGCATTCTGTGACCGGCAGTCGGCAAGTCAGCCGGAGTAGGCAGCGCCAGAATGCCTAGTAAAACGAGGAAACCCAGTATTAGTCCATAGCGTTTGAAAAAAGATTCGGTTTGCATGTTATCATCTCCTTAAACATATTACTTCATGTATTATCTTAAAGTGGTTAGTAGGTAGCTGCGATGAGTTTTTACCCAAGTGCGAAAATTTGGACGTTTCCTGTAATATGGATTACCGAGATGCGGCTCGTGGTTTAACGTACCAGAACACTAATTTTTGTTATAAAATCCTGAAAGCAGGTATCGGCGATACAAAAATTCTTTGCAAAGTCTTCAGGAGACTTGAATTGTTGTGTACTGTCAGGCTTGTTGAATTCAGCTACAGACAGGTTAGCATCATAATAGGTTACAATATACTTCTGACCGCAGTATTCAAAACTGAGTTCTTCAAAGGTGTTGATGTCATTGTAAAATTCTTCAATAGTGCTGTACGTATCAGGGAAAGCATGCTGGGCGCTTGTTTTTAATTTAATAACAACCAAGATGGGGATCTCCTTTCGTTATGGCGGTATAGTGATGATTAAACTTCAGGTGAGTTAAAACCTCGTCTGATGGTCAGTTTACTATATTTTAACTTGTTAAAATAGTACATGCAACCAATCAGAACAGTCGGTGAAAATATTTTGGGAAAATTAACTTGTGCTGGGAATAATAGAAGCTATAATAAGTAGTAACAGTAGGCGTGACGCTGATTCCGGTTCGAAAGGCTGGTTAAAAATGAATTATAAGTTGGCGCAATTGGCCGCTGGGGCCTATGTAATTGCTGTCGAAGATACTTTTTCCTGGGATGTTATGTCATACACCAATTGTTATGTGCTTAAACGCGAAGACAAAATTATCTTAATTGATGCCGGCCGGCAGGAATATCAGGATACTATTGTTGAAGTACTGAGCACTATCGGCATAACCCCAGAACAGGTTACGCAGGTGCTATTGACCCATGGACATCGCGATCATGTCGAAGGTGCGGCTTTATTTAAGCAGGCGGAGAAGTTTGTTCATCGTGCTGACGCAAGTATGCTGGCTGCGCCGCTGGCCACTGTTTTTAAGCAGTATGTGCCGGCTGCCGGGGAGTTTACCTTTGCTGCCACTGGTATTGAAGCGTTGGAAATTGTACTTGTTAATACCCACTCGCCTGGTTCGGTAGCTATTTATGACCGATTATCCCAGGCGCTATTTGTCGGCGATTTCTTCTGTTATTTTGGCGAAAACCTGCCTGATGGTGAACTGGTTACAGACAGTGAACGCATTAAGCGAGGGTCTTGCGATTATGTGGCTGGCCAGGCGGCTGCCAAGGAGCCTGGTTTTGACAAGTTTATGCTGGGACTGAACCGACTGTTGAATTTTACACCCGAGTTTTTTTGCACCGGTCATGGCGTGGTAGTAAGCCGGGACATTCAGACCTTCCTTGCTAACATGTGGAAAAGTGGCAGGAAAGGTCAGTAATAATAGATTCAAGAAAACAAAGGAGAGATTAACATGGATTTTAGATTTGCCCACAATAATATTAATGTGCTTGATCTGGAAAAAAGCATGGCCTTTTATAAGGAAGCGCTGAATCTTACCGAGACCAGACGAATTGAGCAGCCGAGTTTTACCATTGTATATCTGGGAGATGGACAGACACCGCACAAATTGGAACTCACTTGGTTAAAGGAGCGCAAAGAAAAATACAATTTGGGCGAAAACGAATTTCACCTAGCCTTCATCACCAGTGATTTTGAAAAAGCCTACAATCATCACAAAGCCATGGGGTGCATCTGTTATGAAAATAAAGCGATGGGGATTTACTTCATCTCTGATCCGGACGGATATTGGCTGGAAGTGCTACCTGAACGGTTTTAAAATAACAAAGAATAAGCCGGAACCCACTAATGCTATTAGGGGTTCCGGCTTTACTATTGCAAAGGTAAAATTAATAGGTCTCAACAAACACTTCAAAGTAGCCTTGCGGGTGAGCACAGGCAGGACAGAGGTCAGGAGCGTGATCGCCGGTGTGAATATAACCGCAGTTATTGCATTTCCACTCAAGTGTGCTGGGTTTCTTGACAACCGTATTGTTTACGATGTTTTCATACAGTTTTTTATAGCGGGCTTCATGGCGTTTTTCCACTTCGGCAATTTTCCGGAAAACAGTGGCAATAACCGGGAAACCTTCTTCGTCGGCAATATCGGCAAAATGAGGATACATTTCAGTCCACTCTTCATTTTCCCCTTGGGCAGCGGCGAGTAGGTTGGCTTTGGTGTCGCTCAAGGCAACAGGGAAGTCGGCCTGGATGTTGACACACTCACCGTCAAGGCTTTCCACAAGAAATTTGTAGAAGCGTTTAGCATGTTCTTTTTCATTGTCAGCGGTTTCGGTAAAAATGTTGGAGATTTGTACATAGCCTTCTTTTTTGGCGGTTGAGGCATAATAGGTGTAGCGCATTCTGGCCTGAGATTCACCTGCAAAAGAATGCATCAGATTTACAGCAGTTTTAGTGCCTTTTAGTGATTTCATGCTAATCCTCCTTGGTATTGTAAATGTATTTAAACTGCCGGAACGCTTATTCGCGGCAGTTTGTTCCAAAATAATAATTACTACAAAATAAATCAAAATCCTGCTTTCGTTAGTAAATTTTTGTTAGATTTCATATAGTTGGCAGTGAAATATAATAATTGAGCAATTATGTCTTATTCATGATTTACCGGTTGATGGTACAATTATACTAAATATTTCGAGAACTGTGGAAGGGAAAAACCATGTCTGCTGAACTTGCTGAACGTATTCCGGCCAATGCGCAGGACCTTTTAAATCATATGAGTGGTTATTTGGGGTGTAATCACGAAATTCATTGTATTCTGGGTTTTGAAGAAAACATCGATTTCGCTCTGCTAAACAAGGCGGTTGCTTTGCTTTTTACTGCAGAACCGATCTTAAGCTGCCGCCTGATAGAGAATCAGGATACTTGCTATTGGGTCAGGCGTGCTGATTTGAAGCAACTAGAAAGCTGTTCATTGCTGGAAACCCAGGATGTTGAAAGTGAAATGCGCAAGTTTATTAATGTACCGGTAGACTCTTACCAAGACCCTTTGTTGCAGGTTAAGCTACTGCGCAGTGGGCAGGGTGATAGGTTGTGTATAAAAATTAATCATGCGTGTTGTGATGCTGGTGGCTTAAAAGAGTGTGTGGCCTTATTGGCATCTTTATATAACAAATTACTTGAGGAACCAGGTTATATACCAGTGCCAAACAGAAGCGGTCAGCGCGGATATAATCAGATTTTTGAACAAATAGATGTTGTCGAGGCAAAAAAGGCGTGGGAAGCGTATCGACCAGAGCGGGATTCCTGGTCATTCCCTATGGAATCCGCACAAAATATGGAATCAGAGTATGCTGTGAAAAAAATCGGCAGAGCGCATTGGCGGCAGATATATGAGTATGCTCGAAGCCGGGGCGTTACCGTTAATGACATACTGCTTACGGCCTGTTATCGCGCCATGTTTACGCTTGTCCGTCCGGAACCCGATAAACCCATGAGTTTTCTGGTAACCGTGGATCTCAGGCGCTATGTTCCCGGACACAAGGCCGGTGCAATTTGCAATCTTTCAGGTTTGGTTATACCGGCCATTTCCCGCATTCTCGGCGAGAGTTTTGAAGATACATTAGGTAAAGTTGCTGAAGCTATGAATACGTTAAAAGCCAGCATCCCAGGACTTCATACTGCTATTGTTTCCGAGATATATTCCAGGATTGGAGCTGCAGCTGTACTAGACTGGCTGCGTTCAGAGGACGCTGAGCTGTGTTCACCCATTTTCTCCAATATTGGGGTTATCAGTAACGAACCGCTTAATTTTGGAAAAGTTAAGGCTAAGGAGGGTTATATGATTGGACCGGCAATGGCAGCGCCTGCTTCCTTGCTGGCAATTAGCACCTACAATGAGGAAATGACACTCTCCATGGCGTTTTATGAACCGGCGATTAGTAAAAGTTTGGTAGAGTGTTTTTTTGAACAGGTAGTGCGGGAAATACCGGTAGAGGGTTAAACTTTGGCAGCAGAGTTAACCCTTTTCTCATTATGTAAAACAAATAGCAATTAAAAGTCTGAATTGGAGGAAAAATTGCTATTTTGTAGAAGAGAATATATATATATCGTTTCGTGTAAAATTTTGGAACGGAACCAAGTGGGGAGTGTTGTAAGACTTTATTTGTCAGCGGATTAACTGTACAAAGAGATATTGCTATGCACTTGTACACAAAAAAGGGGATGGGGGTTAAAAGATGGCAGAAAAATTTTCATTTACAAGTTTACGAAGTAAGTTAATCCTGTATTTCGCTTTAATTAGTTTAGTACCGCTGCTTCTGGTCAGTGCGTATGACGGATACAAGGCTTATAAAGGAGATGTTGTTAAAGCCAATACGGAGAACCAGCAACTGTCGGCCACGCTGGCTGACGACATTGAAAGTATGGTTGAAGCCCGGATTGGTGTGCTAAAGACTATCAGCAAAATACCGCAAATACAGAGTATGAATCCTGAACAACAGGTTCCAATACTGAAAGTGGTTAAGCAGCAATATGATGATTTCTCCACTGTTGTTACTGTAGCAACAGATGGAAAGCAGATTGCCCGTGATGCCGGCAACTTAATCAGTGTTGCCGACCGGGAGTATTTTCAAAGGGTAATGAAGGGTGAACAGGAAGTTATTAGTGAAGTGCTTATTTCCAAAGCTACCGGCAAGCCGGGTATTTTTATCAGCCTGCCAATTAAAAATGCGCAGGGTGCACTTGTTGGCGTAATTTTTGCTAACATGGATCTGTCTGAACTGGTAAACAAAACAATTGCCGTGAAATCCGGAGAAACCGGCTATGCTTTTGTTACAGACAATCAAGGCAAGATCATTGCCCACCCGAAGAAGGAATTAGTAGATTCGCAGGCTGATGTGAAACAGCTACTGCCTGTGCAAAAAGCAATTGCTCAGCAAACCGGTAATAGCGTGTATGAATTCGAAGGTCAAAGCAAGCTTGCCGGTTACGACTATATTCCTCGGACAAACTGGGCCGTTGTGGTGCAGGTGCCGGAAAGTGAGGCGCTTGCCGATGCGTGCGCCAATTTAATATGGGCCGGGATTATCCTGGTTGCTGTTGCTGTCTTGGTTGTTTTTGCAGCACTGGCTGTTGCCAAGTCGATTACCCAGCCAATTTCCCGCTTAGTAACAAACACACAGGCTGTGGCGGACGGTGATTTAACGCAGACGCTGGTGGTAGAGAGCCGGGATGAGATTGGTCAGTTGTCAGAAGCATTTAATGTGATGACAGCCCAGTTAAAAACTTTGATACGTCAGATTACCTCTGATTCTGAGCATCTTGCCGCTTCTTGTGAAGAGCTTACGGCAAGTGCCGAACAATCATCCCAAGCCGCTAACCAGGTGGCTGGTTCGATTACCGATGTGGCCAAAGGAGCGGACGAGCAGCTTAGCACCGTTCAGAATACTGCTTCGGTGGTTGAGCAAATATCGGCAACTACTCAAAATGTTGCCGCCAACGCCAATGAAGTTGCCTTGCAATCGGCTGAAGCTGCTGCCAAAGCCCGTGAAGGTGGCAAGTCGGCAGTGCAAGCCATTGAGCAAATGCGGTCGATTGAACAAACCGTCAATACTTCGGCTGAGGTTGTGGCCAAGCTGGGAGAACGGTCTAAGGAAATTGGTCAGATTGTGGATGCCATTGCCGGTATTGCTGGCCAAACCAATCTGCTGGCACTTAATGCAGCAATTGAAGCCGCAAGGGCAGGAGAACAGGGACGCGGCTTTGCTGTTGTAGCAGAGGAAGTGCGGAAACTAGCTGAACAATCTCAGGATGCGGCGAAAGAGATTGCAGGTTTAATTACAGAAATTCAGGGAGATACTGACCAGGCTGTTGTTGCCATGAATGACGGAACCCGCGAAGTTAAGCGGGGTGCCGAGGTGGTAAGTGCTGCCAGCCAGGCATTCCGGGAAATCGTAGATTTAATATCACAGGTATCAGAGCAAATTAAAGAAATATCGGAATCCATTCAGCAGATGGCTACAGGCAGTCAGCAGATCGTAAGTTCAGTTAATAGAATTGAAGAAATTAGTCGCAATGCTTCCGGTGAAGCTCAGACCGTATCGGCTGCCACCCAGGAACAATCGGCGTCTATGGAAGAAATTGCTTCTGCCAGTGAAGCGCTTGCGAAATTGGCGATGGATTTGCAAAGTGCTGTAAGCAAGTTTCGAGTGTAAGGAGCTAATGCGCAGTCACGAAGGTGTCTGGGCATTAGAATAACGTGTAGCATAAGAAAAGCAGGTTTGGCCTATATAATATAGGTCAAACCTGCTTTTTTTGCCCTAACAGAAAGTATAACTTTCTTACAAACAGGATAAGGGCAACATCGACTGCGCTTATCCTAAAGCTCAGCGCAAGCAGTGTTTTCTTTATCAGCAGTGATTAAGGTATCATCCAGGATAAGGCGTATGCTTGTAGATAAGTCATAACTCCCACAATAATGGCCAGGACAATAGAATGCATGACAGTAAAGCTGAATAAATCGCCTTCTTTCCCTACAAGGCCGGTTGCAGCAGTAGCTACGGCGATACTTTGCGGTGAAATCATTTTGCCGGTAACACCGCCTGAGGAGTTGGCGGCAACAGTTAAGGTGGGGTCAACGCCAACTTGTTGGGCGGTGACTGACTGCAGATTGCCAAATAAAGCATTGGCAGAAGTATCTGAGCCGGTAAGAAATACCCCCAACCAGCCAAGCCAAGCAGAGAAAAAGGGAAAGAATGATCCTGAACCTGCCAAGAATAAGCCTAAACTGGAACTCATGCCTGAATAGTTCATGATATATGCCAATCCAAGTACGGCAGGAATGGTAATCAGGGGTTTGGTTAATTGACTAAAGGTTTTGCCGAGAATTCCGAAAAACTTTCCCATTCCTACGTTTAGTATCATGGCTGACAGGATACTGGCGATAAATAACGCTGTACCTGCGGCACTAAGCCAGTTTATTTTATAGACTGCGGTCATAGGCGTGGGTGCCTTGGCAATAGGAGCAACCTGCGTAACCACTTTGTGCAACCCTGGTACGTAAATCGATAGAGTGGGTATATCCAGTAGTGCCTTAACAGGCTTTAAGCCCCATAAAATAACCATAACTGTCAAGATAATAAACGGCGCCCAGGCGGTAACCAGCTCGCCGGTAGAATAAGAAGGCAAAGCCGCTGCATTTGCTTTAGTAGCTTGTTCGCCGGGAAAGCGCCAGATAGAAGGTGGCTTCCAGCTTCGTAAAAAGAGGGTGAGAGAGAAGATGGCCGCAAGTGAGGAGAGAATATCGGGCAGCTCCGGGCCAAGAAAGTTGGCAGACAAGTACTGGACGACGGCAAATGAAACGCCGGCAACCAAACAGGCAGGCAGTACTTCCATTGTTGCTTTCCAGCCGGACATAAGTACAATCAGCCAAATCGGGATAACCACGGAAAGAAAAGGCAGTTGGCGTCCAACCATCTGGCTTATCTTCATGGTATCCAGTCCTGTTACCTGACCGGCAACAATGATGGGAATACCAATTCCGCCAAAGGCAACCGGTGCGGTATTGGCAATCAGGCAAAGCCCGGCAGCGTACAAAGGGTTGAAGCCCAGCCCGACAAGCATGCCAGCCGATATAGCTACTGGTGTGCCAAAACCGGCAGCACCTTCCAAAAAGGCGCCAAAGGAAAAGGCAATCAGTAGAGCCTGCAGGCGACGATCATCGGTAATTGTGGCAATGGAATTTTTGATGACATCGAATTTGCCGGTTTCGACAGTCATGTTATAAATGAAAATAGCGGTCAATACAATCCAAAATATGGGAAATATGCCATAGGCAATCCCCATTAATGCCGCTACCAAGGTAGTTGTCAAAGGCATTTTATAAACAAACACTGCCACCAAAAATGCGGCTATTAATGAACTGATTCCTGCTACTTGGCCGGGTGAACGGCGAATGGCCAATAAATAAAAAATCACAATCATTGGGATGGCGGCAGCCAGTGCCGATAAAAATACACTTCCTAACGGCACATATTCTTGTGTCCATGTCATGATAGTACCCTCCTGAGCATCGCAATTTGTTCGATTCTATTATTTGTCACAAAGCAAAAAAAAACTCAGGATAATGCTGGATAAAATGCGCAAACTAAAAAAGCCTCAATGGCAAAGTATACTCTAGCTTTATGGAGGGCACAGGATGAAAGCATCCATATTTATTACCTGCATTTGTGACAGTATGTTTCCCCAGGTTGGTCAGGCCATGGTGCGCGTTCTGGAAAAACTGGGTGTGACACTGGATTTTCCACCTGACCAGACTTGCTGCGGCCAGCCGGCGTTAAGCAGCGGCTATTGGGAATATGCCCGGCCGGTGGCTGAAACCATGCTTGCTGCCTTCCGTGACAGCAAGTATGTAGTGGCACCTGCCGGTTCCTGCATTACGGCGGTTAAAGAGTATTACCCGCTTTTATTTGCAGATAATCCGGAGCAATATCGTCAGGCTAAAGAATTGAGTGCCAAAATCTATGAGTTTAGCGAATTTGTTGTTAGGATATTAAACAAGCAGGATGTGGGAGCGCGGTTTCCTCACCGGGTAACCTATCATTCCAGCTGCCATGCCCGCCGTTTTTTGAATACCGACAAATATGTTCAGCTGCTGCTTAGTAACGTAAAGGAAATCGATTTTGTGCCTTTGCCGCATGAAGAAGCCTGCTGTGGTTTTGGAGGAACATTCTCAGTAAAGTTGCCGGAAATTTCTGAGGCCATGGTAGATGAAAAGGCCAGAAATATACTGGAGACTAAGGCTGATGTATTAGTTGGCGTTGATTTAAGCTGTCTGATGAATATTGACGGCAGACTGAAAAAACAAAAATCCGATATTCGGGTTATGCATGTTGCTGAATTGCTAGATGAGGGGTTGAGAACGTGAGTGAAAGACCAACACTCCATTTGCGCGACAGGACGGTCAAAGCCTTAAAAGATGATCAGATGCGGCAAGCTGTCCGCAAAGCCGTTGACCGGCTGAGCGGCAACAAAGATAAAGCCGCTCGCGAACTTCCCAACTGGGAGGATTGGCGGGAACAGACAAAGCTTATACGCCAGCATACAGTCAATCACCTTGACTATTACCTTAAACTGTTAACCGATAATGTCAGGAAAGCCGGCGGCAAAGTTTACTTTGCGCCCGGCCCGGAAGATGCCCGCCAGATTATTACTGGTTTGTGTAAACAATATGGCGCCAAAAAAATTGTAAAATCCAAATCTATGGTGACAGAAGAAATTCATCTTAATAAAGCACTGGAAGCCGCTGGCATGGATGTAATCGAAAGTGATTTGGCCGAATATATTCTGCAGTTGGCCGGCGAAACTCCCTCTCATATTATAGTGCCGGCCATCCACAAAAACCGGCAGCAGATTGCCGAACTTTTTTCTAAGGCTGCCGGTGAAAAAGTGGAACCAGACACCCCAGCACTGACGGCATTTGCTCGAAAAGTGCTGCGCAACAAGTTTATGACTGCCGATGTGGGGATTACCGGCTGCAACTTTGCAGTTGCCGAAACCGGTTCGATTACACTGGTTACCAATGAAGGCAACGCCCGCCTGACAACGGCACTGCCGCGGGTGGTTATCAGTGTTATGGGCATGGAACGGGTGATTCCGACCTTTGAGGATCTGGAAGCCGTGCTGTCTATGTTGCCGCGCAATGCCACCGGGCAAAAGCTTACCAGTTATGTGTCAGTCATTAACGGCCCTCGCAAACCAGACGATATTGACGGTTGCGAAAAATTTCATCTGGTAATTGTGGACAATGGGCGTTCGCGCATGCTGGCTGATGAGGAATTCCGGCAGGCGCTTCACTGTATTCGCTGTGGGGCTTGCTTCAATGTATGCCCTGTATACCGGCAAATCGGCGGCCATGCCTACGGGTCGGTGTATGGCGGTCCAATAGGGTCGGTTATTACCCCCATGTTAGAAGGCGATCTGGAATTTTGGGGCGAGCTGTCCTATGCTTCGACTTTATGTGCTGCCTGTACTACTGCGTGTCCGGCTAAGATTCCACTGCAGGACTTATTGTTTAAACTGCGGCAGCGACGGGTAAGTGCCGGTCACACTCAGGCATTTGAAAAGTTTGCTTTTGGGATGTGGAAACGTTTCTTTAAATTACCAAGCACATATAAATTTGCCATGAAGGCTGCGTCACTGGGACAAAAGCCGCTAGTCAACAATGGCTATATTACTGCCAAGCTGCCGTTACTAGCCAATTGGACTAATTCGCGCTATATGCGAGCGGCGGCTGATACAACTTTCCGGGATGAATGGAAAAAACGCAAGAAATAGGTGAGCATATGACAAGTATTCAGGAAGATGCTGCACAGGAAACTATGTTTTTGAAAAATGTAGCCAAAGCTCTGGGGCGGGATAAAATACTGTCAAGTCGGCCTGGGCGCAAAGAAGTTGGGCCGCCGGCTTTTTGGCAGGAACAGGAGTTTAAAAAAGAGCAGCCACTTGAACTGTTTAAAGCCAATCTGGAAGCACTTACCGGCAAGGTGGCCGTTGTTTGTGACGGTTTAGAGGCCACCAATCAGATTAAATTATGGCTAAAAGTACTTAATGCCAAAACGGCTATCCTCTGGGACCATTCAGAACTTCGAAAATACATAGATGTTGCCAGTCTGGAAGTGAAATCAGAGTTTTGGAATAGTGACAAATCCCGGCAGGAGTTAATTGAAACTGCAGAGCAGGCTGATGTTGGCATTACTTGGGTTAATTATGCCATTGGCTATACCGGAACCTTGGCCTTGTTTAACGGCAGCACTACCGGGCGATCAGTAAGTTTGCTGCCACCTACCCATATTGCGGTGATGCTTAAGTCAGATATTGTGCCTACCATGTCTACTGTTATGCGGCACCTGATTGAACGGCGCGGACAGGGGCAGTTGCCCTCTGCAATTGATTTTGTCACAGGACCTAGTCGTACCTCAGATATTGAAATGGATTTATCTATCGGTGTTCATGGTCCCTATCGTGTGTGGGCGATAGTTATTGATAACTAAGATGCAAAAAAACAGCAGGAACCTCAAGTAGGTTTCTGCTGTTTTTGAAAGATTCTATTTAGACTAGTTACATTTTGAATTTTGCCGTGATGGCATTTAGTTCACCGGCCATTTTAGACATTTCCTCAGAGCTGGTGCTTACTTCATGGAGACTGGCACTTTGCTCCTGGGCTGATGCTGCCACGGTCTCGGCGCTAGCGCTGGTTTCTTCGGCTACAACGCTGATGTTTTGGATGTTGTTAACTACCGACTGCATACCCTGAGCCGTTTCTTCCACGGCATGACTAATTTGCTCTATACCGGTTTTTACTTGCGTCAGCTTATTGATAATAGCCTGGAAACCTTGCTGCGTTTCATTAGTTGCTGCTTTGCCTGTGGCGACTTCGGTATTGGCCTTGGCAACAACATCAACGGCAAATCCGATATCTGTGGTCATTTTAGTGATGATTTCCTCAATATGACTGGTAGCAAGAGCACTTTGCTCAGCAAGTTTTCGGACTTCTTCCGCTACTACGGCAAAGCCTCGTCCGGCTTCGCCGGCTCGGGCTGCCTCAATGGCTGCATTGAGGGCAAGCAGGTTGGTTTGGCCGGCAATATTATGGATAGTGGTGACAATCTGCTGGATATCATCAGAGCGTTTTACCAGAGATTCAGAGACTTGCGTTATGTCGGCCATCGATGTTTCGATGGTGTTGTTCTGAGTGACAAGTTTATTGATGAGCTGCATTCCCTGATTGGCATCACCGACAGCATCCTGGGTAACGCTGTTAACTTGCGAGGCACTGGCGCTCATTTGCTCGGCTCCGGCGCCGACTTGCTGGATAACGGCAGAAATTTCGGTGATGCTATTGGTATTGCGATCAGAGCCTGCGGCAATATCGGTAATGCTTTTGGCAATGCTTTCCGACACCTGCAGCTGCTCATGTACCGAAGAAGATAATTCCTGGCTGGAAGCCGCTAATTGGTCAGCATTGTTTTTGACCAAACGGACAATGTTCTGCAGCGCCTGTTTCATCGTGATAAGAGCCTCGGCCATGTCGCCGATTTCGTCATTACGGGTAGGATACACATCTTTACCAGACAAGTCCAGTTGGCTAAGCGACAGGAGATCATTGCGCAGATTTCTCATCCGGCTTGCCAGTTGACGGCTGTACCAAAGCAGCAGGGCAATAATAACAAGGACACCTAAAATGCTTGTGATGATAATGGTTTTGAATACTGTGGATCGTCGCTCGTTGAGCTGTTTAATCCGCTGGTTAAGCCCTTTGTCCTGAGTAGTCATAATATCGCCAAAGAGTTTGTTGACGGTTTCGGTTTTTTTGCGGGCATTTGCAATTACGGCGGCATAACCGGCATCATTATTTTTTTTCAGGGCAATAGCTCGCTTGAGATCTTCCTTATAAGAGAGCAGCGTGGTGTGCAACTGTTCGCCAAGCTGTTTGCTTTCTGCTGAGCTAACGGTAGCGCTAAAAGTTGCGACTGCATCCAGGCTATGATCAAGCAGTGTAATTGTATCATCAGCGTATTTTTCATCATTATACGCAATATAACCGCGTAAATTACTTAAGGCCTCATGAAAATTGTCCTGGGCATCTTTGAGAGCCATGGTTCGCTGGACCGGTCCTGACAGTAAGGATTGATAACTGTTACTGGTATCCTGAAATTCATAGAGAACAATTCCTAACAGGATAATCATAAGTACTAAAGCTGTTCCCATAAGCATGCCCAGCTGGGCACTGATTGGCATTCGTTTCTTCATGTAGTATTCCTCCTATTATATCTAGACAGTGACGAGAACTAAATATAGCAATAAGCATGCCAATTAATAGGTTTTGGTGATGTTTTTTAACAAAATTTGTGCAAAAGCGATAGAAGTAAGCCGTTTATCAGCTTTTTTATTAACCATACGCAGGGCGTACAGAAAACAAAGTTTGTCAGGAACGATTACAACTTTGTCACAAAAACTTCTCTGTGGGAAGTTTTTGTGAACGATTTTGTCCAATAGAACAGCCTGACTAAAAATACCTGCCAGGCAGCGATGGGCTACTCGGCAGGTAAACGAAGGTTTGGATACGTTGCGGTATTTTTATTTAGCATATAACTAGAATTTAGGTGGAGTCGAAACGCCGTCTGAACTAAGTTTCTGTTTGTGGCGTATTTCTTCCAGTCGATAAGATAATGCTCTGCGGGAAATACCCAAATATTTGGCGGTAGCCGCTTGATTGTTATGATGGGCTTTAAGAATTTTCAGGATGATGTCTTCTGTATATTTTTTCAATGGATAGCCCTGAAATGGAAAGGGAAGTTCTAAAACACTGCTGCGCTCAGGCGGAAGGGAAGCAGTGCTGTTTAGTTGTTGCTGCTGTAAATGCCCCAGAATATGTTCGGGTTTTAATTCTGTATCATTATAAGCGAAGGTGGCGTATTCAATGATATTTTGTAATTCCCGGATATTTCCCGGCCAGTTGTATTGTTCCATAATCACGGCAGTTTGAGGATGAATAGTAGTAAAAAGTTTCTTCTTCCGGCGGGAAAATTCTTGGAGAAACATCTGAGCCATCGGTAAAATTTCTTCTTTGCGCTGCCGGAGCGGCGGGATGACAATATGGGCTACTTTCAATCGGAAATAGAGATCTTTACGGAAGGATCCCTGCGCTACCCTTTGTTCCAGTGGCACATTAGTGGCGCAGATTACGCGGATATTGGTTTTGATTTTTTTTAAGCCGCCCACCCGGTAAAATTCTTTTTCCTGGAGCACACGAAGTAATTTTCCCTGTAAATCAAGGGGGATTTCACCGATTTCGTCAAGTAACAGCGTGCCGTCATTGGCTAAGTCGAATTTCCCTTTTGAGCCTTTGGCCATACTGCCGGTAAAGGAGCCTGCCTCATAGCCGAACAGTTCGCTTTCAAAAAGTGTTGGTGCCAGGGCGGCACAGTTAATGTCCACAAATGGGGCAGCAGGTAAAGGTGCAAAGTTATGTCCAAAATGAATTAGTTTTGCAAGGACTTCTTTGCCTGTACCGGTTTCGCCTTCAATTAAGACCGGGATGGTGCGATCGGTATGAAGCTGCTGGGCTTGCTGAAAAATTGCTTTCATGCAGTCGGAAAAAATGCCGATAGTGCCAAGCATTGATTCTGCGACAATTTGTTTCATATGAATAAGTTCGCGGCGGGTTTCTTCGGTGGCGGCGTTTACCTCGTCATGAAAGCGCTCGGTCAAATGTTTATTTTCTCGCAGCAGTGACTGGTGTTCGGCAACCCGTTCAATGACAGAAAACAATTCTTCGGGATTAACGGGTTTGATTAGATAATCATAGACACCAGCCCGCAGGGCGGTGACTGCCGAGTTTACGTCGGCATGACCAGTAAAAAAAACAATATCAGTCTGCCAACTGTTGGGTAGTTTTTTTATGGCGGTAGCCAGGTCGATACCGGACATACCTGGCATTTGAATGTCAGATAATACCATAGGATAAGTTTCTGTTGAAAACTTTTGCAAGGCCTCTTCGCCGCTGGAGCATTCGGTTACTTCGTGATTTTGATGGGTTAAAAACCACAGCATAGCCTGCCGACTATGCTGTTCATCATCTACGAGTAATATCTTCATCGGATAACCTCATTTGCAAGTGTTGGTAAATAAAAAAAGACTGCAATAGTGCTGACATAACAATAAAAGGTTATGGCAGCCTGGCAATCATCAATCATTACGATTATTAGACCCATGGCTTTGCGTCCTTATCTTTCGATAAGTTTGCCGGAAGTTAAAAAGCGTAACCGCTTTTTACTAGTTTGGCGGATTTTCGCTGCGACGGAGCAATGTACCCAGACTTTTAATAATATGGGCAAGGTTGTCAGTCTGTGATGATATATTTTCCATACACTCGATAAGTTCTGCGTCAGGCAGCTTTTTTCCTTGATTTAATAAAAAAAGGATTCCGCCGGCAGTCATTTTTATCGAATTAAGTGGCTGGCTCAAGTCATGAAATAGCTTTGCCGGCAGAGGCGAGAGCGTGGTCGGGGCGGATTTGGTTGTTGGTAGGTTAGTTAGCGCAGTGAGTATTGTATCGGCAAAATTCTCGTCTTTACTAATATAGGTAATTCCCAGGTTTGTTGCTTTTTGGACAACGGCTTCATCAGTTTCGCTTGTTAAAATAAGGAACGGCAGGCCGGGGCAGGCAGCTGCAACTTGTTCAAAGATTTTAAAAGCATTTGTATCAGGCAAATACATATCAGAGATAATTGCCGTATAGTTTGCGCACTCTGTGAGTTGTCGTAAGGCTTCTGCGCCGTTTCCCACACCGGTAACCGTGTAGTTTGCCGTTTCCAGCATCAAAATAATCATATCGCGCATAAAGCTGTCGTCTTCAATAAGCAATATTTTCATGGTAGGATTGTTTGGTTGTGTATTTTCATACATGATGCATCCCTCACAAACATATTAACCGATAATATTTTGCAGTGTTTCAATAAGATTGTTTTGATCAAAAGCACCTTTCACAATGTAAGCATTGGCACCGACTTGAATACCGCGGCGTTTATCCTCAGGCTTTTCACGGGAAGTGACAATAATCACCGGAATTTGGCGGTAACGCTCGTCCTGACGCAAATGCGAAGTAAGACTAAAGCCGTCAAACTGCGGCATTTCAACATCTGTTATAACAGCATCATATACTTTTTGGTTAGTTTTTTCAAGAGCGGCCAGCCCGTCTTCGGCCAAATCAACATGGTAGCCGTAAGATTCCAGAATGCTCTTGACAATATCTCTGGTATTGGCAGAATCATCGACAACGAGAACGGTTTTGTGTTGTTTTTGAAAAGCTGCTGTTTGTACATTAGCCAAAACTGCATTGTTTTCACTGGCTTGCTTCAGGAGTGACGCAACGGTAAGCACACTGATGATTTCGTCACTGCTGCCTACTGTAAAACCCGAAATCAGGCTATGATCTTGTAAAGCAGCAGGTAACGGTTTGATTACCATATCGGCTTCGCTAAGGATAGCATCCACAATGACGCCCAGTTTTTTTGCGCCTGATGACAGTATAATAACAAGTAAGTCAGTTTGCTCTTGCAGCCTTGCGGTTGGCGGACACTGCAAAATAGCCGCAAGTTCTTCCAGGGGCACAATTTGTTCACGCACACGCAGGGCTTGTTTGCCGACAACCTGAATAACCTGACTGGCAGGTATCAAGAGTATCTCTTGCACCGAATAGGCGGGCAAGGCAAATGTATGGTTGTTTGTTGCTACTAGCAGCATGCGGCAAAGTGCCAGAGTAATGGGAACTTTAAGGAGAATGGTAGTTCCATTGCCGGCGTGAGTTTGAATTTGAATAGAACCTTTTAGTTTTTCGATAACGGTTTGTCTGACGACATTCATGCCTACTCCACGGCCTGATAGATCAGTAATGATAGGGCTTGTGCTAAAACCAGGCAAGAATAGTAAATCCAGCAAATCTGTTTCGGTCAGCTTGTCAGCAGCTTCCTTTGTCAGCAATTGCTTTTTTATCGCGACAGCTTTTATGTGTTCACCGGCTATACCGGCTCCATCATCCTGAAGAGCAATTGTAACTCCACCGGAATCGTAGAAAGCCATAAGCTTGATAGTTCCCTGTGGTTTTTTGCCAGCTGCCAGCCGGTCTTGTGGCATTTCAATACCATGGTCAACAGCGTTACGAACCATATGCAGCAAACAATCAGCCAACTGCTCAATAATTTTCCGGTCAAGTTCAGTATTGCCTCCCTCAATCTGAAAGTCAATTTCTTTGTCTGTTGTACGGGCAAGATCTCTAACCGCACGGTTGATTTTGTCAAAGATCGTTGCAATTGGCAGCATACGTATTTTTAAGGAACGTTCCTGCAAGTCGGTGGTCAAGAGGTTTTCGAAGACGGCGTCATTGCGTAAAGAAGTTTGAAATTTTACTAATTGATTATGCAGTGTCGACAGCGTGTTAGTTAATTCCTGCTGCTGGGTGGAATGTTCGCTGCCGGACAGCAAAGAAAGACTTGTCGCTGACAGGCGTGTGATTTCACGGATTACTGATGTTTGCTGGTTTTTGCGGTATTGAAAGGAGACCATTTCGCCCATTAACTGGATTAACTCATCCAAGCGTTCGGCGCGAATTTGGACATAGCTGTGTTGTTGGTCGGAACCTTCTTTGGAGGGTGTTGTATTAAGTTCTTGCACCGGTCTGGGAGAAGTTGGTGCTCGATGAGTTTCCGGAGTTGCAGAAGTTTCTTTGGTTAATACTTCTGTTAGCTCGGCACAGATTGAGGGCGGTACTTCCGGCAGCGGGGCTTCGTCGGCAATGGTGGCAAGTAATTGGCGGATGGTGTCAACGCCCTGTAATAAAAGATCGACTATTTCACGCGAGAGAGTGCGCTCTCCACTGCGAATCAGTTCAAAAACATCTTCCATTCGGTGCGCTACTTCGGAAATTGCCGTTAATTTTAGCATTCTGGCAGCGCCTTTTAGAGTGTGGGCAGTGCGAAACACCGAATCAAGGATATCTTTAGAAAAGCCATTTGCTTCAAGGACAAGCAACTCTTTTTCAAGCTGGTCGCAATGTTTGATTGCTTCTACTGCAAATTTTGCCGAGAGTAGTTTGATATTTATTGCCATAATGCGGATACCCCTCCTCATTCCGTAGGATGTTAGCTGCTCAATTTTGTAATTTCTCTAAATTGTACTGGCATAATTGCAGGAAGTCATTAAGTTGGAAAGGCATATCAAAAAAGCTTAGCCCATGATTGTCAAAATTGCCTTGTTTGAGTAATTTACTAGTCACTTCATATTCGCGTTTGGCGTAAGCAATTTCTGAACAGAACTGATATATTTCGGCCAGATAAAAGTGAGCCAGCCAGCATTCGGGAGTCACATATACAGCTTCTTTAAAGTGCTGCAGAGCGTCGTCAAACCGGTTGTCCAGTTTGGCTGCCATACCCAGCAGCAGGTAGGCTTCTAAGCAAAATGGTTCCAGTACCAGCGCGGTTTTGCACAGCTTAATAGCGGCTGTAAGCTGCTGCTGTCCAAGGAGAATATTGGCTTTTAAGGTATAGGCTTGAATGAACTGCGAATCGGCAGACAGGAGCTGATCAACACATTGCAGAGCTTCTGTGCGCTTTTTGGATTTTATTAATATTAGGGCAGTGTTAAATAGCTGGCAACAATCATCAGTGTTTAAACAGGGTTTAGGATTAGTTGTGGTGATTAAAGGGGAAAGAAGTTTGCGAGGTATCCTGGTAAGAGGACGCTTTTTTTGCGGTGGAACGTAAGCTGGAGGTGGCTGAGTACAAACAGAATATTGGCTGCTTTTGGCAATAGCGACGGAAGGTAGGGTCGCCGCTGTTTTTTGATAATAGAAAGCATCGCCGCTGTTGACCAAGATCATATGCTTATTATGATGATATAATGTTTCTGTGCAGCTTAAAAACAAGCAGCCCTCAGGTTTAAGCAACCCGGTCAGGCGGTGAAAGATATCTTGCTGTTGTTCGCGGGAAAAATAAATTGACACATTGCGGTAAAACACGATGTCTAGGTTTTGCAGCCAATCAGGATATACTTGTTCAAATAAGTTAAGGGCTTCAAACCGTACTTTTTCTTTTACTTGGCGTTTAATCAAAAAACAGTCTTTTGACAACCTCTCAAAGCAGTTATTTTGGATCTCCCTTGAACAGGAACGGAAAGAATATGAGCCGTATAAGCCGGCTTGCGCCTTATGAATTGCTTTGGTGTCGACATCAACCCCGATTATTTCGAAGTCCCAATCTATTCCCGTACCGGGAATGGTAAGCAGGGTCATTGCCAGGGAATAGGCTTCTTCGCCTGTTGAGCAGCCAGCACTTAACAAGCGAAAAAAAGGCTTGGGGCCGCTGGACTTGGCTAACCGGGGAATAATCTGTTTGCGTATAATTGCAAAATGTGCTGGTTCGCGGAAAAAATAAGTTTCGTGAATGGTTAACAGGTTGATAAGCAACAATACTTCTTCTTTACCCTGCTGCAGCAGCCGCAAATATTGTTCTGTGCTAGAAACAGTGCAGGCTTGCATACGTTCCTGCACTGCTTGCCACAGCAGTTCCTGGCGGTGCTGACGAAATTCCAGGCCATACCGTTTGGTAATAAACAGGCTGATTTTTTCTAATGCACATGCTGTTAGCGAATTTGCCGTTACTGACATAAGGAGATCACCTTACTTAATGTTGCTGAAATATCATTGGCAGCCACAATATAATCGGCTAAACCACGTTCGATTACCAGTCTGGGCATATTGTAGATAAGCGAGGTTTGCTCGTTTTGCGCTATGGTAATGCCGCCGACGTCTTTGATCGCCTGTATTCCGGCAACGCCGTCTTGCCCCATACCTGTCAAAATAACGCCGATGGCACCTTGCTGATAATTGCGTGCTACAGAAGACAGCAGCATATCGCAGGAGGGGTGATAGATATGTTCCGGCAATGCTGGTAAAAGCTCAATATGGCCGTCTGCTTTTACCTGCATGTTATATTCCGGTGGAGCAATTAAAATGTTACCTGGTAGCAGTGTGTCGGCCTGGGCTGCAACTTTTACAGTAAGCGGCGTTTTATAATTAAGCCATTCTGCCAGCGGTTCGGCAAACCCTTCAGAAATATGCTGAGCGACAACGATGGGAACAGGAAAATCAGCAGGTAATTGTGAAAACAGGGTCTCCAACACCTTGGCTCCGCCTAATGAGGAAGCAATGGCGATTGCCTGCGGGCAAAAAGAAGAATTTATTTTTGCAATGCTGTTTGTTGTATTTGCCTGTCTGCTGCGATTCATATGCCTGATAACTTTTACTCCGGCCAATAGTTTTAGCTTATGAATAAATTGCGCAGAGTCCGCAAAATCAATATTGGGTTTTTCCACTACCTCCAAAGCGCCCCGGCTTATTGCTTCATACGCAAAATGAGCGTCGCCATATGCGGTGACAACTATTATTGGCGTAGGATTGTCTTTCATAATTATCTCAATGGCCTCCAGGCCGTTCATTACAGGCATTTCGATATCCATAATAATCAGATCAGGCTGGAGCCGGGAAGCTTGTTTGACTCCTTCCTCGCCATTGCAGGCTTCGCCGACTACCTGAATGCCGGCGTCTTCGGTCAACATTCCGCTGATAAGTTCCCGCGCGATGGGGCAATCATCAACAATAAGCACCCTGACAACTTTTTTCTGTACATCCATTGAATTCCCGCCTAACTGTCGAGTTGTTTAGCTGCAGTATTTTTTTTGCCATGTTCAACTACACGTTCCAGTTCTTCGGCTAAATTAGCCAATTCTTTACTAATCGTTTTGGTTTGTTGGATCATTGCCGTATTGTCGCTTGTTCCCTGTTTAATTTGCCGCAAAGCTGTCAGCACTTGTTCACCGGCTGTTTGCTGCTGTTGGATAGAAAGAACAATTTGACTGACGGCATCGGTTGTTTGATCGGCTGCGTGTTCAATGTCATAAATGATGGAGACCGTACGCTCCGAATACGCCATGCCATCTTCAATACCTTTGGTATTCTTTTCGGAAGCTACTACCTGACGGCTTACTGCTGCTACAATTTCATTTATTTTAACTTCAATCTCTTTTGTTGACTCCATAACACTGTCAGCCAAACGTCTGATTTCTAAAGCAACTACGCCAAAGCGTTTACCGGCTTCGCCTGCACTGGCTGCCTCCAGGGCGGCATTAAAGGCGATTAATCGGGTTTGGCTGGCAATATTATTGATAAACTCCATAATTTTATGAACTTCTTTCGACTTATGCCCCAGGGCAACGATTTCCTGAATATTGACTTGGTTATCACTATAGATTTCCTTCATTTTTTCCAGCAATGCATCTACTTCGGCAACGCCTTGCCGGGTTTTTTGCAAGGTTTGTGCGGCGCTGTCGGCCACTCCCTGACTATGGTTGGAGATTAAGGTTGCCGAGGAGGAAAATTCCTCCATAGTAGCGGAAATTTCACTGACAGAAGAAGAAAGTTCAATAGAAAAGCTAGCCTGGGTCGTTACGGTTTCGTCCATTTTTGCTGCATAGGAATTTACTTTGGTAATTGCGCCGGTCAGTGGTTTGGTTATGTAGCGGTTAATAAAGAAAACGGCGGCAGCAATAATCAATATAAATGCAAAGAAAGTTATAAACAAATATCGTTGAATGGTACTCCAGACTTCTTGTTGAATATCGCTTTTTTCTTTAGTAATAGCTGCCTCGATATCGTCAAGATATACACCTGTAACTATAATCCAATTCCATTTGCCGATTGCCTTTCCATAGGATAATTTAGCCTCAGTTTTGGCAGAACCGGGTTTTACAAAAGTATATTGTACTGTTCCTTCACCCTTGTCCTTGCATTGCTCAAGCAGCTTTGGCCAAAACACCTGGTTGTCGGCATCTTTTATGTTGGCAAGAGGTTTGCCCTCAAGGGATTGGTCGATGTGAACCGCCATGATGCCGTTAGTATTAATGACCAAAAAATAACCGTCAGAACCATAACGGGCGTTGCGGATAAATTGTTTTGCCTCTTCCTCAGGCATTAAAGAAGCTGAACTGGCAATGGATTCAACCAGATTTTTCATATTATCGGTTTTTTGTTTATATAACATGGTTTGGTATTCGTGTAAGCGGATTTCACCGCGGTGGAGTGTGGCGGTAACCGAGAAATAAGATAATATGGCCACTAAACAACACATAAAAAGAGCCATAAGTCCGATTATTCTTACCTTAAGACTGCTGTGCATGGTACCCCTCCTGTTTGTGTGAATTTACATCAGCGCTCATTTTGGTAAGCTGCTGAAATCGTTGGTTTTTGTATAAATCAAGCAAAATAATTATGTCATGACCTTGCGGCAAAAGTCCCCAAACGCCTTTGCGGGCAGCCGATATAGCTAAAATATCAGGCAATATGCGGATATCTGCAATACTGAAACTGGCCACTTCATCAGGTTCGTTAATGAGGATTGGCGTCTGCAGATTCTGTTTGATAAACAACTGCTTTGAATAAATGCTGTCAGCAAAAGCAATGCTGCTCAGCAGCTCTGCGAGGCTTATGGCTGACGGGTTTGCGTTAGCAGCTGTTAGCGCGGCAATTTGTTCAATATCAATTCCGTAGCGGGCATTGCCTAAAGAAAAGAGTAACAACTGAAGTTCCTGTTGTTTCACATCCATAACCTCGTTAAGAGATTGCCTGCTCAATAATTTGGGCAGCATCTAAAATGGTTACCATAGCGGTTTTGTAAGCAAATTGGCTTACCGCAAACTGCTTAAAGCGTTCATCAAGGGTTGGCAGTATTTGCACAGCTTCAGAGACAGGTATTTCGACAACATCCACAATGCTATCCACTAGGATTCCGGTACGCCCGTCGCCAACGCGCACCATGATTAAGAACGTACCCGACAAGTTGCTGTCAATTCTGTGTATGTTCAATACTTGTGTTAGCTCCAGTACTGCTGCCACATCGCCACGAATATTAACCACTCCCGGAAGCTGAGCCGTTGCACCGGGAATCCAGGTGATTTCCGTAAAAGGCAGTATTTCGCGGGCTTGACTGCCGTAAAAAGCAAACAAAGATTCCCCGAGTTTAAAAATCAGTAAGCTAATTCGTTCCTCATCAATGTCGATAATTTTTTCGGACAAGGATTGATTTATGATTTGACTGAGAATATTGTCGCTTTTTAAAGATTGCTCTATCACTTTTTGGTTGCCCTCCTGCAAGCGTGCTCTATATTTCTATAATATAGCATGAAGCTGCTTGGATTTTCCAGAGTTTTCGGTAGTAAAACACCGGAGCAATGTCCGAAAGAACAGTAAAGCGGTTGAAAGAAAGCCTGTATTACTGGACTAACGGCTAATTTAGTGGTATATTATAACAATAATGCCCCTTTTCTAGATGATTTAGGAAGGGGCATGGTTTATTGCTAAAAGGAGTTTGAACAATATGAGTACGTTAAAATCAAATTTGTTGCTGCTGCTCGCAGCTGCTATCTGGGGTTTTGCCTTTGTGGCTCAGCGGGTAGGCATGGATCATATGGGACCGTTTACTTTCAATGGAATACGCTTTATTCTGGGCAGTATGTCGCTGCTGCCGCTTATCTTCTATTTTCGCAAAAAGCCGCAAAAAACAAGTATTGCTGTAACAGGGGCGTTGTTGCCTGGAATCGCGGCCGGATTAATTTTGTTTACGGCTGCGTCCTTGCAGCAAATTGGGCTGATTTACACAACAGCCGGCAAGGCCGCATTTGTGACTTGTTTATATATTGTATTTGTGCCGATTTTCGGCATATTTCTCAAGCAGCATGTTAATAGAATTATCTGGCTTAGTTCGGTATTGGCGTTGGCAGGTTTATATTTGTTATGTGTCAAGGAAAGTTTTTCTATTGCATATGGTGATTTGCTGCAGTTTGTTGGTGCGCTGTTCTGGACAGTGCATATTCTGCTGATTGATCGATATGCGAAGCAGGTAGATATATTAAAGTTGAACTTTTTTCAGTTTGTGACTTGCGGAATCTTGAGCCTAGCCACAGCCTTGTGGCAGGAAACAATAACAATTGCTGGGCTTGCCGGCGGGATAATTCCGATTTTGTATGGGAGTTTTTGTTCGGTCGGTATTGCCTACAGCCTGCAGGTTGTAGGCCAAAAATATTCGCCGCCTGCTCAAGCGGCTATTATTCTCAGTATGGAGACTGTGTTTGCTGCCGTTGGCGGCTTCTGGTTGCTGAACGAACGGCTGGGTTTTCAGGAACTGCTTGGCTGTGCTTTGATGTTGTCAGGCATGCTGCTGACACAATTGCAGAGTATTAGGCCGGCTGCTGCTGGAGAACTTGCGGAAGAGGCTGGTGGAAAAAGTTAGTTGTTAGTCGATGTGGGGAGGAATTGCGATGCCAGGAGTTCGGTTTTACCGGGACGCAGCTTTGCCTTTTTTTGAACTAAAAATATGTGATGCCAGCCGCTTGTGCTACAAAAAGCACTCCCATGAAGAGTATTCATTGGGGGTAATTGACGCCGGCAGCAGCTCGTTTTGGTATGAAGGAAAAACCATTGGGGTAAATCCTCAGACCGTTGTGCTTATTCCGCCCGGCTTGGTTCACTCCTGTAACCCTGAGCCGCAGGATCAATGGAAGTACAAAATGCTGTTTATTGAAGCCGACTGGATGCGCCGTTTTTTAAAAAATAGAGGAATACCGGCTTTTGGTCAGCCGGTTGTCAGCGACAGAGTCAAAACCAACTCCTGTCAGTCGCTTGATACTATGCTGTCACGCCTAACAGTTCCGGCAAGCCCGCTGGAAAAGGAAGCAGCGGTAATGGCTTTTTTTGAACAAGCTATGGCGGGGCTGGAGACAGTGAGCCAGGAACCGCAGGCGACAGAACTGCCTCGCCTGGTAGCCATACAGCAATATATTCACGAGAATTACCGACGGAAAATTACTCTGGAAGACTTGGAACAGGTCTCTGGGGTGAATAAGTTTAGTATTATTCGCTCCTTCAAGGAAGAATTCAATATACCGCCTCATATGTATCAGACGTTACTCAGGATCAACAATGCCAAGAAATTGCTGCGTCAACACAGGCAGATTGTCGAGGTGGCCTGTGAAACCGGTTTCTATGACCAGAGTCATTTTCACAAGGTGTTCAAAAGTCATACTGGTGTAACACCAGAACAATATCAAAGCTGTTAATCTTGCTTTTGCCAATCAATTTTTTACAATACACCTGATGGCTTTGCCGGTATGATTTAAAAAAAGGGCAGGAGGGTGTTGTTTATGAACAAGAATGTGATCGGGATGCAGACTGATGCAGGTTTGAATAAAAAATATATTATGGCAAATATCCTGATGTTGGTGACAATCCTTTTCTGGGGAGTGTCCTATGTCAGTATCAAAATTACGGTAAGTGAGGTGCCACCGGTGACAGCCGCAGCCATCCGCTTTGTCATTGCTTCGGTACTCTTGTGGGGGCTGCTCAAACGGGTGGAACCTAGTGCCAGGCTGGCCAGAGCGGACTTTATCCCAATGGCGGTAGCCGGCTGTTTAGGGATTACGCTGTATTTCTATTTTGAAAATATCGGGGTTAAACTGACCACGGCGGCTAATGCCTCGCTGATTGTGACAATTATTCCGGTGTTGGCCATCGGGCTTGATATCTTGTTTTTTGGTGCCAGGGTTTCGGTACTAAAACTGGCAGCGATTGCCGTTGCCATGGTTGGTACTTATTTTTCAGTAACGGCCAATGGGCAGCTTGATTTAAATTCCGACAACTTTTTCGGTAACTTGTTTGTAGTAGGGGCAATGCTTTCCTGGACTTTTTATACGCTCGCGAATAAGTCGTTGCAAAAAAAGTATTCGGGTATGTGTATGACTACCTACCAAACCATTATCGGCACAGCCTTGCTGTTGCCGTTGGCTTGTACCGAACATAATGAGTGGCAGGCACTGTCTTTGAATGCCTGGGGGCATATTCTGTTTTTGGCAGTGTGTTGTTCGGTGCTTGGATATCTGTTTTACATGTATGTGTTAAAGCAGCTTGATGTGGCCATTACCACCTTGTATTTAAATTTGGTTCCGGTTGTCGGTGTTATCAGCGGTTACTTTATTTTGGGTGAAAGTGTGCTGCCTATTCAAATTGCCGGAGGTGCCACAACCTTAGTGGCTATTGTTATTATGAATGTGGAACGAGCCAACCAGGAAAAGGTTGGTGAAAATGCTGTAGAGGGGGCATAACTTTGGTTAACAGTAACAGATTAGAAGAAAGTTTTCGCCGGTTGGGTGCTGTTGGTGTCCAACCTGATGGTGGTATTACCCGTTTGGCCTTCAGCGATAGTGACTGGGAGGCACGGGCGTTGGTTATTGAACTAATGAAACAGGCAGGACTTGCTATCAGGACAGATGCTTTCGGTAATGTGATTGGCCGGCGGGAAGGTACTGACCCGGCTGCGCCGGTGGTCATGCTTGGTTCACATATTGACAGTGTGCCTGCCGGCGGCAATTTTGACGGTGTTGTCGGTGTGTTGGCTGGTATTGAAGTAGCTGCCTGTTTGCAGGATGCTAAAACAAAAATGCGGCATCCGGTTGAGGTCGTGGTATTCATGGCCGAAGAATCCAGCCGGTTTGGTATGGCAACCTTGGGCAGTAAGGCTTTTTGCGGCAAACTCGCGCCTGTTCAACTTGAACAGCTTAAGGATAAACAGGGTATTACTTTGGCTGACGCCATGCGCCAGCGCGGTCTTGCACCAGAACAGGTGGCAACAGCAAAGTATGCAGGGAAGATTAAAGCTTTTTTTGAATTACATATTGAGCAGGGCAAGGTGCTGGAAAGCACCGGCGATCAGATTGGTATTGTTACCGGAATTGCTGCACCTACCCGCGTGAAAGTGGCGATAACTGGTCAGGCCGACCACTCTGGCGCGACACCCATGGATATGCGCCAAGATGCGCTTACGGCTGCCGCCGAAGTTATCCTGCTTGTGGAAAAATTGGCTGGGCAGGAAGCTCATAACGGCACTGTCGGCACAACTGGAATGGTTAAGGCTGAGCCGGGAGTTATGAATGTTATCCCTGGTTATGTTGAACTAGGCATTGATATCCGGGGTATTGTGGGACCCAGCAAACAACAGGTGGTGACTGGCTTGGCGACCGCTCTGGAGGAAATCCGACAGCGTCGGGGCGTAGAAATTGAACGTACGGTAATTTCGGATGAGAAGCCTGTTGAAATTTCCCGGGAAATAGTCGAATACTTACACGATATAGCGAAACAGGGGCAATATGCCTGCCGGCTGATGCCCAGCGGTGCCGGACATGATGCCATGCATTTGGCGGAAATTGCTCCAACCGGTATGCTGTTTATACCTTGTAAAGGCGGGATCAGCCATAATGCGGCAGAATGGGCCAATATGGAGGATATTGTTGCCGGTACACAGTTACTATTTACGGCAGTGAGCCGCCTGGCAGAATAAAGAAATCGGGAAGCCGGTACATATTTGGAGAATAGCGGAAGGGGAAAAATATGACATTACGGGTTCCAAGAGTTGCAGCCGTTCATGACATCTCATGTTTTGGCCGGTGTTCGTTGACAGTGATTATGCCAATACTGTCGTGTATGGGCATTCAGGTATGCCCGCTGCCGACAGCCGTATTAAGCACTCATTTGGGTGGCTATAATCAGATTGCTTTTTGTGATTTCACCGAGCGCATGCCTGCGTTTTATCAACATTGGAAGCAAGAAGGCATTGGCTTTGATTGTATTTATAGCGGTTTTTTGGCCTCAGAGGAACAAATTGACACTGTCTTGCATTTTATTGAAGAATTTTCGGAGAACAAGCCTTTGGTATTGGTTGATCCGGTAATGGGGGATGAAGGCAGACTCTATTCTGTGTATACGCCTCAAATGCAAGAACATATGAAACGCCTTGTCGGCAAAGCCGATATTATTACCCCCAATTTTACCGAGGCCTGTTTTTTGTTGGGGGAACCTTATACCGAACAAGGGCAGGAAGCCGATGTTCTTAGTGACTGGCTGTTCCGGTTGGCTGATTTTGGCCCGTCAGTGGTTGTTATGACCGGAATTCCCTCTGATGGGACAAAAATTATGAATCTGGGTTATGACCGGCGTTCGGGCGCCTTTTGGCAAGTATTCAGTGACTATGTGCCTGCCAAATATCCGGGAACCGGCGATATCTTTGCCAGTATTTTGGCCGGCGCTTTGCTTTCGCGGCAAACTGTGCCGCAGGCAATGAAGCTGGCAGCCGATTTCGTTGCCGGAGTTGTCAAAGCTACCTATGAGGCCGGCACTCCCTCGCGGGAAGGCGTGTTGCTGGAACCTGCCCTGCCCGGGCTGGGACAGGCTTGGGCAAAAACATGCACCCAAACGATAAGGAGTAATGAAGGATGATGGCAAGACGCAGACTAACCACAAAAGATATTGTTTACAGCGGAGTATTGGCGGCTATGTGCGCTATTGCCACTTCACTGAAGATTCCCTTTGGAGTCGGAGCGATGGTTCATCTTGGCACTGCTTTTTTATTTACTGTGGGAATTTGTTTTGGTGGCGTGTATGCGGGATTGGCCGGAGCTATTGGTTCGGCTTTTTATGATTTGCTGATGGGATTTTCACCGTATACCGCCTGGTCATTTTTCATTAAAGGAATTGCCGGTTTTATTGTTGGTTTTGTTGCTAAAGGCCTGTGGCCTGCGCCGGTAATAAGGGAAACCGGCAAGGGCTGGCTGTGGTGGGCCGTACTTGGTTGTGTGCTGGCGGCTGCCTGGACGCTGGGTGGCTATATTGTTGCCTGGTGGCAGATAACCGGCAGTTTGGCGACGGCGTTTGCCAATATACCGAGCTCACTGATGACTTCCGGTGTCGGGTTTGTAATTGCCATGCTCTTATCGCCAAAACTGCGAAAAAGGGTTACTAACTAAAAAAAATCTTGTTTGCGTATTGAAAAAAAATCTTAAAAAGGTATATAATATAAATGGGCATATGCTCGAATGAGAGGTGATAGTTTGTGCCAAGACAACGTTGTTGCGGCCTTGTTGACGAAGAACCGGTATGCCGGAAATTTTCGCCTGAAAATGAGCAAGGAGAAAAGCCGGTTGTTTTGCTGTATGAAGAATTAGAAGCAATTCGCCTGAAGGATATTAAGGAATACGAACAGGCTATTTGCGCGTCGGTGATGGGACTGTCCAGACCGACATTTCAAAGAATTTTGCATGCAGCCAGACGCAAAATCGCGACGGCGTTAGTAGAAGGACGGGCTATTGTCATTGAAGGAGGAAACTACATTATGAAAAACCGGGTTTTTGAGTGCGTGGAATGTCAACATGTCTGGGAAGTGCCGCCTTGTACGGAAGGCGGAAAACACGGTTATGAGATTTCCTGTCCCAAATGCGGCAGCATGAAAAAAATGAAACTTGATAATGGGGCTAAACATGCGTGCGGTGGCCAGCCGCAGCATGAACATGAGCATGGGCATGGGCATGGTGGCGGCTGCTGCGGCGGTCATTAAAAGTTGTGATATATAGGTAAAAAAAATCAGTCTGTTCCGGATTTGCACGGAGACAGACTGATTTTTTGTTTTGTGAAAGGGTAAGCTGTTACAAGCGTGGAGGATCACAGATGGGGCATTCAATGTTTCAGTGTTTGGCTGCGATATTGGGCAGGGCTCAGGTTATATTTGTTTTTGAATAACCGGCAGAAATAGGAAAAATTATGAATGCCGATTTCCTGTCCGACTTCCTGTATGGAAAATTGAGAACTTGTCAGCAGCATGCAGGCTTTGCGCAGACGATAAGAGATGAGGTAATCGGTAATGCTGCTGCCGGTAGCTTTTTTGAACAAGTGGGAAATGTGGTAATTGGAGAGGTGTAGTTCCTGGGCTAACATTTCCAGCTTAAATTCCTCACGAAAATGTAAATGAATCCATTGCATAATTTTTTCAGCATAATGGATGTGCCGAAGCTTGGGCTTGTCACTGGGGGCTTGCGCTGGTGGTTGCCAGGCGTGGCGCACTAGTTGAAAGAAAAATGCAGCAAACAAGCTGAAGTTTTCTTGGGATTCTGGCGGGAGGGGGCTTCGCATTTTGGACTGCAGCGCAAACAATGACTCAAAATCATTGTTTTTTTCTGCAAGCTGCAAAATTTGATGAGTAAGCTGATCTTCCCACAAGTGGCGAAAGAAGTGCTGCAGTGTGGGGAATTCGGCAAGCCGCGGGTAAATCAGCGACGGCTCAAACAGCATTTTGGAACGGATATAACAGCTGGCAGAGAGTTCGGCTTTGACATGATGTAATTGAAAAGGCTGGAAATACATTAGCGTGCCCGGGCCGAAAGGATAAATATCCTGGTCAATGATGACCAGGCCTTGACCCTGATGAACAAAAATAAACTCCATCCCAGGATGAGCATGATATTTATCCCATTCTTGCTTGCTGGTGGTGCGGTGACGCGAGATAAACTGGCAAGGGTGCCGGGTTAGATCAAAATCAAAATCAGAAGTTGCAAACATCGGCTGTCTCCTATTATAACAATTCAGTAGTATTTTATCACAACTTGTGTTAATGACAAAACAAGTATTTTTGTTTACAATGTGAATGATATAGGGAAAACTAAGGATAGTTTCTTGAAAATTTTACAAAAAAATAGGAGGTAGGTTATATGAATAACACTAATTTGCCACTTATTCAGCTTTCAGACAAAACCACCCGGCGCGTAATCAGCTATGGTGAGGATTTAATGATGGTTGAGTTTGGCTTTAAAAAAGGTGGCATTGGTGAGCCACACAGCCATGACGACCATGAACAAATCGGCTATGTGGCGCAAGGCAGTTTCGAACTTCTTGTAGGTGACCAGAAAAGCATTATCAAAAAGGGAGACACCTATTATGCTCCCCGGAAAACACTGCATGGGGTTGTGGCCTTAGAAGATGATTCCATCCTCATTGATGCATTTACACCCATTCGTAAGGATTTTTTGTAATATAAGATAAAACGTCATTTGCTCAAGTTTTGAACAAATGACGTTTTATTTTGAGTAGCAAGTGGGGGTAATCAACAGTTATTTGCGGAGTCGCTGGTAAATTCTAAGACTTCTACTACGGAAACAAGAGGATTGGAGTACAAATCTATTACTTTGCCGTTTTTGGCGCAGACAACAGGTTTAGAAGACATGAAATAAGGGAAGCGTAGCACTACGGCTTGGGCTCCGTCATTAAGTAAAACCACAGAGCCAAGTAATGACTGGCAGATATTTTGAATAAGCGCAATACAAAAGGTTTTATCAAACTCTATATACATGGCATCTATTAAAGCTTCCAATGCCTTAAACGGTGAGACGCTCTTTTGATAAGAGCGTTCTGTTGTCATGGCATCATACATATCGGCAATGGAAACTATTTTGGCGAAGGGATGAATATCACAGGCGCGTTTTTTTCTTGGATAGCCTGCGCCGTTTTCGCGTTCGTGATGATGCAGGATGGTTAGGCCGACTTCCGGCAGCATATTGGGAATGTTTTTTGCCATATAGTACCCGTATTCGGGGTGGAGGTTGACTGTTTTGCGTTCTTCGGCTGTAAGCGGACCGGGTTTTTCTAAAATTGCTTTAGGAATCTGGGATTTGCCGATATCATGCATAAGCCCGCAAAGAATCAAAGTTTGCACTTTGTCTGGGGGAAACTTGAGCCAGGCGCCCATGACCCCGGCAATGATACCTGTATCCACCGCATGACAACTGGTGTAATCGGTATACGATTTTACCTGATAAAGCTTGCCCAAGATATTTTTGTCCTTCGACAATTCATACAGATCAACAGTTGCAAGCCGGTGAAATTCACGATAAGGGACGGTTTCTTTACCGCGCATATGTTCAAACAAAGCATTGCTGGTTTTTATAATATTAGCATAGCGCTTTTTAAAAATATAGTGGTCTTCGCTTGGAGAGTTTATGGTTATCTCCGGGATGCGGTCATCACTAGCGCCGGAAATAACACCTTCAATTACTCGCACAGTTGGAATCCGCCACGCTGCGAGGTGCTGGATAATACTTGTTGTTAGTATGGTGTTTTCTTTTATTACTACCTGACTGTGCCGTAATACTGGTTCAGCAGTAATCATACCTGGCTTAAGATCTTGCGTGGGCAATAGTAAGCCGGCCATAATGTTCACCTCTCTCCATATTTTATTTTCTGAGAGCAAACTTGCGAGTAAAATGTAATATTTTACGATCTAAGATAAATATACATTAATAAAATAAATATGTAAATATCTAGCAGAAATTAAATATTTTTTCTAAATAATCACAAATATTACCAAAAATGTAGTTTTAAAAGAACTTGTCTTGCATTTTGGTTGTTGCTCAGCGAGCGGTCTTGAAGAGTAAGCCTTACCATGATAAAGTAGACTTAGATTGAGGGGGGACCCCAAGCTAAGTCTCGGATAAAGTGAATAATATGTGCAAAAACTAAGCTTTATAAGCTGGATGATGAAAGTGGGGAATGGGTAACTATGAATACGGTCATGCTGGAGAAATATGCGGAGCTTGTAATAAAAACCGGGATTAATATTCAACAGAATCAGATCCTGGTGATTTCTTCGCCGCTGGAATGTGCTCCCTTTGCCAGACTGCTGGCGGAAAATGCCTACAAAGCCGGTGCCAGGGAAGTAGTGATGAACTGGAAGGATGAGCTATCTTCCAAAATTAAATTTTTGCAGGCGCCTGATGAGATTTTTGATGAGTTTCCGGATTGGCAGAAGGAATTTTATCTGTCCTATGCCCGCAAGGGAGCCGGCTTTATCAGTATTGCCGCCTCTGACCCTGAACTTTTAAAAGAGGTAAATCCCGAGCGGGTAGTCAGGGTACAAAAGGCAAGCAATACGGCTCTGAAAGAGTACCGCGAACGCATGATGAGCAATAAGAATGCCTGGAGTGTTGTGTCCATACCCACTGAGGCCTGGGCGCAGAAGGTATTTCCAGATGCAACGCCTGAGGAAGCGATGGAAAAGTTATGGACAGCTATTTTCGAAGCTGTCCGGGTGGATACGCCTGATCCGGTTGCCGCCTGGAAAGCGCACAGCCAACAACTGAAACAAAGTCTGGATTACTTAAATACTCATAAATGCAAATTGCTGCATTTTAAAAACTCGCTAGGCACCGATCTAGAGGTGGAGCTACCTGCTGGGCATTTGTGGCTGGGCGGGCCGGAACATACAGCAGAAGGCATCGAATTTGTCGCCAATATGCCGACAGAAGAGGTGTTTACCCTGCCTCAAAAGTCGGGTGTCAATGGGGTGGTAGTAAGTTCTAAACCGCTAAATTATAATGGCACTTTGATTGACGGTTTTTCGTTGACATTTAAAGAAGGACGTATTGTTGACTGTAAGGCCGACCAAGGTTATGAGGTGCTGAAAAAACTAGTTGAGACTGATGAAGGCTCACACTATCTGGGGGAAGTTGCCCTTGTGCCGTACAATTCGCCAATTTCAAATTCTGGCATTTTGTTTTATAACACGCTGTTTGATGAGAATGCTTCTTGCCATCTAGCTATTGGTAAAGCATACCCTATTTGCCTGGAGAACGGGGCGGATATGAGCGGGGAGGAATTGGCTCAGGCCGGGGTTAATGATTCGATGGTGCATGTGGATTTTATGCTGGGCACAGACGATCTTGAGATTATGGGTGAAACCATAACCGGTGAACGCATTCAGATCTTTAAAAACGGTAATTTTGCCATTGCATAAGCAAAAATAGGAAGCGACAGAATTTAATCTGTGCTTCCTATTTTTTATTGTTTATTACGGAAACTGCCGGTCTTATGACGAGGTTTATTGCCAGTATACGGAGTTTTTCTGTTTTCCGGCGGCCGGCGTTTGGCGGCGCCGTGATAACGGCTGCGCAGCGGCGCTTCCTCGGTGATTTTGATAGGAGTTGTGTCCGGTTCTTTGGTTAAGAGCTTTAAGGCGGCAGCAAGCAAGGCTATCGAGTCGGTTTCATTGAGTAGTTCCTCGGCTCTGATGCGATATGGTTCCAGACCGCCGTCTTCGATTTGGTTGAGCAATTTTTCCACAGCTAAACGCTGTTGACCTTCGATGGCTTCAGTTACACTAGGGACAGGCTTGCGCACGATTTTGCGTTTGGTGACCCGCTCAATGGAATGTAGATGCTCAATTTCGCGGGGAATAACAAAGGTCATGGCTATGCCGGTTTGCCCGGCGCGACCTGTCCGGCCAACTCGATGCACATAGCTTTCCGGATCTTGCGGGATATCAAAGTTATACACATGGCTGACGCCGCTGACGTCTAGGCCGCGAGCAGCTACGTCGGTAGCCACAAGAATATCGATAGTGCCTTCACGGAATTGACGCAGGACGGAATCACGTTTGGCCTGGGTAAGGTCGCCGTGAATACCTTCAGCTGAATAGCCGCGTTTTTTGAGGCCTTCAGTCAATTCATCCACCCGGCGTTTGGTTCGACCGAATACAATTGCGAGTTCTGGGGACTCAATGTCGAGCAGACGGCAAAATACGTCAAACTTCTGTCTGTCATGCAGTTCCATATAATACTGTTCGATAAGCGGAACAGTAACTTCCTTGGACTTGATGCTGATAAGCTCCGGATCTTTTAGAAAACGCTGGGCCAGTGTTTGAATCTGGCGGGGCATGGTTGCAGAAAAGAGCAGTGTTTGCCGGGATTCCGGGGTTGCGCTCAGGATTTTTTCGATATCTTCGACAAAACCCATATTAAGCATTTCGTCGGCTTCATCCAAAACCACCATTTTAATATCGGTAAGTTTGATGGTACGGCGGTTCATATGATCCATCAGCCGCCCAGGGGTTGCGACAATAATCTGGGGCTTGCGCTGCAAGGATCGAATTTGCCGTTGAATGTCTTGGCCGCCATAAATCGGCAGTGTGCGGGTGCGGGAGAACTGCCCCAATTTGTTGAGTTCTTCTGCTACCTGAATGCATAATTCCCGGGTTGGGGTTAATACGATTCCTAAGGTAGCCCTGGTGTCGTTTCCGATATTTTCAAGCAAAGGAATGCCAAATGCGGCAGTTTTGCCTGTACCTGTTTGAGCTTGTCCCAGTAGATCTTTGCCTTCCAGTAATAAGGGGATAGCCTGTTCTTGAATGGGAGTGGGCTCCTCAAAGCCCATATCGCTAAGCGCTCTTATTGTTATATCGCCAATACCTAGCTTTTTAAATTGTTCCAATTAATGTACCTCCTGTTAATAAGTTGGTTGTTTTTTGAATTAGTATCGCCACTCTGTAAATACTTATATACTCTGCCATAATGATAAAATAATGGAATCTATATGCTCTTTAAAGATGGTCAGCTCATCTCAATAATACCAACATCAGTTTCATAAAATTGCTACAGCCAAGAAGTGCGTAATTTTGGGCTATAGTAGAATTGAAACTGCTTCATTATGTTATCGCCGCGGCATAGATAGTAGAGAACCGGCTTTTTTACAAAGGACGGTAGTCATCGGATAATTTCGACTAAAGTTTTGGCGGCGTTAAAACGCCGACAGAATTAAGTCTCTATGTATCACTAGCATGTTTTGAGCGGTGAGACACTTAAGTATAGCATAGCACGGAAATAATTGCTAACGAAAAATGAAAAAAATTCTAGATTGGGTGTTTTCTTTGCAGGAATATTGAAATACTTCAAGAAAATAAATAAGTTCACGAAGTATTTGGTTTCTAATTGTATCGTGCTTGTAAATAATACTGTAATGATTATCTATTTTTTCTGCCAGGATACTACATAGAAATGAGGATTCTTGTGATTACTGAACGCTTGAGCCGACAAATTGAATTCATCGTCGAAATGGATAAAATGAAACAGATTTACCGCAAGAATTTTGTTATTGGCGGAGAACGGCATGAAACCGATGCCGAGCATTCCTGGCATCTGGCCATTATGGCTGTCCTTTTGGCTGAGCATGTTGACAAGGCACAAGTTGATGTACTTAAAGTCCTTAAAATGGTGCTGATTCATGATGTCGTGGAAATTGATGCCGGCGATACCTATTGTTTTGATCAACAGGCCGGGCTGGATAAAGCGGTGCGGGAAACGCAGGCGGCTGACAGGCTGTTCGGCCTGCTGCCTGATGATCAAGCCGGCGAATTTCGTGCGTTGTGGGAAGAGTTTGAACAAAAACAAAGTCCTGAAGCCAGGCTTGCTGATGCACTAGACAGACTGCAGCCGTTGCTGCTGCATTATCATACCCAGGGCAAGTCCTGGAAGCTAAATAATATAACCAGTGACAAAGTAAAAACGCGCAATCAGCGGACGGCCGCAGTCGCGGCGGAGCTGGGGCAGCTTGTTGATGAAATTATTCAGGATGCAGTCAGGAAAGGTTATCTGAAAAAATAGCGAGTTTTGCCAGGAACCAAAAGGAGTTTGGAACGGTATGCCGTTCCAAACTCCTTTTGGTCTTCTTCATAAATCATCATGAAGTATTTTTTCCGCCCGGTAAGAGAGTGAGCGCCGGGAAAGTCCGAGGTAAGCCGCGGCGGCGGATTTGTTGCCTTTGTGCATTTTGAGGGTGGCCGAGATAATTCTATCAATATATTCATCTAAATTAAAGGGCTCAGGCGGCAGGAGAAGGGGCGCTTCGGGCAGAATGGCACCTGCCTGCGGTGAGGAAGTATTGCAGCTAGTGTCTTTAGAAGCAACAATATTCAGGTGTTTGGGGGATAGTTCGGTATCATTATACATAAATACCGACCATTCAATGACATTTTGCAGCTCTCTGATATTTCCCGGCCAGGAATGGCTGAGCAGGACTCTGACCGCCTGTTCGCCAATACGGCAGAATTTTTTCTCTTTCTGGGAAGCGAAGCGGTGTAAAAACATTTCGGCAAGCGGCATTATGGCATCAAGGCGTTCACGCAGCGGCGGAATAAATATCTGCCCAACATTTAGGCGGTAGTAAAGGTCTCTGCGAAACCTGCCTTCTTCCACGGCGTGCGCCAGCTCAATATTGGTGGCACAGATAATCCGGACATCAGATTTGATTTTTTTCAAACCGCCAACCCGGTAATATTCTTTTTCTTGCAATACTCGCAGCAGTTTAGCCTGCATCTCCAAGGGCATTTCGCCCACTTCATCGAGGAAAAGTGTGCCGCCTGCCGCCAAATCAAGTTTGCCTTTTTGCCCCTTGGATAAGCCGCCGGTAAAAGACCCGGCCTCATAGCCGAATAACTCACTTTCAAACAACGTGGCAGTTAAAGCGGCGCAGTTGATATCGACAAAGGGAGTGGTTTCATTAAAATCACCATAATGAATGAGCTTGGCAATCATTTCTTTGCCGGTGCCGGTTTCGCCTTGAATGAGGACGGGAATTGATCGATCTTGATGATAAAGGAGGGCCTGCTGATAAATGTTTTGCATTACAGTATCAAAGATGCCAATTTTGCCAATTCCTTCAGATTGGGCGACCAGCATGCGCAGTCGCGAAATTTCTTTGGCAGTTTCCTGAGTTGCTGCCTGGACTTCCTGATTGAAATGATCAGTCAGGCGTCTATTTTCGCGCAATAACCCCTGGTGTTCGGCTACTTTTTCTACGATAATGGATAGTTCTTCAATATTAATCGGCTTTATTAAGTAATCGAAGGCTCCCATCCGCAAAGCTTCAATAGCTGATTCCATCGAACCATGGCCGGTAAAAAGCACGATATCGGTATAGGCGCCGCTTGGGAGGTCTTTAATCTGTTTTAACAAATCAATGCCGGACATGGCAGGCATTCTGATATCTGTAAGAATCATTGGAAAGCTTCCGGCTAAGTAGGTGGCAAGCGCTTCCTCGCCATTGCTGCATTCGGTGACCTGATAGCCCTGTCGGCGCAAAAACTTACTTACTGATGTGCGGCTGCCGGTATCGTCATCTACTAGTAATATATTCAACTGGCATTATCCTCCTTTGTAATGTCTTCCACTGTGTCTTCGGTATTGGTGTCGGAAATGGTTTCGATGTTGTTTTCGTCGATGAGCGGGAAGGCCAGGCGAAAAACGGCGCCGCAAGGTTTATTATTAGTTACTGTGATTTGGCCTCCGTGGGAAGTAATCACTGATTTGACAATCGACAATCCAAGCCCCATGCCGGTGCCTTTGGTTGTGAAGAACGGAGTAAACAATTTATCTTTAATGGTTTCTGGAATACCGGGGCCATTGTCGGAAATAAGAACAATGATTCTGTCTTCCAGGCGGGTTTGGATGGTTATTTTCCTTTTGGCTTGCTGGGTAGATTCCAGTGACTCCAAGGCATTGTTAATTAAGTTAAGGATAACATGCTCCATATGAACCAGTGAGCCATTAACTTCCAACGTTTTATCCTCAAGATCAAGGGTAAGTGATACTTTGGCAGCGTTAAGCTGAGGTGTCAGCATATTAACCGCATTAGTGATGGCCTGAGCCATATTGAATCGCTGTGAGGTTGTTTGCTGGTGGCTACGGATAAGATCACGAATGTATTTGATAATATTGGCTATTCGGGTTGCTTGCTGTGAGATGGTTTGTACATCTTCCAAGAATTCTTCCTTTTGATAAGGCTGGCCGCTCTTAAACCACATCAGGATGCTATCGGCAGTCACTTTGATGGAATTTAGCGGCTGGTTAATTTCATGGGCAATACCTGCCGCCATGTTACCTAGGAAAGCCAGCTTATCGGCTTTGTTGATGCGGTTGCGGGCGGCAAGTAAATCTAATTCAGCCTGTTTGCGGTCGGAAATATCCCGGGCGATACACAAGCCTACCAGCTCGCCGTTGAGGGCAAATAAATGGGCATTGATTTCGGCAGGCACATGGTGGTTGTCTTTGGTAATATAGTCGAATTCAAAAATGGCCTGACGGGAAGCCAGCAGTTTTTCCATGCGGTCAGAAGCAAAAGCGCTGCCGTGATTGGGCATGACGCTCAACATAGTCAAAGCCAATAATTCATCTCTGGTATATTTCAGCCATTGACAGGCCACATCATTGACTTCAATAATACGGCCAGGCAGGCCGTTAGGAGTAATCTTCCAGACAAAAATCGCATCCTGGACACTGTCAAATAATTTGCGGTAGCGTTTTTCCATAGCGCGGCGTACGAAAATTTCTTGCGCCAGTTTGGCGTTGCTGTTGGCGAGTAACCGGGATTGGGCTTCTACGTCTTTTTCCAGGCGACGGTAGGAATTGGTCAGTACATTTTCGGCATGTTTTTTGTCATGGATGTCAAGGCAGCAGCCAATATAACCGGCAAATGAATTATCCGCGTTGCGGCGGGGAATGCCAACAGCCTGAACCCAGCGATATTCACCGTCATAGCGCAGCATGCGGAACTCATAAGTAAAGGGTGCCTGACGGTCAAGGGCGCTTTGCAGCGTGCTTTCAATAAGTTGTTTGTCACTGGGATGAACATGGTTGCTCCAGTTAAGTTTGGTTCCTTCGTCAGGGGAGATACCGGTGAATTCCTGCCATTTCTGGTTGGTGAAAATGCAGTTGCCATTCTGGTCATCCATCCAGAGCATTAGTGGAATATGTCTGGCCAGATAACGGAATCTGGCGTCACTTTCTCTTAGCGCCAGTTCAATTTGCTTGCGGGCAGTTATGTCGCGGGCAATAGTGATAACCTTAGGTGAATCCCATAAATTGAACAAATGAGAATTCGCTTCTACTAAAATGCGTCTGCCGTCTTTGGCAACATGCACGAGTTCGAATATGGAGTGGCCGGTAAGCATTAATTTGTCCCATTCATTCTTGGCAAGCTCCTCTGAGGGGAGCTCAGTAATGGCATGGACTGGCAAGTTTAAAAGTTCCTCGCGGGTATACCCAAGTTTTTTGCAAGCGGCTTCATTGACTTCCAAAAAGGCGGTATTTTCACTGCGAATAGCCGGGAAGACAAAAACGGCATCATTGCTGCTGTTAAATAGGGTTTGGAATTTCTCCATGCTAAGGCGGTAATTGTCTTCGATTTTTTTTGTTTTGGTCACATCTCTGATTGTGGATACTACTTCGTCGGCATTGATAGGCGATAACCGGATATTCCAAATGCGGTTGTCCACAGTGGTAAAGGTGAAGGAATACGATACTACATTTTGTGAATATAAGGCCGCATGGATATTTTGCATAATCTGTCCGGCGAGGGGTTCGGGGACAATATCATAAATGCTTTGTCCGAGGACAGGATTGGCAGAAAGCGGCGAGAGGGTTTCGCGATGGGACAGGATTTCCCGGAGAATTCCTTTTTTATCGATTACTGTAACTACATCAGGAATGGCGGCAATAATTCCCCGGAGACGCTTTTGCTGCTGGCGTATTTCAACTTCACTCTGGCGGCGAGCAGTAATATCAACCATTGAACCAATATAGGCCGGTTTGCCTTCATAGGTAATATAATTGCTAAAAACTTCAACATACACGCAGCGGTTATCTTTGACCAACCGAAGTTCGTAGCTGTTACGCTCGGTTGTTCCGGAAAGCATTTCTCTGATGTTTTTCCGAACATTACTATGATCGTCTGGGTGAATATAATCAAAAATGTTATCAATATCAAGCAAAAACTGGTTGGATACGCCAGTAATGGCAGATACACCGGGATTGACATAGACAAGCTTATTGTTTTGGACAATATAGATGCCGACAAGAGCGTTTTCTACTAAGTTCCGGTATTTTTCCTCAGCGTGCGCAATCTGTGAAGTAAGTTGGCGGTGATTCTTAAAATGAGCGATAAGCTGATCCAGGAATATGGTTCCGATAGTATTCATGACGGTTAAAAAGACGGCTATGTAGCCGATGGGAATCGGAATATCGTCAGGCGGCATGATAAAGGTGCTGCCGTAGACTGCAACGGCTCCATAATAATAGTTTATGAAATACAGAGCGTTGAGAAGAAATAGCAGAATGATTTTATGGCGGATATTATTTTGGGAAGAGCGATGCACCACAAAACTGCCTAACAAGGCAATCATAGTTCCTGTTATTGGCCAGAAAAATATGGTGCTGTTTGACAAAGCTAACATAATAGCTGTACTGAACAATACAACAAGAATAGATTCGCGCAGGCCGGTATGGAGCGGGGCCAATAGAACTGGAATTGCTCGTAGTGTGAGTTGGCCGTCTGTTACCCAGGTCGGAATAATAGCAATGCCGGTAAGCAAAGCAAAAAGAGAAAGCTCTAAAAAGTTAATTCCCCATTTTCTGGGGCTGATAGTCATAGAAAAGTGCAATAAGAAAAATAAAATAATAATCGCCATTGTTGCGACAGTTTCTAGCAAGTGAAACGTCATTAGGGCAGAAATGCTAACTATCAAATCAAACACCTCAATCATTTATTCGCGCCTGAAGTAATATAATCCTTGAATTTGATTGAGAAATTAGATGAATTTTGTCAAAAAGACAATTCTAGAGTGTTTTTCTGCAAAGGCAAGTTACTGTTTATTTAATTGTTGATAGAGTGGGATGATTTTATGGAAAATACAGGCGGTGAAGTGCGGCGCTTTTTGACTTTCAGGCAGGGATAAAGGATAATATAGTAAATGTTTTAAGTGATACAGTTGCAAGCACGCTGTGTAAGGTAGGGTGAGATAGGAAAATGCATAAAATAACCGATATTCCCGGGATACGTATTGGCCATGCTGATAATCAGGCGGCAGCCACTGGTTGCACCGTCATTCTCTGCCCGGAGGGAGCAACTGCCGGAGTGGATGTGCGGGGCGGGGCGCCAGGAACGCGGGAAACCGATTTGCTCAATCCTATAAATTATGTGGACAAGGTGCATAGTATTTTGCTCTCAGGCGGCAGTGCGTTTGGACTTGATGCCGCAGCCGGGATTATGCAGTATCTGGAGGAGCAGAATATCGGCTTTGATGTTGGCGTAACCAAGGTGCCGATTGTAGCCGGGGCGGTGCTGTTTGATTTAAACTGTGGCGATTACCGTATTCGGCCTGATAAGGCTATGGGGTATGAGGCCTGTTTGGTTGCAGGTAATGGGCCAGTGGCTGAGGGCTCTGTCGGAGCCGGTACAGGGGCGACTGTCGGCAAAATTTTTGGCACAGAACATGCCATGAAAGGCGGCTTAGGTACAGTTTGTCTGGGAGTTGGTGATTTACTGGTCGGCGCCATAGTTGCCGTTAATTGTTTGGGTGATGTGGTTAATCCGGTTAATGGCAGTATTGTGGCCGGCGCTTTTCAAGAGGAGCCTTTTGCCTTCTTAGACTGTGAGGCAGGTTTACTTGCTCAGCATGATAAAACCATCAATCAGTTTGCCGGTAATACGACTATTGGCGCAGTGATTACCAATGCGGTTATGACTAAAGGGCAGGTCACTAAGGTGGCGTCGATGGCGCATAACGGCTATGCCCGCACCATCAGGCCGGCGCACACGCTGTTTGACGGCGATACTATTTTTACGGTTGCTACAGGTCAGATTACTGCCGACATTAATATTGTCGGTGTGCTGGCCGCTCAGGCGGTGGAACAGGCAGTGCTACGGGCGGTGACACAGGCTAGGTCGCTTGTAGGGGTTAGGTCTTGTAGCGAGATAGTTAGGCATAGATAAGCCAGGTGTACACCTCACGCCTGCAAAATAAAGAAGCAAGTGTGAAATAAAGGAGCCGTGCTGAAACTTTCATGTTTCAACACGGCCCTTTTATGTTATGTGGTTTGCCTGGATGATCTCAATCAGAGGGAACTATGTCAAAATAATTGTCCTATGACATAAGGGCGTTTAATTCTCAACTTTGCCAATTTGGTATTGGCGTAACAAAAAGAATGACAAAAATAATACAACTGCAAAGAAAACAATGAAAACCCTAAAAGCTGCATTTGTTGCCTGGACTATGGCACCTGTAATAGCTTGGTTTTGTGTTATATCAATTCCAATGAGTCCCTGAGATACTATGTCGGGAGATATACTGAAGCCAACTACGATAAGTACAAACACTTGGCTTACTGTTCTGCCTACATTATAAATCGTATAAAACATTCCCGAAGCTTCGCCTGCTTGTTCTTGCGGGACTGCTGACAAAATCGCTTTGGCTAAAGCAGGCCAGGCTAATCCGTTCGCTACAGAAATAATGAGTAGTGGTATAACTACAGCCGGGGTCGACAGATGGTCTCCCAGGTTTCCAAGTAGAAGTACTCCGAGGATCAGGACCAGTGTGCCGATAAATAATTGACGCAAAGGGCCAAAATGGTCAGCAAGTTTGCCGCCGAGCGGACCCAACAAAAGCTGTGGTACTGACAATGGAAGCAGGAGTAACCCGGAATCGAGCGGGTTTAACTGTAGGGCACCTTGCAAATATATTGTAAGTAAAAAAGTAATGGCGAAATAGCCAATGCAATAGTTTAGGGTAATTCCTAGGCCAGTTGTATATTTTCTGTATGTTAACAACTGGAAATTAAATAAGGGTTTTTCAATCCGCAATTCAATGAAAACAAAGAACAGCCAGGATAATAGAGTGAATAAAAACAAGGCTAGTGTGGGTGTTGACTGCCAACCCCAGGATTGACCTTCTGAAAGGGCAATTAAGAGAGCGGTTAATCCCAACCCGAAAGTAAATATTCCTGCCCAATCTGTTTGGTCATTTACGGCTGCCGCGGTATCTTTTAAAACAAACCAAGCCCCAATAATACCAATAATGCAAAAGGGCACAGCCATCAGAAATATGGAGCGCCAACCTAATACATTGATTAAAGCACCACCAACTGCTGGCCCCACAATGGCTCCCAAAACCCATGAGGTACTGTTAATCCCAATCGCAAGTCCAAGTTCCTTTTTCGGGAATGTTCTTATGATAATCGGAGTTGCCATGGCTTGTGCTAAGGCTGCGCCAATTCCTTGAATGGCCCGATAGAGAATCATAGCGAAGCCAGAGTCGGTTATTCCACAAAGAATCGTTCCTACTGTGAAAGTAGTTAATCCTGTGATAAAAATTCGCTTTGTGCCTATCATATCAGACCACCTTCCGGCAGGAAGCAATAAGACTGTATTAGCAATCATATAAGCTGTAATTGTCCATACTCCCCAAACGATAGTAAGGTTTAATCCTTCCATCAATTTGGCAAGGCCAATAAGGACGATGGTTGCGTCTAAGTTGGTGAGAAAGGAAACAAGCGTAACTACAGATAGGATCATCCATCTACGTGAATCTAAGTTTTCCATAAAATAAAGCGCCTCTCTTTCTATTTATCTTCTGTACCTAATTTACAGGGAAAACTATATCATGTAAAATGAATGTAAATGATCTAAATATTCATTAATAATGATATTGGGCGGGGAAGTGTATGGAAAGCAACGAACTGCGGATTTTTCAGGCAGTGGCACAGGCCGGCAGTGTCACAAAGGCAGCGCAGAATTTGGGGTATGTCCAATCAAATATAACAAACCGGATTCAACATCTGGAAGCAGAGTTGAAAACGCAGCTCTTTTACAGGCAACACGGTATGATCTTAACTCCGGCAGGGGAGAAACTGCTGTCTTATGCAGAGAAAATTCTACATTTGTTTGACGAAGCGCAAAAAGCATTAGATGATTCGGTCGAACCTGCAGGGCGCTTGGCTATTGGCACTAATCATATTATTTCTTCTTTAGATCTTCCGGGGATTCTATCCCAGTACCATGAGACCTATCCTAAGGTAGACTTATCATTGACAACCGATAATACCAGTGAACTTATCCTCAAAGTCCTTCAATTTCAACTGGATTGTGCATTTGTAAAGTCATCTTCGCTAAATGATCCAAATATCAAAGAAGAACTTATTTATGAAGAAGAACTGGTACTTATTGCTGGCCCTGAGCAGGATAATATAGAAACAGTTTTGCTAAAACCATTTCTTATGAACACAAAAGGTTGCGCAAACCGCTTGCAGCTTGAGACCTGGGTTAAGTCACAAGGTATTTACAATATGCGTGTTATGGAATTTAATAACTTGAATTCCATAATAGAAGGTGTTATTGCCGGACTTGGCGTTTCTTTTGTCCCACTATCAGCTATCTTGAATTATGAAAATAAGGGGCTGCTAAAAGCTATTACCGTGCCAGCTCTGTATAACTTGACCAAGACTTTTCTGATCCGGCACAAAGATTGTTTGTTGACAAATGCATTAGATAAATTTATAGAACTAATTACCCAAGAAACAGAGTATAGGCCAGCTTCCGGGTTGTAAAGAAGGATTGGCCTATAGTTGCAAAGTAAAAAAACGAGATTGCCGCACGGCGCACGTAATGACCGAAGGTATAGTCATTGTGCGCATAGCGAAGCAATCTCGTGCTTATTTATAGCGGAAGACTAACCTCAGACAGAGTCAAACTCCGTTTGCGGTTAGTCTTCTTTCATATTTCTGCTATTGCCGGCTCTTAATGAACTTCTCGATTCTCTCCAGCGCTTGTGACAGGTTGCTGATTGAAGAAGCGTAGGAGCAGCGGATATAGCCTTCACCGCTTTCGCCAAAGGCATCGCCGGGGACTACCGCCACTTTTTCGGCTTTTAACAATTCTTCAGCAAACTGCAGCGAGGTCAGGCCAGTCTCTTTGATTGACGGGAAGATATAGAAGGCACCTTTGGGTTCAAAACATTTAAGTCCCATTTGGTGCAGACCGCCAAGCATTAATTGACGGCGGCAGTTATATTCAGCCACCATGTTTTCCATCTTTTCTTTGCCATGACGGAGGGCTTCAATTGCGCCAAGCTGAGCGGTAATAGGGGCGCAGAGCATGGTGTACTGGTGGATTTTGTTCATGGCCCCGATGAAATCAGGATTGGATAAGGCATAGCCAATGCGCCAGCCTGTCATGGCATAGGCTTTGGAAAAACCGTTTAGCAAAATAGTGCGGTCGCGCATATCAGGCAAACTGGCAAAACAGGTGTGGGTGCCCTGATACGTCAAATCAGCGTAGATTTCATCAGAGATGACAATCAGATCATGCTTTTTGGCGAATTGGGCAATCTCGCTCAATTCTTTATGAGGCATGATGGCGCCAGTCGGATTGTTGGGATAGCCAATTAACAGCACCTTGGTGCGCGGGGTTACCAACTTTTCCAGTTGCTCTACCGTAACGCGGAATTCATGCTCCATAGAGGTTGGCACCGCCACAGGCGTACCGCCTGCCAGTGTCACACAAGCCTTATACGATACATAGCAAGGTTCAGGAATGAGTACTTCATCACCAGGACTTAATAGGGCACGGATGGCTAAATCCAGTGCTTCGCTGACACCTACGGTGACCAAGGCTTCGGTTCGAGGGTCATAGCTTACCTGATAATTATTATAGATAGTACGGGCAATTTCTTCCCGAAGCTCCAGCAGGCCGTAATTCGAGGTATAGGAGGTATAGCCTTTGTGCAGGCCATGCACACAGCTTTCACGGATATGCCAGGGGGTAATGAAATCCGGTTCGCCAACACCGAGCGAGATAACCCCCTTCATTTCGGCAGCAATGTCAAAGAAGCGGCGAATGCCTGAGGGCGGGACGGCCTTAACAGTTGGTGACAGCCGATCTTCCCAGTTCATGGTGACACCACCAATCGATGATCTTCTTCGCGGTCATTGATAATTACACCGGCATATTTATAAGGCTTAAGCATAAAGTGGGTGGTTGTACTGATAACACCATCAATGGTCGACAGTTTAGTGGCCACAAATCTGGCCACTTCTTTTAGGGTGCGGCCTTCCACCATAACGCTGAGGTCATAAGCACCTGACATGAGGTACAGGTTAACCACCTCGGGGAACCGGTAGATGCTTTCAGCAATGGCATCAAAACCTACTTCGCGCTGCGGAGTAATGCGCACGTCAATAATGGCGGTTACCCGGTCTTCGCCGGCTTTTTCCCAGTTGATGATAGGTTGGTATTTAACAATGATTTTTTTCTCTTCGAGTTCTTTAATTTGTGCAGCTACTTCTTCTTTCGAGCGTTTCAAGATGAGTGCCAGTTGTTCAAGTGGCTGAGTGCAGTCTTTTTCTAATTGCTCTAATAATTCTTTCACTGGGATTTCCTCCTAATTTTTGATAGATAAAATAAAAAAACCCCGTCCATAAAAGGACGAGATTATAGTTCCCGCGGTACCACCTAAATTAGCCGTGTTGGCTCGCTTAATCCTGTTAACGCCAGGTACGGTAAGGCCTACTTAACTTCAGCTTACAGTTCAAGGGTGGCTTTCTTATACTGCCTTCCGCCGGTTCCCACTCTAGCCGGCTCTCTGTGGGTAAGACCTGTATAATACTTTCCCTATCATCACTACTGGAATGTTCAATTTTTTATTAGGATAGCACAAAAAATTCATTATGGCAAGCATTTTAATAGATTGACAGTGTATTTGTTTGCAATTGAAATACATAATGTAATAATATTCGCAGAAGGAGGACGAATATAAAAAAAACGCAGGAAAGCCGCGAGGGCTTTTCTTCCGGACTGGCCGTATTTTTTGCCACGCTGAGCAGTGCTGTTGGGCTGGGTAACATTTGGAAATTTCCGTATCTCACCGGTGAATTTGGCGGGGGCGCTTTTTTGTTAGTTGAAAATGGGGGACTGCCATAATCTGTGTTATAATACTCACAGAAGGAGGCACAGTAATGACTGAACTACAATCGATATACCAATGGTTGGAGAATTATATCCACACCTATTATACTGACGACAAATTTATAATGGAGCGGATACTGCTAAAAGAGGTTCACAGCAAACGGGTGGCTGAGACTATGGTACAATTGGCCGGCCAGGAAAAGCTTACTGAGCGCCAGCAATTTCTGGCAGAGGTAATTGGAATGTTTCATGATATTGCCCGCTTTCGGCAGGTTACCGAATATCGCACTTTTGTTGATGCCGAATCTTTTGATCATGGTACGGTAGGAGCCGAGATTCTCGCAGAAACCGGGGTCCTGAGAAAGCTTTCAACGGCTGAACAGGACACAGTTGCATTTGCTGTTACGATTCACAATAAAATGCTCGTTCCGCCGGCATCCCCAGAAAATGAGCTGTTTGCCAAACTGATTCGCGATGCTGATAAGCTTGATATTTTCCGGATTTTGCCGCCGATCCAGGCTGATCATAACTATGCACCCAAGCTCATTGAACAACTAAAGATCGGCGGAGTCCTATCCTACACTGATGTTAAGTCAGTAGCCGATAAGCGGTTGATTCGCCTGAGCTGGTTTTACGATATTAATTTTGACTGGACACTTAAGTTACTGGTGGACGAGGGGCATTTAGACAGGCAGCTGGCTGCTTTGCCTGACAATCAGGATACTCGTGTTATTAAAGCAACTGTAAAAAAATATATTGCGCAAAGGCTAAAAAATTAAAAACGAAGACATGGGCTTAAGTCAGCCATGTCTTCGTTTTTTACGTACAACTTAGGCCAATAGCGGCGTAAGCTTGCCCTGATGTAGGATATGTAAATAATACATGGCTCGTGACAAGGCTACATACAACAGCTTGGCATCATGCGCATCGGCAGAAAACTGTTTGTCAGAAGCATTATAAATAATGACGCCGTCAAATTCCAGGCCTTTGGCGAGCAAGATGGGGGCAATGGTAATGCCTCCATGATAAGTAAAGACATCGCCAGTAATCAGGTTGAGATTGGCAAGATTGGGAGCAACGGTCTGCAGGGCGGTATAGAGCTGTTGGCTGGCGCTCTCCGATTTGGTTAAGATGCCGATCGATTTACAGCCCAACTGTTGATATTCCTCAATAATTTCACAGGTGCGTTTGAGTGCAGCCGGGGTAGCTGTCATTTGTTCCAGTGACGGCTGGCGGCCGATTTCATAAACCGGGATAGCCTTGGAACGGCCTGAAGGCAATACTTTATTGAACAGATCCACAATTTCTTTGGCAGAGCGGTAGCTGAAGTTGACCTCAAAATACCGGCATTTGGCTTCGGCAAACACTTCTTTTAGAAGCTGCTGCCAGCTGGTAAGTCCTCGGTCGGTATGAATGGCCTGGGACATGTCACCCATGATGGTAAAGGAACTGTTGCGGGACAGGCGGGAGAGAATGATATATTCCAGTACATTAATATCCTGGCCTTCATCAATGGCAATATGGTCAAATTTTTCTACATGGGAAAGGCCGTCAAGCAAATATTTAAGGTAGCATAACGGTGCCAGGTCGTCGCGCTCGATTTGTTCAACTGCAAGTATGGCAGTTGTATGGGCTAACAGCTCATCAAGCTCGACACCATAGGTTTTAACCTTGCGCCAGGCTTGTTTGTTGCGGAAAAGTTCGCTATAGGCTGCTAAGGGCGACAGAAAAGGCAGTTTGGCAGAATAGGCGGTAATAAACTGCTCGCCCAGAGCAGCATACCGCAGGGCTATTTTTTCATCGGCACCTGACTCGCCGCGCTTGGTTCGTGTTTCATAGACTTCGATAAAATTTCTAATTCGGAACCGGATATATTTTTCGAGTGAACGCAGTCGTTCGTTATAAGGGATGTTGGCGCCTTCGGTTACCTTCTCGAGTTGCTGTTCACGGGTAATAACAAGCTGGTTGTCAAACAACTGGATCTCTTTTAGTTTGAGACAGAATTTCTCCAACTGTTTATCTAAAAAGGTTGCCATGACCGGGATGATTTCCCCGGTGCCTTTCCAGCGGGCAATTGCGGCTTGGTCAGACGACAGAGCAGGAGTATGATTAATGACCGGATCTGTTTGCATAATGCTTACTGCTAAATCGGCAAAGGTGGTTTGGCGGACATCCTGGGCGTCAATTTCCGGCAATAGCTCAGAAATGTAATCCAGGAATATTTTGTTGGGCGCAACAATAACCAGTTTAGCTGGATTAAGTTTTTCATTATATAAGAGATAAGAAAGGCGATGTAGGCCGATGGTGCTTTTGCCTGAACCGGCAACTCCCTGAATAACCGTAACCTGGTTGAGTGGTTCGCGGATAATCTGGTTTTGTTCGGAGCGGATCGAGGTTACAATATCTTTAAGCCTGTCGCCGGCACCGGTTAAGAGGCGTTCTAAGAGAAAGGGATCGGCGATCAGCGATTCCTGCTGACGGGACATAAGCTTGCTTAAAATATTGTCTTCTGACAGGGAGAGAAGGCAGCCGTCCTCAATTTTGTACTGGCGTTTTAGGCTAACATCGCCGCTATAGGTATAACGGTCCAGCACTTCATAGGTGGCGCGACCATCCTGGCATTCATAGAAAATAGTCGAAACCGGGTCACGCCAGTCAAAGACCAGGATATCTTTACTGGTTTCGATGTCAAGTTTGGCTACTTTAGTTCGTCCTATGTAATACGGTTCAAAGGTTTCAGTGCCGTCTTCCCGGAAGTCTACCCGGCCAAAATAAGGATTGTCAAGAGCTTTGGCTATATCGGCAACCTTAACGGCATGATCGCTTTTCATGAGCGAATGCACATAGGCGCTGACCTCGTCTTTCTTGGAGAGTGACTGATTTATTTTGTGTACGCGGTCATCCATAGCTTGCTCAAGATCGGTAATGATGTGCTTCATGGCTTCGATGGTATCCGCTAAATGCTGTTGTTCTAACGGGAAATCAGGATGATTGGTCATATGGTTTACCTCGCGTTAACTTAACAGTGCTTCGTAGTCTGCTAGAATAGTATTATAGGACTTTGTTAGGGGGTTAGCAAGTAATTTTGTAATGATTATTATGTCTTACCAGGCAATAAGTGCAACAAAACTTTTAAGCAAAGGCCTTTATTAAAAATGTATACTAGTTAAACACATGAAAACTAAAAGTATGAATATATAACATAAACTACAAAATGGAAATAAAAATGTATTGTGAAATTAGGATATTGTGCTATAATGTGAGTTAAATTCATACAAAAATATGGCGAAGAAGCCAGTGATGCTGATGTATTTTATACATGGGTGTTACTGGCTTTGTATTTTTTTTGAGGAAGGTGAGTAATTTGGAATTATCCATGAGCTCGTTAGCAACTGGTATTGATACGGTCTGGGTGCTGCTGTGTGCCGCGCTGGTATTTCTCATGGAGGGCGGTTTTGCAGCTCTCGAGGCTGGTTTTGTGCGCAGCAAGAATTCCTTGAATATTATTATGAAAGTGCTTATGGACTGTACGGTTGGGCTACTCGGGTATTTTGCCATAGGCTTTGCTATTATGTATGGACTGGATAAAGCCGGCGTTATCGGCTGGTCAGGTTTCTTTTTAAAAGGTAGTATGGAGTATTTGGGGTTAAAAATACCGGTATATGCATTTTGGCTGTTTCAAGCAGCGTTTGCTATTGCGATGGCTACCATTGTGTCAGGTGCAGTGGCTGAACGTATGAAATTTATGCCGTACCTGGTTTTTTCGCTGATTGCGACTGCTGTAATCTATCCTATTGCCGGGCACTGGGTGTGGGCAAGCGGCGGCTGGCTTAACAGCCTGGGTATGCTTGATTTTGCCGGATCGGCAGTTGTACATTCGTTAGGCGGCTGGGCCTCACTGGCTGCTGTGCTGGTGCTTGGTCCAAGGACAGGCAAGTTTGGCAAAGACGGTGTTGTCCATGTTCTGCCAGGACATAATCTGCCGCTGGCGGCACTGGGGGCATTTATTCTGTGGTTTGGCTGGTTTGGCTTTAATCCTGGCAGCACCTTGTCAGGACTTGATATGAATATTGCCCGGATTGCTGTCAATACCAATCTGTCGGCTGCTGCCGGCGGTACGATTGCTGCTTTGTATACAGCCGTTAAGTGGGGTAAAGCTGATCCCAGTATGGCGATCAATGGTGCGCTAGGTGGTCTTGTTGCCATTACGGCAGGCTGTGCGTTTGTCGAACCTGTCAGCGCTATCATTATCGGCGGTATTGCCGGTATGCTGGTGGTGTTTGCCGTTCCTCTGTTTGACCGTCTGCGGGCAGATGATCCGGTAGGCGCTATTGCCGTACACGGGGTTTGTGGCACTTTTGGGACGATAGCTGTAGGGATTTTTGCCGAAAAAGGCGGTCTGCTGTATGGTGGCGGACTGGGGCTGCTGGGCATACAGGTGCTAGGCGTTGTTGCTATATCATTATGGGGCTTTGCTGCAACCTATGCACTATTTTCTGCTCTCAAGGCAGTTGTTGGTATACGGGTGTCAGTAGATGAGGAAATTGAAGGCTTGGATATGAGCGAACATGGTATTACCTCCTACTGTGATCTGGAGGTTAATCCACTTACTGCGCTTGGGGCTTCGCCTGCTTTGAGTGTGATAGCGGCAGCGCAGCAGCAGTTGGCAGATGAGCAACAAGCGTAACTAGTAAACAGAGTAATCAGCATATCCTGCTTGACGGGGTATGCTGATTTTTTTACAATGAGATGTATATGGAGACTTTAGTTTACTGTGGGATGGAATGTCTTAAAATAATAACAGGTAAACTAAACCCAATACATATCTGAATTGGTTGCAATGCAGGTAAGTCGGCAAATCATGATACGTGCCGGATTGAAGGGAGTTTCAACGTGCAAGAGAAATTGCAGCATTTGCCTTATTATAAATGGCTGATCTTTAGTGTTATGAGTATTGGTGTTTTTATGGCAACCATGACAGCTTCGGTTGTTAATGTTGCCTTGCCGCCCATAACCATTGCATTACATACTGATATTCCTACTGCCCAATGGGTGGTAACTGCGTATTTGCTGGCAATTACCAGTATGCTGCCGCTCGTAGGGAGGCTTGGCGATGTTTGGGGGCGGCGGTTTGTATATGGTTTTGGGTTTATCGGCTTTACCACCGGTTCCTTGTTATGTGGTATTGCTGACTCAATTGGTATGCTTATAGGATTTCGCATTGTTCAGGCTGTTGGGGCGGCTACTTTGATGGCCAATGGTATGGCCATTGTGACAGAGAATTTTCCGGCAAGTGAACGTGGCAGGGTGCTGGGTTTAACTGGCACTATTGTAGCGTTAGGAAGTCTTAGCGGCCCGGGAGTGGGAGGTATTCTTGTCGAGATGTTCGGCTGGCATGCTATTTTTTACATTAATATTCCAATTGGTTTGCTGGGCTATGCCGGGGTACGTTTAATATTGCCATTTGACCAAAATTTACAGCAGGAAAAAATTGATTATCTTGGTGCGGGCTTGTTTACTGCCAGCATGGTCAGCTTATTATTGGCGTTAAGCTATGGGACTAAATGGGGCTGGCTGTCGATAAATACGTTGGCTTGTCTAGGGCTGGCAGTAGTTCTATTTGTGCTGTTTATCCGCCAGGAAACAAGAATTGATTATCCAATGCTGGAGTTATCTATATTCAAAATTTGGGAATTCTCAACAGGAAATCTGGCAGGAATGTTATCATTTATGGCTATGTTTAGCAATACCTTGCTGTTGCCATACTTTCTTCATGATGTGTTAGCCTTTACGCCGGCGAAAACCGGACTCATCATGTCGGCGTTTCCCTTAGTTATGGCGATAACGGCTCCTCTTAGTGGCAGTTTGTCAGATAAGGTGGGCCCAGGTATTCTGACAACTACTGGCTTAGGAATATTGGCGATGGGCTTGGTGTTAGCCGCCAAATTGCAACTGGGTGCCGGGTTATGGCTGATTATGCTGTCCCAAGCTCTTATGGGGTTGGGTAATGGCCTGTTTCAGTCTCCCAACAATAATAGTGTTATGAGCTGTGTGCAGCCAAGGCAATTAGGAGTGGCAGGCGGCATTAATGCCCTTGCGCGGAATTTTGGCATGGTGTGCGGTACGGCAATCGCCGTGTCAATATTGGAATACCGTCGGGCCGTTGCTCTTAGCGGTGTTAGTCAGCCAACTGAGGTGCAACAGCTTGCTGCCTTTATGGATGGTTATCAGGCCGCATTACTGGTCGGCGCTGCATTTGCCGTTAGCGGGGCAGTGGTTTCATTCCATCGTTCAGGAAAAAATAAAAAATAATAGGTGGTTACTTATATGATAAAAGTCGGCAAGCTGTTTCGATTTTGGTCCTGGATAAAACTAATACGGGAAAATGCCGTGATTTTATTTTATGCCTGGCGTCACCCCCAGACTCCGCAGTATGTAAAAGGAATATTAACTGCTCTGGTTATTTATTTGGTGAGCCCTATTGATTTGCTCCCAGATTACTTGCCGCTTATGGGGATTGCCGATGATGCGACATTGTTTACTGGGGCAATGCTGTACCTGACTAACTTGCTGCCGGCAACAGTACTTACAGAAAGCCGGCAACAAAGCGAAAAATGGCAGCGGCGTATGCCCTATATAATGCTTGCGGTTATTGCTGCCGGCATTGCCTGGATTGCCATTATTATCCTAGTTATCGGCAAACTGCTCCAATAACCCCGTGGGGCATGGGACAAGGGGACAGCAGACTGTGTGAAATCTCCCGCTTTTAAAAGATCAAAAATAAAGATGCTAGACTAATCCCTAACCTTCTAGTTCAGCTGAATAGTATCTAACTC
>Ga0316604_10000260_pt1 | contig 75160 bp, 69 predicted proteins | sample OWC_soil_day20_C_FD_207650 | JGI IMG/M metagenome (GOLD analysis project Ga0316604, IMG submission 207650) | Wetland soil microbial communities from Old Woman Creek delta, Ohio, United States - OWC_soil_day20_CT | ecosystem: Environmental > Terrestrial > Soil > Wetlands | place: USA: Ohio... | reverse complement strand
CCGCTTGCATTTGTTGGCGCTTTAGTGAGTGCTGCTGAAATAACCGAGGATGTCGTTGATATTAATACAGAAAACGATGATTCGGACCAAGTGTATTTCGCTGCGTATTCAATTCCCAAATCCGGGAGCCTTGAGTCTGATTTCCCGGGAGCTTATACAATTGGGGATGAGGCGGTAGACAAAGATGAGGCTGCCAAACATGATGGCCTGTATGCGCAACATGGACCTACAGGGGCCGGTTGCCCTCAGACATATATTATTGCCTATACGTCACTATTGAGAGACCAGGGAGCGGATGACGAAAAGCTTAACGGACATCTGCCTGTTATCTTTGTCACCCTCGTTACCATGCAGGACGCCAATTCTATTAAGAATGCCAATACCCAAGTAAGCCAGCACGCCAGTCCTGCCGGGCATAGAATTAGTGCGTACATACAGCGTGAAGGAATGAAAGGACAAAAAGCGTTTATCCGACTGGCCCGTACCTTATCCCCCAATGATGCCAGCCTTCTTACCGAAGCATATGCGGCGATCAGAAGTCACCAGGCTCTTTCCCACGAACAGGAAGCCTTATTAGTCAGGTTTGCCGTTGCCCTGGAAAAGATGCCAATGACTCCGAACCACGATACATCTGCACATAAGACTAAATAAGGAAAGGGGATTTTCGTCATGAGGAATGTCATTAGAACTGTTGCTATCCTATTCTTTACCATTGTCATTGCTGCAACCAGCCCAGGAACGGTCCTGGCATGCGACGGCGAAGGGCAGGACGGCATTTGGCTGGGAACGGTAGATATGATGTTAAAGTATAAGTGGACTTTTAGTGTGATCAACCTGACCGGCAGCACAGTAAAAATCGGTACAGCGCCAGACCATAGTCTTGGCAGCAACTTCCCGTACAACACAACCTTCCCTCCGGGAAACTCCATTGCTAAGTACCCGGATTCTACTCCTCCCGCCAACAATGGAGATACCTCCCAAATTGGTTTGACGACATGGAAAAGCGGTAATCACAATAAAATGTTCCCTGATCATTGTCAAGCAACTGTCCCGATAGAAATACAGAACAATAATACGGCTTATAACTTCAGCCTTGAATTTTCCCAGTATCTAGACCTTTCCCCGCAAAGCTCGGTAATCGTCAAGATCAAACCTCCGTACCAAACAAGTACAAGTACCTGGAAGTTCAGCACAGATGTTGCAGATTCTGGCTACGTGGCGTATCCTCCCCGCAAGTTGTCTGGAGGCATACATGAAGGGATACTGACTGCTATATCTGATAGATATGTACTGTGCCTATATAAAACCCAAAATGCCAACATCGATAGTAGCAACCCCAATGACCTTATACTGGTCATTACTGAGCGGTTCCCCAACGCGAATTACCGCGGTAATGGTCTGCAATGGGCCATTTAGCGAAACTACATACAACGTGTTACCATGCCACCTTTCTCCGGACTTTTCGAAGTCTGGGGATGTTTTTTTAGTATGCATTTCGCTAAATGTAAAATATTATCGCTGGTTTTACATTTTTTTCAAGGAAATACATTGCATAATTTGGTATAATAAGTATCCAGGTCGAAACGACCTGGATTACATACAGTTCGCCATTTGCGAATGGTTACTACAAAAAAAGCAGGGGGAAACAGTGTGCAAAAAAAAATAGAAGAAATTCGTGTGCCGCATACATTTGCTATTATCTTTTTCATTATTCTTTTAGTGGCAGCAGCTACCTGGTGTGTACCTGGTGGCGAATTTGATCGGGCGAAAAACAACGCCGGAAAAACAATTGTTGTTGCCAATACCTATCATCAGGTGGAAAGCAAACCGCAGGGTGTCAAAGAAGTGTTCATGTCACCACTAAAAGGTATGGAAAAAGCAGCTAATATTGCCGGCTTTATTCTAATTGTCGGCGGCACTTTTGCGGTTATCCAAAAGACAGGTGCTATTGATGCGGGAATCATGAAAATGATTCGAGCATTAAAAGGTAAAGAAATTTTATTAATCCCGATAACGATGACCATGTTCTCTGTTGGTGGCGCCGTATTTGGCATGTCAGAGGAAACTATACCGTTTGTTGGCATATTTGTGCCGATGGCCTTGCTCATGGGATATGACCGGATAACTGGCATGTGCATTCCGTTTCTGGCAGCAACTACTGGCTTTTCCGGAGCTATGCTTAATCCGTTCACGGTGGGCATTGCTCAGGGTATTTCCGAGTTGCCGGCTTTTTCTGGAATTGAATATCGTACTGGTGTTTGGGTTGTCAGCACCATAATAGCGATTGCGTTTGTTATGTGGTATGCCAAACGGGTGAAGGACAATCCGGAACTTAGTCCTACCTATGAAGAAGATACACTTACCCGAGAAAAATTACAGCATCTAAAAGAAAGTGAAGCAACACTGACAACCGGACAACAATGTGTTTTAGCGCTACTGGTAGGCGGCATGGTATTGATTGTTTTTGGTGTTTTGAAATGGGAATGGTATATCGATGAAATTGCCGCTGTTTTTCTTGGTATGGGAATTTTAGCTGGGATAGCCGCTAAAATGAGTGCTAATGATATTGCAGATGCCTTTACTGTTGGTGCCAAGGATATGGTTGGTACGGCAATTATCGTCGGCCTGGCTCGTGCTATTGTTGTATTAGCTACTGATGGCAAGATTATTGACACCATTCTAAACTCGCTGGCAGCTCCCCTTGCTGGTCTGCCAACCTTGATTTCCGGGTATGCCATGCTTGTGGTGCAGATGATCATTAACTTCTTTGTTAGCTCCGGTACCGGCCAGGCTGCGCTCACCATTCCAATCATGGCCTCCTTGGGCGATTTGGTCGGAATAACCCGGCAGACTACGGTGCTTATTTATCAGTTCGGCAACGGATTTACTGATATGATTTTCCCTACCTCCAGCGTGCTGATGGGCTGTTTAGGCATGGCGGGTATCCCTTGGTCGAAATGGGCCAGATGGGTACTGCCGCTGCAGGTTGTTTTTTTTGTTTTGTGTATATTGGCGATTACACCTGCCATTTTGATGAAATGGGGTCCGTTCTAGGACATATAAGGAGCTGACATGATGATGAAAAATCAAATCATGCAAGAACTTGATCATTTACAAGCTGTATTGTTTACCCTTAGCGATGCAATTGGTCACAACCCTGAGTTAGGGTTACAGGAATTTGAATCTGCCGCTAAACTTACTGAATTGTTACGTGAACATAGTTTTATAGTTGAAATGAATATTTGTGGTTATGAAACAGCGTTTAAGGCTGTCTATGATTCCGGCAAGGCTGGTCCGACGATTGCTTTTCTTGGTGAATATGATGCTTTACCGGAGATTGGTCACGGCTGCGGGCATAATATGATCGGTGTTATGGCTGTTGGCGCCGGTATTGGTTTGAGTAAGGTGCTTGCCGATATTGGTGGCCGGGTAATTGTCTTAGGAACACCGGCAGAGGAAACCATGGGTGCTAAAGTAGCTATGGCTCGTGATGGAATTTTGGCTGAGGTTGATGCGGCGATACTAGTTCACCCTCATAATAAAACCCATGCCAGTGGTGTATCACTGGCTATGGATGCTCTTCAGTTTGAGTTTAAAGGCCAGACTAGTCATGCCGCATCTGCCCCGGAAAAAGGAATTAACGCTTTGGATGCGGTTATTCAGACCTTTAATGCTACCAATGCGCTGCGCCAGCATGTTACCTCTGATGTGCGGATTCACGGTATTATTACCAAAGGCGGGGTAGCGGCCAATGTTGTGCCAGAATATGCTGTTGCCCAATTCTATGTGCGGGCGAGAAGACGTAAGGTGCTGGATGAAGTTGTAAAGAAGGTAAAAAATTGTGCGCAGGCAGCAGCGTTGGCTACTGGCGCCCAATTAACCATCAGCAACTATGAGCTTTCTTATGATGATATGAATACCAATCAAACATTATCGAAAGCGTTTAGTGCAAATCTACTGGCAGTAGGCGAAACTACTATTAATCCGCCACCAGAGACCTTCGGTTCTATTGATATGGGCAATGTGAGTTATGTTGTACCAGCCATTCACCCGTATATTGGTATTGGCAATGAAGCCTTAGTAGCACATACTGCAGAAATGGCGGCAGCTACGTTTACGCCTGCTGCTCATCAGGCGCTATTACGCGCAGCTAAAGCCATGGCCTTAACTGGTTATGATTTAATTACTAATGCCAGCTTGTTGGCGGAAATCAAAAAGGAATTCTGTCAGAGCCTGATTCATTAATGTGATGTGTTGCAGCTATACTATGTTCAACGTGTTAAAGACTTTTGCAGGTAGGTGGTGTGTTGGCAAAAGCATCACCTACCTTCATCTGCAAACTTCTTTACTGCGGGCGAAATAAAAACCCCCTGTGTTAGTATGATAATGGTGTTGCAAGCCAATATCATACTAATACAGGGGGTTATCTTATATGGACAGCTCAAATTTATCACATGCAAATAAAATTATGAAACTGATTACATTTTGCTGCGATGGGTAACTATTAACCAAAGCGTAGTAAATGCGATAAGTGATAGTGTATAGACAAGAGCGAAGGTAACCATACTCAGCATTCGTAGGGCTATGCCTATAGTACTTAATAATATAAATAAAGACAACTGTTTTGTAAGTTGACCTTCGGTACTGTTTTTCATTATCCTAATGCCTAAATTTACTCCTAAAAAGGATCCGAATACTAAAATAAAAGCTATTGGCAGCAATACTTTTCCAGAGAAAAAATATAGAACAGTGGCGTAAATAGAGGTTAGTAATAAGGTGAATAAACTAGTGCCGATTGCTAAGCGTGGGTTCATATCTAATAGCCAGATCAGTAAAGGTACTAAGATAAATCCACCACCAACTCCCATAAATCCCTGTAAAAAACCAACAAATAACCCAATGAAAATTAGCATCCAGATGGAGACACTTTGTTCTTTATCAATTTTAACTAAAGGCGGCATTTTTCTCAAGTCCAGTTTTGAGCCCTCTAATGGAGGTGCAACGGCGCTTGGGTTAGTTGTATTTTTTCGATACATCAGTATCCCTACAGATAAAAGCATAATAATATAGGTTGCATTTATAAATAAGTCTGCCTTATGTAAGTTTTCTAGCAGAATAACTAATTGCTGTGATATGCGTATTCCTAATAAACATATTAACCCAATATAAAGTGTCGCCCTAATTGAAATATTTTTTTCAAAAAAGTGTTTATAGCTAGCAAGGCTAGATACACCAGTAGTAAAAGCAAGTCCTGTACCAACAGCATAGGTTATTGGGATTCCTAGTGCACTTAAAGTAGGTGTCAAAATAAATGCACCACCAATACCAAAACAACCACTAAGTATGCCTATACAGAAGCCAAGCGGTAGGTATATTAATAAAGATAAGAACTCATTGTTCATTCATAATTGCTCCCAAAACATTTAAATTCCCTTATAACGAACTACGTTGAAGATCTATTCGATATTCATATCGATCAGCACGGTAATGGGTACAAGAATAATCGATAGGTATATTACCTTCAACATAAATAGTTCTTTTAGCTACTAGCAGAGGTTTGCCTGATTTATAGTGAAGTAATTTTGCATCTTCGGCACTAGCCTTATCAGCACTTATACTCTGCACTCCATGACTGATTTTAAAGCCATATAGTTCTAATTGATTCAGTATAGTATCTTTGGATAAATCTAGGTTTTGAACAATCAGACCAACACTTTGAGGAAAGAAACGGCGATCTATCAATAGCGGTTGTGCATCTGATTTTATTAGTCTTGTGACATAGAATAGGGGTTTATCATCGAAAATTTGTAGCTCTTTCGGAATTGCTTGCATTGAAGGCATAAATCCCTTTGAAATTACGCTAATATCAATAGTTAGGTTATCCATCTTGAGCTCTTCAGCCACACCTAATAATTTTGCTAACGGACGCTCTATCCGTTTGTGAGCCACAAAGGTTCCTTTTCCTTGTTGACGATATAATATTCCGTCATTTACCAGTACTCCAATTGCTTGTCTTACTGTTACCCTGCTTACCTTATACATATCAATTAATTGACGTTCTCCAGGTAATACTTCTCCGGGTTTTAATTCTCCGATCACTATTTTTTGTTTTATAATATCTTTTAATTGCTCATGTAGAGGCTTTGCATGACCCTGAAATAGCAAATAATTCATCCTCTCAAGATGTTGTTATATGGTTATTACCAGTATAAAGCCTTGATAATTATATTTCAACAGAATTCTTTGGATAATTATCAAATTGATTACTAAATTAGTGGAAAATTGCCTGTTAATATAGCTAATATCATAAAAAAACGAAAATATTTTGAAATAATATTGCGAAATATGGTTAACATAGTGTATAATCAACTCAACTGGTAGTGACCACATAACCATTTAGAGGAAGCCGAGGCTCAGGAACAAACTATAAAGCGAATAGTATGCTGTAATTGGGGATTTCTTAGTAACAGTAGCTATAATAAATAATTACGAAAAACTTCAAATTGGTAATAAGCTTAGTACGATGCAAAAGCAATGATGCTTTTAATAGAAAAGAGTTTTTTCTTATTCTATTAAAAGCTATTTTTTTGCGTTTAACGAGATATTAGGAGGTGAATACTGGTCAATAGTATAGTCTTAGTTTTTTTAGCAAAATAATTATTTTAAAAATGGAGGAGAGAAAAAATGGAAAATACAATTTGTTATGTAAATGGTGAATTGGTTGAAAAATCTAAGGCAATGATTTCAATTTATGACAGCGGTTTTCAACACGGTGATGGTGTCTATGAGGGGATACGCGTCTATAATCGACGTGTTTTTATGTTAGACGAGCATATTAAAAGATTATATGAATCATGTAAAACGATTGATATTAAACTTCACGTTTCGCCGGAGCAAATGAGGGAAATTGTTTTAAAGACATTGCGCGCTAACACAACTACTGAAAATGTTCATATGAGACTGCAAGTTACAAGAGGACTGAAAAAAATAACAGGAATGAATCCTAAATTAAATATATCCAATCCTTCCATTGTACTTTGTGTAGATTATAAGCCACCGGTTTGGAACAAGGACGGAGTTAAGTTAATTACGGCTTCCCTTAGAAGATATCCGCCTAATTTACTAGATCCTAAAATCCATAGTTGCAACCAACTTAATCAAATCATGGCCTGCATTGAAAGTAATAGGCAAAACGCCGATGAACCAATCATGCTGGATATTAATGGTTTTGTTGCCGAAACAGCTGGTACGACCATGTTTATGGTAAAAGACGATACGCTTTATACGCCAACAACCAACTATATTCTGCCGGGAATTACGAGAGAGTTAGTGATGAAAATGACGCAAGAAGCTGACCGTAAAGTGGTAGAACGCGATATATCCGTTGGTGAATTTTATAATGCAGATGAAGTTTTTATTACCGGGACGCAAGGGGAAATAACTCCTGTCGCTGAGATTGACGGCAGAAAAGTTGGATCATCTCTCCCAGGACCCTTTACGGCGTGGATTTCGGATAAATATTTTGATTTTGTATCAAAAACAGGTGTGCCCATTGACTAAGGGAAGAAAACTATTTTTAAAATCTGCATATATTTGTGCTTGTTTTTCATGAAAAATATAAAAGTTTGGGAGGTTAAGCATGAAAAGGATACCTACTCTGTTTGAGTCAGTATTGCCGCTTATTGCTATGTTTCTCCTGCTGGGCATAGGATTTGGGGTTTTCAGACTAAGTATTGTCATGTTATTATTTATTTCTGCGCTTTTTGCATCGCTCATGGGTATGCGTGTCGGTGTATCTTGGGATGAAATGATGGAAGAAGTAGGAATAAAAATTGGAAAGACTATGCCTGCAATATTTATCTTAGTTGTAGTTGGTTTAGTTATTGGGACATGGATGATTTCCGGAACTATTCCAATGATGATATATTATGGATTAAAAATCATTGATCCACAGTATATGTTGGTAACGGCATTTTTTGTTACTGCTGTCGTATCAATGAGTACCGGTACTTCTTGGGGTTCTGCCGGTACAATGGGAGTGGCGCTCATGGGGGTTGCGGCCGGGTTAAACATTCCATTGCCTGCAGCTGCCGGAGCTGTTATTTGTGGTGCTTACATAGGGGATAAACTGTCTCCCCTTTCGGATACAACGGTTCTTGCCCCATTAGTTGCCGGGACTACGTTGTATGAGCATATTAGACATATGCTGTATACTACTATTCCAGGAGCATTAATTGCCGTTATTGTGTTCTTGGTATATGGACAAAGCTTTCATGCAATTAATGGAACAACTCCGGAAAAAGTGCAAATGATTTTAAGTACTTTAGATACCATATATCATTTTAATATCTTATTACTTTTGCCTGTTGTTATTATCATAGCAGGTTCCATAAAGAATAAACCGACTATTCCGGTTATGGTAATTTCAAGCATTGTTGCCTCAGTCCTAGCTGTTACCATCCAGTCTTTTACGATTCAAGACGTTTTTACTGCCGGAGTAAATGGTTTTAATGTGTCATTTGTAAAAACAGCGGGATTTAATTCCAAAATGGTTATTCCAGATGTTATGAAGCTGTTGAACAGAGGCGGCATGACAGCAATGATGTCCACTGCATTAATGATATTTGTGGCATTTATGTTTGCCGGTATAATCAGTAAGGCAGGATTTATTGATGTCATTTTAAACAAGTTGAAAAGCCGGATTAGATCGGATGGCGATTTAGTTTTAACTACGGTACTAACCTCCGTCATTTTATCAATTGTTGCAGGTACAGCATATATAACGATCCTTCTCACGGGTGATATGTATAAAGATGTCTATGCAAAAAGAGGGTTAGACCCAAAAAATCTTTCGAGAACGCTTGAAGATTCAGGTACAGTCGTAATTCCACTGGTACCATGGTCGGCCGGAGGGGTATTCATGGCAACAACGCTAGGTGTCGCTACACTTGAGTATCTACCATGGGCGATACTCTGCTACACAGGTCCCTTGTTTGCAATACTCTATGGTTATACAGGATTTTCTATTGCAAAACTTCGCGATCATACGGATAATGCAAGTTCAGTTTAAAGCAGGGCTTCATATTAAAAAAATGGACAGGCCACTGAAGTCGGCACACCTATCGATAGGTTCGGTATAATGTTTTCGGTAATTGGAAAAGCACAATCAGAGTAAGACAAGGGGGCGGAGGAACTGTCTTATAGGACGGCACCACCGTCCCCTGTTTTCATAACACTACGATCTGGTTGAATGCTTTTCCGGCAGAATCAACTGTTTCACTTCCTGTTTTAACAACACGAGTACCAGCATGCCGCCAGTTACTGCGCCAACCACTTTACCCAAGCTGGTTACCGCGGTTTTACCAGTCAGGTCAGAAAGTGACTGGATTCCACTGTGGAAAGTCCTCGCGCATCTTCTTGACAAATTCAAACTGCTTGTTAAGATCACGTACAATCCTTCTTATATAAATTAAGGCGAACAATGGATGAAATGGCACTCCATTGTTCGCCTTAATTTATAGTTCAGAGTAAGACACTAGTTGATCGCTAGAGCCAGTTATGGTTTTCTATTTTTCGATATAAGAACAGCAGTAATCTGCTACTGTTAGTACTTTCAGTTTGAAACGTGATTCAGCCGGAACTTGGAAGTTATCTCCCGCTTTATAAGTAAGCCAGTCAGTTTGTCCTGGCAGCAATACTGTCAATTCACCTGCCAATATTTCCATAATTTCAGCTGCAGCTGTACCAAATTCATATTCGCCTGGGAGCATGATTCCTAGTGTCTTTTTGCTACCATCGGCAAAGATCACCGTACGACTGGTTACGTTTCCCTCGAAATATACGTTGGCCTTTTTAACAATAGATACCTTTTCAAATTGTTCCATAATGGCGATGCCTCCTGATAAAAATTTATAATTGTCATTATAGTTTATTCAGCGTATTTAGTAAAATAGGAAACGTTGCCGAAGAGAAAATGCAGTGAATATTTGGGAACACTATAGAAAAAAGAATTGGTGAGAGGAATAGTCATGTATTGTGATTTCTGTGGAAAGCAACTTGCTAGTAATGTGAAGTACTGCCGACATTGTGGTCGAATGCAGAGAAATAGCTTGGATGATACTATGCCAGTGCCGGTTATCGGTCAAGGCATGCTAAGTAGGCGCCAGGAGGCTGGTCCCATACAGTGGTCTAAGTTACTTCTTCCCAAGAAGACCATGGTTAATAAAACAGATATTTGGAGAAAAATGTATGGGATAGTCGCTCTAGGCACGATTGTCGTAATGCTATATATATTAGCAACGTTTGAAACAATTAAGCAATATCAGTTGTTGACAACAATAATTGGTTGTCTGGTGGTAATCTACACCTGGCGAAAGGGTAAGGTTAGATTAAGTAAGTTTTTTTTTCGCAAGTAGCCATCTAAATATTATGTAAAATAATAGAAAAATGCAGGACTTTTATATTTTTGCAAAGAATTTTCATATAAATAAAGCAATCATAAGGAGGGACGGTTATATTTACCAATCATTAATTGCCTTTTTCATGACAGGCACAGGCAATTCTTATACTGTTGCCCGATGGTGCGCGCAGGTCGCTGAGACAACAGGTATTGGCAGTCAACTGGTACAAATAAAAGCAGGGGAAAAGCGGGGGGCTGTCCCGTCCCGGTCACTGGCGGTGTTTACTTATCCAACCCATGGGTTTACGGCGCCTTGGTTGATAATGAAATATATCTGGTGTTTGCCTAATGGGCGTAACCTTCATGCTATTGTTTTACCAACCAGAGCTGGTATTCGGATAAAAGGTGCGTTTTTCCCGGGGCTGGAGGGTACTGCAGGATATTTAATTGCATTTTTGCTGTGGCTTAGAGGTTATCATGTGCAGGGAGTCATGGGTGTAGACATGCCGAGTAACTGGACGGCGCTTCACTGGGGGCTGAGTAAACAAAATGCTGCTGTAATCATCGAGATGGCACAAAGTAAGGTGAAAGGCATGCTACAGACAGTACTGGCTGGCAATAAACATTATGATGGAATGGTACAGTTGCTGGTAGGGATAGCATTAGCCAAGGTGTCGCTAATGTATCTAATTATGGCACAATTTATCTTAGCTAAATTATTTTTTGCGTCAGATAAGTGCAATGGTTGCTCGCTATGCCAATCAATCTGCCCCAAGAAAGCCCTGAAGATGGTTGGCAGACAAGGACGGCCCTACTGGACCTTTTCCTGTGACAGTTGTATGGCGTGTATGAATTATTGTCCGCAAAAGGCCATTGAAGTGAGTCCCTTCATTATTACGCTGTTCTACTATATTGCCACTGTGCCTGTGTTTGCTTATGCCATGAGTTATGCAGCCGGTGGAGATGCCTTGCAGTGGGGGATTTCCTTGGGGCTAGGTTTTGGTATCCAATATGGTTATACACTGGCAGCCATTGCGCTAGCTTATGGCTTGCTGCACGTTGCATTAGGGAGCCGGATAATTCGGGCGATTGCGGCAAAACTGTCGCATACTCACTATTTCCGGCGCTACCAGGCTTCGAACGTATCTCTCAAGGACATTCATCTACATAAGTAAGGCTGTGTGTTAAAATATTTACAAATTGCAAGGGTATAATAGAGGCAGGAAGGTAAAGGTGGTGACGGCGTGCTTAATCAGAAGGAAGTACCATTGTTGAATGCAATGAATACATATATAGATGACGGAACAATTCCCTTTCATACCCCAGGACATAAAATGGGTAAGGGAATGCATCCTCTTTTTAATGAGGTCGTGCAGCAGAAAGCGCTAAAACTTGATTTGGCCAATATGGCTGAGCTGGATGATTTGCACGAGCCACACGGACCGATCAGAGCGGCGCAGGATTTAGCCGCCGATCTGTATGGGGCTGACTACAGCTATTTTATGGTAAATGGGACAACCGGCGGTATTTATGCCATGATTCTTACTGTTGCGGGGCCTGGCGATAAGATCATTATACCGCGTAATGCTCACCGTTCTATTATTGGGGGCATTATTTTGAGTGGTGCTATTCCGGTATTTATCCAACCAGAGGTAGATAATGAGTTGGGACTGACGATGGGGGTTACGCCACAGACGGTTGCCGAGGCGCTAAGGCAGCATCCTGACGCTAAAGGGGTGCTAATCATTAATCCGACGTACTATGGGGTAGCAACTGATCTGAAAAAAATTGTGGATATTGTTCATGGCTATGATATTCCGGTTGTTGTTGATGAAGCCCATGGCCCCCATCTTAAATTTTCAACACGCTTACCCATCCAGGCGCTGGATGCCGGTGCTGATATTGTGGCCCAAAGCTCGCATAAAATTATCGGAGCTATGACACAGTGTTCAATTGTTCATTGCCGGCAGGGTCATATTCGGGTGCCGCGCCTTAAGGCTATGTTGCAGCTGGTGCAGTCAACCAGCCCTAATTATATATTAATGGCGTCTTTAGATATTGCCCGCATGCAGATGGCGACAGAAGGGGCTGCACTAATTGAACGTGCCGTTGATTTGGCTAACCAAGCTAGACAGGAGATCAACAGGATTCCGGGCCTATACTGTTTTGGTAATGAAAAAGTAGGCAATCCGGGTGTCTATAGTCTTGATCCGACTAAGGTGACGGTTACTGTCAAGGGCCTTGGATTAACAGGTGCAGAGGCTGAACGGATTTTGCGGCATACTTATAAAATTCAGGTAGAATTATCAGATGTATATAATATCCTGTTTCTTATTACATTAGGCGATAGCATGGCTGAGGTAAACGCGATGGTGGCGGCATTGAAGGATATGGCAGCCACACATAACGGTACATGCGACTTTTCGGCAATCAATGCAATAACCAGGGGTGGTAAACATCCGCTGCCGCCTGAGCAGGTTATCTCGCCAAGGGAGGCGCTGTTCGGCAATACCTGCATGGTGCCGTTTGACGATGCGGTTGGCATGATCTGTGCCGAAATTGTTACATTTTATCCGCCAGGGATTCCCATGCTTTGTCCGGGTGAGCGGATTACCCAAGAGATTGTTGATTATTGTCATACATTGCAAAATGCCGGGCTGCATATCTCTGGTCCAGAAGATTATTTGCTTAAAACGATAAAGGTAGTGGATTAAATGCATGGTAAATTAATAGTTATTGAAGGTACTGACGGTAGTGGCAAGGCCACTCAGTCCGGACAGTTAGTCACCCGCCTGAAGGCCGAGGGTTTGAATGTGCGGAAGGTGGATTACCCCAATTATCAGAGTCAATCATCGGCGTTGGTGAAGATGTATTTAAATGGTGAATTTGGTAACCGTCCGGAGGATGTTAACGCCTATGCGGCATCTGCTTTTTATGCAGTAGATCGGATTGCTTCGTATAAAAAGGAGTGGGAGGAATTCTATCTGAATGGCGGCATTGTTATTGCTGACCGGTATACCACTTCTAATATGATTCATCAGGCGGCCAAAATTAAAGATCAGGCCGCAAAAGAAGCCTACCTGGCGTGGTTATGGGACTTTGAGTTTATCAAGTGCGGGCTGCCGGTGCCGGATAAAGTCATCTTTTTGGAAATGCCCCCGGCTGTCAGCCGGGAACTTATGCGCGGACGGGAAAACAAGACTGGCGGGAGCAAGGATATTCATGAACAAAGCAGTGAGTATCTGTCGTATTGCTTCACAAATGCCTGTGATATTGCCGCTGCCTATGACTGGCATAAAGTGGCTTGTACCTATAAGGGAAAAATAAAGACAATTGAGCAAATTCATAGTGAAATCTATCAAATCGTCGATGAAATTATTAGCAGAGCATAATCCAGGCTCTGCTTTTGGTAGATTGTTGGCAAATATTTGATTATTTTACGAAAACCATTTATAATTTAAAGGATAATAAGAATGTGGTCTGCCATGTATTTTAAGGGCAGGAGGGGTCAAAATCAGATGGGCATGAAAGTAAATACGTTGGGGGTAAGCAAGCAACCGGTGGTGGCTGATCGAGAGCTGCCGAACAAGACCGAAAAGACAGGGGACTATTTTGCCGCTGACCTCTTAAAAACGCAAGAAACGCAGTCGACTGAACGTTTACAGACGCTCATGACTCAAATTGATGAAAGTGGACGCCGTTTGTCGCAGATGCCCACTTACAGCGAGCTTAAGTCATATCGGGAGCTGGTCCGTAAGTTTATTGGTGAAGCCGTTTCACGGGCTTACAACCTCGAAGCCCGCGCGGGTTGGGATCGTCATGGCCGGCAGAAGCTGTATACAACCATTAAAAAAGTTGACGAAAAGTTGGCTGAGATGACCGAAGATGTGCGCGTCGGTCAAGACCGGCAATTATCCATCATGGCCAAGCATGACGCAGTTCGGGGCATGCTGGTAGATTTGTTCACCTAATGTCGATGAATTGGGATGAAATAGTTGGCCATCAAGATGCTGTGAGTATAGTTAAAGCCATGCTGTCTACCGACAAAATACCCCATGCTTTATTGTTTGCCGGACCAGCGGGTATTGGTAAAAGGTTACTTGCTGACCGCTTAGCAGCAGGCATTCTCTGCAGCAATGATGGTGAAAAACCTTGTGGACAGTGCCACTCTTGCTTGCTATTTGGCCGCAAGGCGCATCCTGACTTTACTCAGGTTGCTCCTGATGGTGTGTCCATCAAAATTGATCAGATTCGTTTGCTTAAAAATGTTGCAGCGTTAACCCCAGCTGTTGGCGCAGGACGGGTCTGTCTGATTGAAGATGCTGAGTTGATGACTGTCCAAGCGGCTAACAGTTTGCTTAAGCTGTTGGAGGAGCCGCCGCCGGGTCTTATTTTTATTCTCATTGCCGGAACTAGTAAACCGCTCTTACCGACAATTTTATCCCGCTGCCGTAAGGTTGCTTTTCACCCCTTGTCTGCCACTATGCTGGAACAAGCGCTGGTAGATAAAGGGTATCCGCCAGCGGCGGCAGCTATTGCTGCGCGGTTAAGCGGCGGCAGGATGGGCAAGGCTCTTACCTTACTGGCCCCAGAGGGTCTGGTATCCAGGGATATGGCGCTGCAGCTACTTGCTAGTATCCAGCAAGTAGACATGAGTGGCGTTTGGGAACAAACAACTAAGCTTGCTGGTCTTGAAACCAAGAAGATAGTAACTGTATTGGAGTTCTTTTTGTATTTGTTGCGAGATTTACTGGTAGTGGCAGGTCAGTATGGCCAACAGTTGCTATACAATATTGACTGTGTGCAGGAACTTGCCGATTTGGTGCCTGCCTGGCCTGAGAGCCGCAGCATGGCGGCTGTTACTGCTGTTAAAAATACCATTCGTGCTATCGAGGGCAACGCCAACACTCGTTTAGCTCTTGAAGAGTTATTAATAAATTTGAAGGATTGGCCTGAAAAAGGGGAGTAACATGTTGACAGTAGTGGGTATCCGCTTTAAAAAGGCGGGTAAAATATACTATTTTGACCCAGGCGCCATAGAAATTCATGATGACGATCATGTAATTGTCGAAACGGCAAGAGGACTGGAATTCGGTGACGTTGTTATTGGGCCGCGACAGGTGGCGGACGATCAGATTGTTGCTCCGTTAAAACCTGTATTGCGTAAAGCAACAGTTGAGGATGAAGAAAAGGTTAAAGACAATCGCAAAAAGGAAAAAGAAGCCTTTAAAATTTGCGAGCAAAAAATAGAGATTCATAGCTTACCTATGAAATTGGTGGATGTAGAATATACTTTTGATGTCAATAAGATCATATTTTACTTTACCGCCGAAGGTCGGATTGATTTTCGCGAATTGGTAAAAGACTTGGCTAGTGTCTTTCGTACCCGGATTGAGCTGCGGCAAATTGGAGTACGGGATGAGGCCAAGCTGATGAATGGTATTGGCTGCTGTGGCCGGTCGCTATGTTGTGCTACCTTTTTGGGAGATTTTGAGCCTGTGTCTATTCGCATGGCTAAAGAACAGAATTTGTCACTTAATCCAGCCAAAATTTCAGGTATTTGTGGTCGGCTGATGTGTTGCCTTAAATACGAAAGTGATTGCTATAGCGGCTGTAGCTGCCCGAAAAAGGTTATGCCGCCAACAGTCGGCAAGGAAGTAGTCACCGTTGATGGTGAAGGCAAGGTTATATCTATCAACCGCCAAAAACGGACAGCTACCATTAGTTTGCCTGAGGGAAAAACCTTGATTATTCCTTGGGATGAAGTAGTGGAAAAGGAATAATGGCGTCTGAGCAAGTAGTGCTGAAACCCGGTGAACGGGTTGATGATTTGATTATGAACAACTTAAAGCTTATTCAGCACCCGGAAGAATTTTGTTTTTCGCTTGATGCTGTGCTGTTGGCTCATTTTGCTAGTGTGCGCCAAAGCGGCAAAGTAGCAGACCTTGGCGCAGGCACTGGTGTTATCGGGCTATTATTAGTAGCACGTGGAGCGGCAGCGGTTACCGGTATTGAGCTAAACCCGGTTATGGCTGATATGGCAAGTCGTAGTGCTAAGCTCAATGGGCTGGAGGACAAGCTGCGGATTATAAACGGTGATCTTCGCCTTATTACTGATTTGCTGCCTGGGGGCAATTTTGAATTGGTTGTTTCTAATCCGCCGTATCGTCCAATTGGGGGTGGGTACATAAGCCCCAACGACCAGGTAGCGATGGCACGGCATGAATTGACAGCCAGCTTAACCGATATTGTTGCTGCTGCGCGGTATCTTGTCAAATACCGCGGTCGGTTTGCGATGGTACACTTGCCTGAGCGGTTGGCAGAGATTACGTTAGCCATGTGCCAGGCTGGTATTGAGCCCAAACGGCTGCAGTTTGTTTATCCGCGAGTGGATAAGAAGCCTAACATGGTGCTTATTGAGGGTGTGCGGGGGGCAAAGCCAGGAATTGATGTATTGCCGCCCTTGCTTGTATATACTACTACTGGTAACTATTCTGAGGATATTATGAAGCTCTATGAGCAGGACAGGTGAACTTGAGTGACCGAACCAGGCACGCTCTATTTATGTCCAACTCCCCTGGGGAATCTGGAGGACATGACCTTTCGGACTGTGCGAATTTTGAAAGAAGCGGCTGCTATTGCGGCTGAAGATACCAGGCACACGCGTAACCTACTAAACCATTTTGACATTCATACTCTACTTATTAGTTATCATGAGCATAATAAAGTCGAGCGGGGGCCGGAGATTATTGACCGGCTGTTACGTGGCGAGAGTATTGCACTAGTTAGTGATGCAGGCATGCCGGGGATATCTGATCCTGGTGTGGACTTGGTACGTTTGGCAATAGCTAAAGCGATACCTGTTGTACCGCTGCCTGGACCTAATGCGGCACTGACGGCCTTAATTGCATCCGGACTAGACACGACCATATTCACCTTTGTTGGTTTTTTGCCAAAAACAAACAAACACCGCCGGCAACTGCTTGCTAAACTAGCTGACTGTCCTCATACGTTGGTGTTTTATGAAGCGCCACACCGGGTGCGGGCAACGTTGGATGAATTGACAACTGCATTTGGTGACCGTCAAGCAGTAGCAGCCAGGGAGCTCACTAAAAAATTTGAAGAGTTTGTACGAGGCAGTCTACATACGTTAAGGCAGCATTTCAGTGAAAATCAGCCGCGAGGGGAATTTACTCTTGTTGTAGAAGGTAATCCTGAGGATTCAGCTCAGGGCCAGCCTGCCCATGCGTTGTCAACGCTGGATTTAGTGCAAGCTGTCCAAGGGTTAATTGAGCAGGGAGTAAACAAAAAGGACGCCATCCGTGAGGTGGCGTCGCTAAATGGTCTGCCTAAAAGGCAGGTATACCAAGCTGTTCTTACAAGCCCTTTATCTGATTAGACAGCAGTTTGTCCCATAGATGCGAGGCAATCTTTACAAACGTTTTTACCTTTGAAGTTGGTTACGTCGGCTGCATTGCCACAGAATACACAGGCTGGTTCGTATTTGCGGAGAATGATGCGGTCGCTATCAACATAAATTTCGAGAGCATCTTTTTCTGCGATATCAAGAGTGCGGCGTAACTCGATAGGAATAACCACCCTACCTAGTTCGTCTACTTTACGTACAATGCCAGTTGATTTCATTTTCCTGTCTCCCTTCACTCTACACTTATTTTTTAAGAACACTGAATAACAATATTCGACAAAAATCGCTCAACTAAATAATACCAAATATTACAAAGCGTGTCAACCCAATTATTTACAAAAATAAGATTTTTTTTGTAAATATGTCATTTACGAGGAATAAAACTCCTAGTCATTGTCATATACTACTACGTTCTGTCGAAAAATACAACTATTGACAATCATATTTCTGATGGTTATAATTGGAAAAACATAAGCAGTGCGCTCACTGAAGGAGGATATTATGTCAAAGAAACCTTTTTATATTACTACGCCTATTTATTATCCGAGTGATCGGTTGCATATTGGACATGCATACTGTACTACCATTGCGGACAGTATTGCCCGTTATAAGCGGTTAGCTGGCTTTGATGTATTTTTTTTGACAGGTTCTGACGAGCATGGGCAAAAAATTCAGCGCAAGGCGGCGGAAACCAATACTACACCGCTGGCTTATGTAGATAAAATTGTGGCCTCATTTAAACATTTATGGGAAAAATTAGACATATCTAATGACGATTTTATTCGTACTACCGACCAGCGACACCATGAGTTGGTACAGGCGGTCTTTCAAAAAATCTATGATCAGGGAGATATTTATAAAGCAGAATATGAGGGCTGGTATTGCACGCCTTGCGAGACCTTCTGGATGGAACGTCAGCTAACTGACGGCAAATGTCCGGATTGCGGTCGGCCAGTCGAAATTGTCAAGGAAGAAAGCTACTTTTTCCGGATGGCTAAGTATCAGGAACGGTTGCTAAAATATGTTGAGGAAAATCCGGATTTTATTCAGCCAACTTCGCGTCGTAATGAGATGATCAACTTTATCAAGGGTGGTCTGGAAGACTTGTGCGTGTCCCGGACAACCTTTGATTGGGGAATCCCGGTTCCCTTTGATACCAAACATGTAGTTTATGTATGGTTTGATGCGCTGACCAACTATATAACTGCAGCCGGTTATTTAAATGACAAAGAAAAATTCGCTAAATATTGGCCTGCAGATATTCACTTGGTTGGTAAGGAGATCGTGCGCTTCCATAGCATTATCTGGCCAGTAATTTTGATGGCACTGGGGATAGAATTGCCCAAGAAGGTATATGGCCACGGCTGGCTGGTAGTCGAGGGCGACAAGATGTCTAAGTCCAAGGGGAATGTGATTGATCCGCTGGCGTTGATTGATGAATTTGGCGCCGATGCTATCCGTTATTTTCTGCTAAGGGAAATCACCTTAGGTCTTGACGGTAACTTTTCGCGGGATGCACTCATTAATCGGATTAATGCCGATTTGGCTAATGATCTGGGAAATCTGCTGCATCGTAGTCTGAGCATGATTGGCCGCTTTAACGGCGGTGTAATCGAAGCGCCTGGTGAGGCTGATGCTATTGACCAGGACTTAATTGAGTTAGCACAGACTACAGCCGCTCGGTATGAACAGCATATGGAACAGCAGGATATTAATGCTACTCTCAAGGAAGTATGGGCGCTTATTGGGCGTACCAATAAATATATTGATGAAACCGGACCGTGGACACTAGCCAAAGACCCTGCTAAAAAAGGTCGACTAAATACTGTACTGTACAATTTAGCCGAGGTGCTACGAATTGTAGCTATCCTGATTTCGCCCTTTATGCCGCAAACATCTCCAAAAATTTGGCGGCAGCTTGGTCTAAAAACTGAGTTTGCCAGCGTACAATTAAATGAGGCCCAAGCCTGGGGACGTTTGCCGGCTGGTACTGTTGTGGCGAAAGCTGAGCCGATATTCCCGCGCATTGAGGAAAAACCCGTTAATGAAGCTGAGGTACTGCCGACGCAAACGGCAACGGTGCCTGCGCCTCAGCCTGAAGCTGCAGCTGTGCCTGGTACGCCAGAAATTACCATTGATGAATTTGCCAAAATTGATTTGCGGGTAGTAAAAGTGCTAGCGGCAGAGAAGGTTAAAAAAGCCGACAAGTTACTGCTCTTAACAGTAGATCTTGGCACAGAGCAACGTACCATCATCTCGGGGATTGCCAAACATTATGAGCCTGAGCAACTCGTAGGGCAAAATGTTGTGATGGTTGTCAATTTGAAACCAGCTAAGATCAGGGGCATAGAATCCCGCGGCATGGTATTGGCTGCTTCGTGTGAGGATAAATTGCAGCTTGTGACTGCCGATATGCCTTCTGGCAGCAGGGTGAAGTAAGATGCTGTTTGATTCACATGCTCACATTGATGATAACCGGTTTGACGAAGATCGGGCTGCGGTCATTGTGCGGGCCAAGGAAGCCGGGCTTGTGGGAATATTGAATGCGGGTGCTTGTATGGAATCCTCGGCTCGTTCGATTGCACTTGCAGAAGAACATGCATTTATTTATGCTGGTGTTGGTATCCATCCCCATGATGCTCAAGAAGCCAAAGCGGGTGACTATGAGCAGCTAGCTGCTTGGACCTGTAAGTCTAAGGTGGTGGCGATTGGCGAAATTGGACTTGATTATTATTATGACTTATCACCGCGTGAGGTTCAGCAGCAGGTGTTTATCCGCCAACTGGATGTGGCGCGTCAATGCAATAAGCCAATTATTATTCATGACCGGGATGCGCATGGCGATCTGTTAGCGATAGTTAAAAAAGAAGCCAAAGGTCTAACTGGTGTATTTCATTGTTTTTCCGGTAGCTTAGAAATGGCCAAGGAAGTTATCAAGCTGGGTTTTTACATCTCCTTTGCGGGTCCGGTTACTTTCGCCAAAGACGGTAAGCTCAAAGAAGTAGCGGCTAACGTACCTCTTGAGCGGCTGTTAGTGGAGACAGACTGCCCTTATTTGACACCTAAGCCCTATCGGGGCCGTCGCAATGAGCCTGCGTATGTCAAATTCACTGCTGAAGAGGTGGCGCGAGTACGGAATATGGAGTTTGCGGCTTTGGCAGAAGCGGCAACAACAAATACTAAGCGGCTTTTTGGTATTGAGTAAGCTGTATATTAGTTAAAAGGAAAATAAAAAAATATACAAGCAGGAATAATTTGGTAATTCGGTGAATATTTTACAGTAATAAAATATCACCGAATTTTTTTATTCTGGTATACATAGTATGTAAAATAAATGGGAATAATTCGAGCATTATCTGGATAATCATGGTTAATTTCTTGACTTATTAACCAGGTTATGATATAATCTCATGGCTCACAGGAAGGGGGTATTTCATGAGTGATGAAAGGTCTATACTAGCAAGGTATGGTCAGCAAAAAGTAGTGTTTATTATTGCGCTGCTGCTGGCATCACTGGTGGCAACCGGATTTGTTTGGGCACACAAACAGGTACATATTATTACCGATGGTCAAAACTATACTGTCAGTACCTTGTACTCAAGTCCGTATAAAATTCTGCAGCAAGCAGGACTTACACTTAGTCCCGACGATGAAATCAGGTTGTCAACAACCAGCGTGACTGCTGGGACAGTCATTGAGGTATTTCGCGCCGTACCAGTAACGGTTATATATCAGGGGAAAAACATTAACTTATTTGCAGCTAAGCCCACGGTGCGCGAGGTTGCCGATCAGGTGGGAATACCGCAAGACAAGGTAAGGTTGATGCCTGGAGATGACACTAAGCCTGTTGCCGGCATGAACATTAAGGCCATTACATTAAGTGAGAAGATTGAGGAGCAGGAAATTCCTGAGCTATACCAGATTATCCGTCAGCCTGATCCCACCATGGAGAAAGGGGTAGAAGAAACAGTGCAGGCGGGAGAGAATGGTCTTAAGAAAGCTACAGTTCGTGTTAAGTTTGAAGATGGTGTTAAAGTTTCTGCCGATGTTCTGTCCGAAGTTGTGGCAGTACATGCTAAACCTCAAATTATCCGGGTGGGAACCCGGGATATGGTAGATACCTCGCGGGGAGCAATGCGCTTTAGGGGTGTGCGCTATATGGAAGCTAGTGCCTACTTACCGACAGATGGTTCATCCCAGGGATTGACAGCCACCGGAATTGCCGCAGGCCATGGTATTGTTGCTGTTGATCCGGACGTTATCCCGTTAGGTACCCAGGTATATGTTCCTGGATATGGGATGGGGCTGGCAGCTGATACCGGTGGTGCCATTGTTGGCGACAAAATTGATTTGTGTATGGAAAGTGCCAGTGAAGCCTACCGGTTTGGCCGCCGAACAGTAAAGGTGTATATCTTAGATGAGTAAGAAAAATGGCAGAGTCTTGTGCTCTGCCATTTTTATATTCTGCATTGTGGAAGGTTGCAGGCGCAGGTGAGAGGTGTATTGACAACGCCCAACACTAGCGTTTGACCTCCGCATAGTAGAAAGACACTCGAATTTTCCAGCTCTTAGAAGGAGTAGCTAGTTCGAGTAACGAAGTATGTACAATTACATTTGTGGTGAAGGGACTGGTGCGATTGGCTGGTATTAACCTCCGCTTTTTGAAAGATTGTTGGGAACTGGCTCGCGGCTATTGGCTTTCGGAAGAGAAGTGGCGAGCGTGGGGACTGACAGCGGTAATTGTAACACTGAATTTAGCATATGTTTATATTTTGGTATTAATTAATAAATGGAATAACCGGTTTTATAACGCACTACAGAATTATGATAAAGAGGAATTTTTCAGCGCATTGCTTGAGTTTAGTGTGTTAGCTGGTATTTTTATCATTGTCGCGGTGTACCAGCTTTACCTGCAACAGATGCTTGAGATAAAATGGCGGCGGTGGATGACGCAGAAATACCTGGATAGTTGGCTGGCAAAACGGACCTATTACCGTCTGCAGCTTATTGATAATAACACTGATAACCCTGACCAGCGTATTAGTGAAGATTTACGGCTGTTTACCAATTATACTCTGCGTTTGTCGCTAGGGCTTTTAAAAGCACTTGTTACACTTGTGTCTTTTATCGCTATTTTGTGGCAGCTGTCAGGAGTAATTACCATTCCTGTAGGCGGCACTGAGGTGACTATCTCCGGGTATATGGTATGGGTGGCGATAGTGTACGCTGTTGTTGGCACTTGGCTGACTCATAAAATAGGTAAGCCGTTAACCAAGCTCAATTTCGATCAGCAGCGTTATGAAGCTGATTTTCGGTTTAGTCTGGTACGGCTGAGAGAAAATAGTGAGAGCATCGCCTTTTATGGCGGTGAAGCCCGGGAAAGGCAGTTATTTATGGGCCGATTTAGCAGTGTCTTAGATAATTTCTGGCAGATTATGAAACGCCAGAAACAACTGACATGGTTCACCTCTGGCTATGGGCAAATTGCTATTATTTTCCCGATTCTAGTAGCTGCTCCTCGGTACTTTGCCAAAGAGATTCAGCTGGGCGGTCTGCTTCAGACGTCATCAGCCTTTGGGAAAGTACAAGATGCGTTATCCTTTTTTGTCGAAAGCTACCCTTTGCTGGCTGAATGGAAGTCGGTAGTTGACCGGCTAAACGGCTTTGTTGGCAATATCGAGAAAGTTAAGGCGTTAGCTGATACCGGTGCTGCCATCCAGCATATGCCTGCTCCGGCTTTGACGGTGTCTGGTTTGACTATCCAGTTGCCAGATGGCCGTCAGTTATTGTCTGATCTTAATCTGTCAGTGCCAACAGGTGATTCCCTGCTGGTGGTCGGGCCATCAGGGTGCGGCAAAAGTACGCTCTTGCGCACGCTGGCTGGCTTATGGCCTTATGCAGAAGGCCATGTAATTGTGCCTGAAAACCAGATTTCCCTGTTTCTTCCACAAAAAGCTTATTTGCCGTTGGGTACGCTGCGGGAGGTTTTGCTTTACCCCGGTCCCCGGCAGTCTGTTAGTGATGAAGAACTTTATAGCGCCATGTCGCTTTGCCGGTTAGATGGGCTGAAAGGCCAGCTTGATAGGGTGGAGGAATGGTCTCATATGCTGTCACTGGGCGAGCAGCAGCGGATTGCTTTTGTACGGGCCCTTATTCATAAACCAGAGTGGCTGTTCATGGATGAGGCAACCTCAGCCCTTGATGAACCTACCGAGCGGGTATTGTACAAGCTGCTTCAGGAGCACCTGCAAAGTACGGCGATGATCAGTGTTGGCCACCGGGGTACACTCAATAGTTATCATAAAAAGAAATTGACCTTGGATGGAACAGGAAACTGGAGTATGCTTACTTTATAATTTAAAATATATAGATAAAAAGTCAATAAAAGTGATACTATATTCATATTACTTTATGTTAAAAGATGGAGTGCGAAATGATTAAAGAAGTAATAGTAGTTGAGGGCAAACAGGATATTGCGGCCATTAGACGGGCAGTGGAAGCGGAATGCATTGCTACCGAGGGGTTTAACTTATTGCCGCGTACCATAAGCCGGATTGATGATGCCTATAAACGGCGAGGGATTATTATCCTGACTGATCCGGATAGTGCGGGTGAGTGCATTCGTAAATTCATAGCCCAGCGCTTTCCTGAAGCCAAGCATGCGTTTGTACCCAGAGAACAAGCCTATGCGAATAATGATATTGGCATTGAACAGGCTTCGCCAGAAGCCATTCGCGATGCACTTAGTAAAGTGCGGCTACATGAGTGGCAGCCGTCAAGTGAGTTTAGCTGGCAGGATATTATTGTAAGCAGATTGACTGGTGTACCGGATGCCACTATCCGTCGGGCGGCGATTGGAGAAAGTCTGGGTATCGGGTATGCTAATGCTAAGGGATTTCTATATCGGCTCAATCATTATGGCGTTACTCGCGCTGAATTTGAGGGGGCGTTAAATAAATTGGATGATGCTGCTAACCCCAATAACGGTGTGGAGGAACCAAATTATGGCGATTAAGCCGCGTATTGCACAAAAAGAGGTAACCTTACATATAGTAAAAACCTTTGGTATTCATATGAGCAAGAAATTAGGGCAAAACTTTCTAATTGATGGTAATGTTGTGGATGGCATTGTTTCAGCGGCAAAGGTTCTTGAGGGAGAACCTGTACTTGAGATTGGGCCAGGGATTGGCACTTTGACGCAAGGACTAGCCGAAGCCGGAGCTGAGGTTACTGCCGTTGAACTTGACCGTCGCTTGATAGAGGTGCTTGGTAAGACTCTGGAGGGGTATGGTAATGTCAGAGTTATTCACGGCAATATTTTAAAAATTGACATTTCCCGAGAAATAAACAAAGAAAAATACAAAGTTGTCGCTAATTTACCTTACTATATTACGACTCCGATTATCATGAAATTTCTGGAGGAGCGCCTGCCTGTCGAATTGCTTGTTACTATGGTACAAAAAGAGGTGGCGCAGCGCATGGTGGCCAAGCCAGGTGGCAAAGACTATGGTGCGTTGTCGGTAGCTGTTCAGTATTATACCGAGCCGGAAATTATGTTTATTGTGCCGCCGCAGGCCTTTATTCCGGCGCCGGCGGTAGAATCAGCCGTTATCCGTTGTACTGTGCGCAGTGCGCCGCCAGTTGAACTTGTTAGTGAAAAAATGTTTTTCCGGGTTGTTAAGGCTGCGTTTGCCCAGCGCCGGAAAACGCTGGCTAATGGGCTTAAGGCGGCTGGACTTAACAAAGAAGATTTAGAGCAAGTGCTAGCGCAGGCAGGCGTGGATGGTGGGAGACGGGGTGAGCAATTATCGCTCGACGAGTTTGCCGCTATTGCTAACGCCTGGTCAAAGATGGATAAATGAAAAACCCAATAAAACTGTAAAGCCCTGCTCATTTTGAGCAGGGCTTTTCGTTTAGAAACATATCTATCAAATCTAAGCGTCGGTCAATATGATAACCTAGGTAGGTTTTGTTTTGCCATTGACGGTTACGAATCTGGTCATGAAAGGCGGCAATGGCTTCCAAGCAATCACCGACAATGGTATCAATGATTTTGTTGGTATGAATTTGATTTTTTACAGAGGAGCCTAGGCGGTAATGGGGAATGGTAGTGGCTACATCAATCTTCAGTTTGTGCATACGCGCAAGTGCCATGGTAACAGGAGGAACAGCCAGTTCTCTAAGCGGAACTGTTTCCAGAAGACGGCGGGAGACGGCATGCGGGCCATGGGCCGGGCTAGCTAAATTAATTTTTTTATCAAGGCCCAGTTCTTTATTAAGATTGAGTCGCCATTGAAAGGTAGGGTTATAGCGTTCAATATGACGGGGAGGAGAAGGATAACAATTGGTCAAGGCCATGTCCAGGTGTTTCAATAATACACCGTCAACCAGCTCCATTAAATTCTCGTTAAAGGTGCCTACCATGTCACCATCAACAAAAGCGACAACATCGCTGCCCAGAGCCAAAGCCACTTTGGCTCCAATGGCGCGGGGCGTGTCAATGCCTAAACATTCATGGAAATAGATAATCTGGAGTTTGGGGAGACGCATTTGTAAAACCTCGCGCATTGTACTGTCCTTAGAGCCATTGGCCACTAAGATAATATGGTCAATGGGCAATGTTCCCAAATTTTGCAATACAGTGCTAATGCGTCCTCCCTCATTCTTGGCCGGAACGACCACGCAAATCACGTCCATCACCTCGGAGTAAGGATGCGTGTAGAAATATAGCATGTTGAAAGCGGCCTTATGGGGGCTCACTATAGTATATAGCGGAGATAAGGTATTTGCCACCAGTTATAGTTAGTAATTTTGTGGCACTTTAGCTAGGCGTTACATAGGATGTAATAGTTATAGCAACTGGTTAAGGGGGGATTGAGGTGGACATTCATGTAGGCGACCTTGTTATTAGGAAATCTCATGGTGGCGACATTGTTTTCAAAGTAACCGACATATTTGTTGACGATACCCAGCAAAAACACTGTGTGTTAAAGGGGCTGCATTTGCGGCTAGTGGCTGATTCGCCTATCGATGATTTAGAGCCAATTGAAGCAGAACATTTGCGTAATGAAATTGTCCGCATGGAAAGCATGCATAATAATACACTGCGGCAGGTACTGATACGCCGCAGCCGCGAACGGGAACAAATTGAATTAAGACGGTCTGAAGCTACCAAGAAATTCACTTTCTTTGATGTGCCTGGCAGGGTATTACATCTTGACGGTGATGAGGAATACCTCAAAATGTGTTTAAAAACCTACAGTCAGCTTAATATATGGGCAGAAGGCCGTTGGGTGGATGAAACCAAACAAGCAGACGTTATTACCGGTTTATTAGAAGAAGCTCGGCCAGATATTCTGGTGTTTACAGGTCATGATGCTTTAATTGGTAATGGTAAAAAGGATATAAGTGATATCAATAACTACCGTAATTCCAAACATTTTGTCGCAGCCGTAAAAAAAGCCCGCCTTTTTGAGCCCTCCCGCGATGAATTAGTTATATTTGCCGGGGCCTGTCAATCACATTTTGAAGCTATTTTATCTGCCGGGGCCAATTTTGCCAGCTCCCCTAACCGCATTTTTATCCATGCGTATGACCCAGTGTTTATTGCAGAAAAGGTAGCCTTTACCCCTATCAATAAGACCGTTGATGTAAGTGACGCCATTACGGCATCGGTAACTGGCGTTGATGGCGTAGGTGGCCTGGAGACCAGAGGAAAATTCCGGTTAGGTATGCCGAAAACGCCAATCAGATAATAGAGGAAATAGATATGCGCGCCTTACAGACGTTCCGGGCACAGGTGGTAGTTCCTTTTTATATAAGTAAACAGGAAAAACATGTTATTTCAACGAACTATTGATCATATTGAACTCTAATTGTATGCGGAGGTCTAATGTGGTAATAGCAGGAGAACAACAAGGTAGTCGGACTGCTCGCAAGGCTGCTGGCATTTTTTATACACCGATACCTATTGTGGAATATATTCTGGAGCGCACGCTGGCAAATCATGATATAGTGGCAAACCCAGTGCCCCGAGTACTTGACCCAGCTTGTGGGTCAGGTAATTTTTTGATAGCGGCCTATGATTTGCTATTGGCTAAGTTAGCCGGGAAACTGTCTATGTTGCAAGAAAAGTATGCTGCGCAGCAATACACGATTAAAACCGGCTTGACCGAATATTGTCTTGACGGCAGAGCCTACTGGCGCTTTGAGAACCTGCATTACCACATTGTGCACCACTGTTTGTATGGGGTCGATATGGATGAGGCTGCAATAACTAGGGCACAAGAACGCTTGCAGGAGAAGCAAGATGCATTATCGGTAGATTCGGATAGTATGAACCTGCTTATCGGTGACAGCCTGATTAAATGGGAGGATAATCCTGTAGCGGCAGCTGATTATAGCGACAAGGACTGTTTGCGGCTAGTCGATTTTTGGACTCGGAAATACGACTATGTTATTGGCAATCCACCCTATATCAGTTTTGGATTAAACCGGGTTGGTAAAGTAACTGCCGAACAGGCTAAGTATTTGCGGGAGAACTATCCACACTCGGCACAATATAAACTTAGCTATTATGCGTTGTTTTTGGAACGTGGTATTTTGGCGTTAAAGCCGGGGGGCTATCTTGGCTATATAACGCCTGACAGCTATTTGTTGGGACAATACTACTCCAAGATTCGCGAATTTATCTTGGATAGTTGTAGGATACAGGAACTGGCATTGGTGAGTACTACTGTGTTTTGTGGCGTGGCAGTGGGAATTCCGGCGATTACTATTTTGCAAAGAGAAGGCTGTGAGGAAGCTAAAGCAACGGCCATAGTAACGGTCAAGAAAATGAATGAAGCAGAGACGGAAACTACCGACTATCAATATCCGCAAACGTACTTTTCTGAACAAGTGTATAAACGATTTCGGTTGTTTTTTTCGGCGAGGGATAAAGCTATTGTCGATAAACTTGATCAAACCCCCTGCCGCTTTGGTGATATAACAAAAATTAGGACAGGCATGCGCTCACTGACTGTACAGGCAGATATAAAGAGTAAGCTGAGGCAAGGCGAAACCTGGCGACCAGGATTAGTATCCTCAGCCCAGGTATTGCCTTTTGGCCTTTCCTATCAGGGCGACTGGCTGGACGTTAATCCGGCCAAGCTAAATAAAGGCGGTTGGGACAAGAACATTATGGCTCGGCCTAAGATTTTCTTGCGGCAAACCGGTGATAGTCTAATTGCTGCTGTAGATAGGTCAGGGTACTACCATCTGAATAATATTCATTCGGTGGTGGTAGATAAGGGGGAGCTTAGTTTAGATTATCTGGCGGCTATTCTAAATTCCCGGTTAATGAATTTTTACTACCAGACGGTGACATTGGAAAAAGGGCGATCCATGGCACAGGTAGATATCGAAATGGTCGAAAAACTGCCGCTCATCATTGACGATCAGCATGCCGGAGCGGTAGTTGGTTTAGCAAGACAGTTGGCTGAGCAGGGTGGTTGTGGGGCTGAAAATAATGTTATTTATGCTGAATTGAATAAAATAATCTATGAGATATATGGTGTATCGGCAAGCGATAGTATATATATTGAGCAGAGCAGTAGTAGGGGACAGTCGGCGAAGCTGCGAAAAAAAGTGTCAGCTGAAAAACGGATGTCAAGGGTGAGATAAATTGGCAAGGTGTTGGTGACAGGAATTTTAAAAAACGAGTCGAATATTTACATAACATAAGATTGGGTAACCAATTTTAAAATCAGTAGACTGCTAATACAGAAGTGCTATATCTGTAAAAACAAAGACTAGAAGGTTGGTTATGTAAAATTCATGCAGGTTAAAAAATTGGTAACTAAAACAATTTTTGGGTTGGTAATAATGTCGCTAATTACTACCTCTTTTGGTGGTGCATGGGCGACACCTGCCTATGCTGCGGAAGTGGAAGAACAGTCTATTCAAAATGATGATAATAAGGCAGTTGTTGGTGGCTTAGTGGCGCTTGGTTTGCTAGCGATGTTTGCTGGTGGAAAAAAAGGCGGCAGCAGTGAGGCGGTCGCGAAAAACACGACAACAACTCCGGAAACTCCGGCAACGTCGGCTACTACGCCAGATACTGTTACTACAGGCTCGACAGCCCAGCCAACAACAAATACCTCAGGGCTTACTGCGGACGAAGCTAAAGCATTCCAGCTATTGAATGCAGACCGCGCAGCCAATGGTCTGCCTGCGCTCAAACTTAACATGGATCTGGTGCGTTTAGCGGAAAAATATGGACAAGATATGATTAATCGTAACTACTTTTCCCATTATAATCCAGAAGGGCAATCTCCTTTCGAACGGATGCAGCAAGCCGGTATTACCTATAGCTATGCCGGTGAAAATTTGGCCATCAACAGTAATGTAACAGCTGCTGAAAAAGCTTTTATGAATAGTTCTGGTCATCGTGCCAATATTTTAAATACTAACTTTACTGAGGTAGGTGTTGGTGTTCGTACTAATTCCGCAGGGTCTGTGTATGTAGTGCAAGAGTTTATAAAAAAATAGGAATACTTCAATTTGGTCAATAAAAATCCGCGCTAATCGGCGCGGATTTTTGCTATATCACAGTTACATACACTTTGGACAGCCGCCACGATGCTCATGATAATCGAACTCATGGCCACAAGACGGACATACTTTATATAATCGATAGGTGCACATTCTATAAAGTTTATAGTAACATTTAAAAGTTTTGACACATTCTTTGGTAGGTTGGCATTTCATTTTGGGAGTGCAGCAAGACATATCCATATCATGATAGTCATCATCCATGGAATGTTTGTCGTTACAGCCGCATTTGTCATAGTCATCATCGCACTTCCAGTAGGGATATTTTTTGTAAGCCTTCATGAACTGTAGTACCTCCTTATTATTTAGATAGTAGATTTTCACCTCTATAGGGGAAAGAGCATCTGGTATATACTATGAACAAGACGGAAAAAATGTTATGTTGTTTTCGATATAGCTAATAAAAGAGGCTGAAATCTTGAAAGTCAAGAAGTTCAGCCTCTTTTAAAAAGTATTTGGGGTGCGGTTATCTTTTTTTTCGTTGTGATCTAAGTATGGGAATCGACAGATATATTCCTGTTAGCGTGAGCAGTATAAGACCGATTGCGGTAAGGTCAATAATCCACTTCAAATTCAGATTGCCGATTTTCCCTTGATGTAGTCCTTTAGCCATTCCAAAGACACCGGAGGGAACTGGTTTTGTTCTTGTCTGAATTTGTTCTTGGCCTTGTGACATCAAGTCTTTACCCTCTGGAATTGTTCCTTGTGCTAGGTTAGCAGCTGGCCTGCTTGCGAGTATTTCCGGTTTTGCTTGTCCCACTAGTCCGGGTTCGGCCAGTATTAAGCCGGTAGTTGCTTCGCTGAGTAGTACTATCGCAAGCATAAGTCCCAGCCACAGATGCAGTTTGCGTGCTGTTCGATAGATAATCAAGCACCTCCAGTTTGCTATATAGTTCGTGTTATTTTTAATGATAATTTACTATCAGTTGATCCCTGCATATATGTTAACGGCAGACGTGCGGATCAAACTTGTGGAGGAAAGCGCCGTACGTCAACCGCAATTTTCGTATCCCAACAGTAATATAAATTAGTATAGCCAGACAATTTTAGAATTCCTTTAGAAAATAGTGGTAAGTGATAAGATATAGACTAAATATATTTCAAATAATTACATGCGATAATAAAATAAATCTGCATATGAAAGTCAAAGAGGTAAATACCTATAATGGGTTATATAAATTTTGGTGACTATAGGAGGAGTGCGCTTTGGCAGCAAAGGTGATTCCATTTCCTACTCAATCTGAACCTAATTTAACGGAAATAGAGATTCTTATTCGGGAATGGCTATTCAATATATCAGAAGAACATGATTTCATTGAGCATGTTGCGACACGGATGATGAGTTTTATTAGTAACTATGCCAACAAATGGTTTGAACCTACCTTCAACTTAGCAGTACCACCAACTTTGACACTGGAAGAGCGGAAAACACTTGTGGTTTCCATTGAAACCGGTGTTGACGATACAGCCAAGCAGGTACAAGAAATGGTTAACAAGATAATCGTAGAACGATTTTTCCTTGAGGTAGAAATGTACGAAAGTAGGGAAAAAAGTAAATTAGTATGCCCTAAGCGGTAAGTGAAACAAGCATAAGAGGAAAGCATTTGTAGTGCGATTGCCTACAGATGCTTATTTTTTTTTTTTTTTTGATGGTTTAGAGTCGAATTCTAGGGCATGTTTTCCCGATAGTAGTCATAGTTATAAGTTAGAGATTTGCCTGCAACCATACATTTTTGTCACATAAAAATTAGTGCAGGCATATATATAATTAGAATATACAAAGGGGGGAATCTGCATGGACGATAGAGCCTATAAAGAGTGTACTCTTGGCATTGAAACCGGAACTATTATCGTGCGTCAAATCGTGGGGGAAAAAGAAAAACAAAAAGCATTGGATATTCACGTGGTTGTTCCGGAAAGAAAACCTTCCATTGAACAAATTATTGATGTATTTGTTAAAGAAGTAGAAGTATGCAGTGTTGACGTAATTACCGATAAAGTTATTGTTCGGGGTGAGTTTGAGGTTAAAGCCATTTATGTCGCGGATTTGCCTGAACAACCTGTTCTTGCCGTAGAAATCAAGCATTACAAATGGACTCTTGATATTGATATTCCAGGCGCCCGCCGGGGGATGGATGCTGAGGCTAGCGTTGTTGTTGAGTTTGTGGATTATGATGTTGAACACCATCACCGTGCTTATAAATACAAAAATTTTGAGCCTCTAGACGATCACGATCACGATGATTGCCACGATCACGATGACGATGACGATCATGATCACGATGATTGCCACGATCACGATCACGATGACTGTCATGATCACGATGATTGCCACGACCATGACCATCACCATCACCGCCACTGCCGGGAGTTTGATGTATCAGTTATCTTGAAAGTTACCGCCAAAGTTATGACTGATCGGGAAGTTACTATTGGAACAGGAACTATGCCAACTACACCCAAAGGATAGGTTTGTTGAGGGGTATTAATGGAGAGGGGGGGAAACGATGGACGATACAACAAGAGCAGCCTCAGGCTCAAGTAATACTTCAGGCATGACAGTGAAAACAGTTGCCGGCGTAACTACTGTCGATAGTGCTGAACTGGAATGCGGCTGCCCAGAACCAGGTCCGGAGACAATTGAGGTAGAACAAGTTCTAGGTGCTGAAATGGCTCAACGGGTTGTGGAATTGGATTTGTTTGTTCCGGCAGAGAAGCCGGATATTGAACAAGTGGTTGATGTATATGTAAAAGAACTGGAAATTAACAAAGTTGATGTTATTCCAGACAAGGTCATTGTGCGCGGTGAATTAGAGGTAAAGGTAATGTATGTTGCCGATTTACCCAATCAGCCGGTACATGCGTTTGAAAAAAGACACATCCGCTGGACACGGGATATTGTGATTGATGGTGCGGAACCTGATATGAAGGCAACTGCTGATGCAACTGTGGAATTTGTTGACTATGATTTCCACTGTCATCATGACAGGCGCAAGGTGCACATTACTATTGTACTTAAAGTCTGGGCGCGCGTAGTTACTACCACCGAGATGGATGTATTTGCATTAAGTCCTGTCGACGAAATTGGTGTGGTCGAAAGCACTACATCAACAGATAAAGTCAGCGCTAGCCAGTTTACGGATGAAAATGTATCTGCTTCAGAAACTGGTGGTGGAAACATAGCAGGGTTTGGTGAACAAAATGTTATCGTTACCGGTCCAATGACACCGACCGCCGGCACAGCCACCAGTGTCAGCGGAACGGTAACAGTAACAGGCAATACGGTTAATATCAGAAGCGGACCTGGCACCAATTTTCCAGTTGTAACCAAGGTTAAAAAAGGTACGACGCTAACTGTCAAAGAACAGGCTTTTGGTTGGTATAAAGTAGTGCTTACTGACGGTGCTACTACTGGCTGGATCGCTAGTTGGCTGGTAAATAGCACTGCGGTTAATGCAAAAGGTTGAGAATAGCGACCCAGGGACGGTAATAATCCCTGGGTATTGTTTTATATGGCGGCTACTCACACAAAAATCCCGGAGGCGCTAAGCTACCGGGATTTTTGGTGAGTGGGTATAGGAGGTGGCCTAATGTATCGGGCACTAAAATATATCGGTCCGGTGGGGCTGGGAGCGACATCTCCGCAACTATTTTGTGCCGAAAATGATTGTGGGGAAGTAAAAGTATGTGTTGTTAAGTTATCGACCAACCGTCTTGGAACCAAGGTTCTGGTAAATGAGCTGTTGGCCGCTCATTTTGGTGATTGGCTAAAGCTCTGCTTTCCGCCAGGGGGACCTATTTACATTTCCCCGGAAGTACTGGGCAGTAGCCGGCGATTAACTGCTGCCGCCGTACTGCCAGGTTGGCACTTTGGGTGTGAGTATTTGCAAGGAGTTGGCTATGTAAACAAATACAATCTGCATCAGGCAGTAAATAAAGAACAAATGGCGGGCGTTATGCTGTTTGACCATTTGTTCCATAATCCCGACCGGACGGAAAATAGAAAAAATCTGCTCATTCGCAAAGAACGTGACGGCTATAAGCTTTATGCCATTGATAATTCTCATTTGTTTCGTCGTGGCAAATGGACAATTGCTATGCTGGAGGAGTTAGCTGACACTATTACAGTAAATCATCGCCGTTCCTATGGCGTGCTTTTAAAATATTATCTAAGGCCAGCGCAATTATTTAAGTATGCTGCGGCCGTTAAGAATATTGAAGATGCAAAAATTACTCTGTTTGTTGAGGGCATTCCCGAAGAGTGGCTGCCTGATAAGGCGGAGCGGCAGGCTTTGCTTGAATTTCTTGTTATCAGGCGTGATAAAGCCTGCTGGGTGGCAGAACAATTAAGTCAGTTAATCCCGAATATACATCGGAGTGCCGATATTTATTAAGGTGAAAATCTCTTCGGCATGTGCATTATGCATCCGGATACAACCGTTAGAAACCATTTGACCAATTAGCCAGGGGGAGTTTGTGCCATGCAGGCCATAGGCATCATAATTGAGGCCCATCCAGCGTGTTCCCAGTACCCCGCCCGGGTTGGTAATTTTGGTGGCAATGGCATAATTGCCGGTAGGTGTGGGGGTTGACGGCTTGCCGATGGCAACTGGATACTGCCGGACCGGGTTGTTACCATCAAATAAGGTTAGATGGCGTTGGGATTTGACTAGGAGAATATTAGCTCTGGGTAGTGTTAAGCTGACTCTGTCAGTGCAAGGGATCGGTGTTACGTCCATGTTGGTAGCAGAAAGCTTTTGGCAGTAGGAGATGTAGCTTTCCCCTTCAGCCAGTTTGATTGTTTTTAATGACTCGGGTAAATAGATCCTTCTAATATTCATAGATGCTTCGACCTCCGTTTTCTCCCATTTTTCTGCTTTATTGTATTCATGAGCAGACAAAATGGTTAGTAAAACCTATTGAATAAAACTTATACAATTTTGGCAAAAATAGGAATAAAGAATAAATGGGAGAGTTATGCTAGGATGAATGATGCAATAGGTAGTTTGCTTATCATTGGTGGTCATGAAGATAAAGTAGGCGAGTGCTTGATCTTGCGCCGTTTTATTGATATGGCTGGTGGTCGGAATAGCCGGATTGTAGTGATTGCTACTGCCACCGGCCAGCCCCGCATTGTGGGTAATGAATATCGGGAACTATTTTCTGAACTGGGGGCGGCAGTGGTAACCATTGTGGCTGTTGCTGACAGAGAAACGGCAAACCAAAAAGAACAGGCTGAGGTTATTAAGCAGGCTACCGGCATATTTTTCACTGGTGGCGACCAATTGCGGTTTACCAGTATTCTCGGTGGATCGGCAGTTGACGCCGCCATTCGTGCTGCTTTTCGACAAGGGGCTGTTATTGCCGGGACTAGTGCCGGGGCGGCTGTTATGAGTGAAACTATGATTGTGGCTGGTAACTCTAATGATGCTCCCAAAAAATCGTCCCTAATCATGGCTCAGGGTATGGGGCTTTTGGCAGAGGGGGTAGTTGATCAACATTTTGCCCAACGCGGACGAATTAACCGGCTTCTGGAAGCAGTAGCCCAGAACCCGCATGTTTTAGGAATTGGCATTGACGAAGATACGGCCCTTGTTGTTGGCCCTGACCGACTTTGTCAGGTGATTGGGTCCCAGACAGTGACGATTATTGACGGGAAGAGTATTATTTATTCCAACATTTCTGAGTCTACCCGCTGTGAGCCGTTAGCCATATCTAATGTGCTATTACATATTTTACCTTCAGGATTTGGTTTTGATTTAAATCTAAGGCTGCCGCTGCAACTTGCTACTAACTAGCTAAAGGGGATTGCAACATGAAATTATTGTCTACACGCTTTATTGCTGGAGCTAACATTTACAGTTACCGCCCTGTCATTAAAGCAACCATTGATATTGGTAGCTATGAAGATATAGCCAGCAATGGTATAGACGGTTTTGTCACGTGTTTATTAGCATTATTGCCAGGACTCAGCAAGCATAGCTGCTCGCGGGGTTACCCTGGTGGTTTTGTGGAACGTTTACAGGAAGGAACCTATTTAGCACATGTTTTTGAGCATGTGGCGCTTGAACTACAGTCATTGTGCGGTCAAGAGTATGCCTCTGCCTTTGGTAAGACCCGTGGGTCTGGTCGCCGTGGTGTTTATCATGTTGTTTTTGGCTGTAGATCAGGGCCGGTAGGGTTAGCTGCCGCTGAGAGTGCCTATCGCTTACTTATGGCTGTACTTAAAGGGCACGATTTTAATGTGCCAGAGGCAGTGGCGATGCTGAAGAACATTGGGGAAGAGAACAGATTAGGACCAAGTACAGCGGCCATTTATGAAGCAGCGCGGCGGCGGAGTATTCCTGTTTTACGTCCCGATTATGAAGCACATTTTCTTATTCTTGGTTATGGCAATAAGCAGCAGCGGGTTTGGGCCACGATTACAGGCCAGACAAGTTCGCTGGCTGTTGATTTGGTGGGAGATAAGTTTCTTACCAATACATTGTTGCGGCAAAATGCCGTGCCTGTACCGATGGGCTATATTGTTACAGATTTGACGGAGGCGATAGCTGCTTTTACTACGATCGGTGCACCGGTTGTCTTGAAACCTGTCAATGGTAATCACGGGAAGGGGGTTACACTAAATATTTTTAATACAGCTGAGGTGGAACGAGCCTATCAGTTGGCTGCAGAGTATGATGAACGGGTGTTAGTAGAAGAATATGTAGCAGGTCGCCAGTATCGACTGTGTGTTGTTAATGGTAAACTGGCGGCAGGGGCTGAACGGATACCGGCTCATGTTGTTGGCGATGGTATCCATACAATTGTAGAGCTTGTTGAATTGGTCAATCTAGACCCAGCGCGCGGCTGTGGTCACAGTCGACCACTAACCTATCTGCAATTAGATACCGCGGCTATTATGACTTTGTTCCGGCAAAGTCTAACTGCAGCGTCTGTTCCTGCTGCCAGACAGCTTGTTTATATCAGGGACAATGCGAACTTGAGTACTGGTGCCACATCTAAAGATGTAACTGCCGATATTCACCCGGAGACCATCAAACTGGTGGAACGGGCAGTACGACTTACTGGTTTAGATGTGGCTGGTGTTGACCTGGTTATGCCAGATATTTGTCAGCCATTGACTGCCGGGCAGGGGGCCATTATCGAAATTAATGCTGCACCCGGCCTTAGAATGCATCTGTATCCAAGCTCAGGGCTGGCTCATGATGTGGGCGCGGCCATTATTGATTATTTATTTCCTGATAAGGCTGATGGCCGGATACCGATAGTAGCCGTTACTGGTACAAATGGGAAAACCACAGTAACAAGGCTTATTGCTCATATCTTTAGGCAAGCTGGTTATAAAACAGGTATGACCACATCTAGCGGCATTTATGTGGATCAGGAGTGTATCGCGCAAGGCGACACGACTGGTCCGACCAGTACAACTATGCTATTGTCTGACCCTGCGGTGGAGGCGGCGGTGCTGGAGGTGGCTCGTGGTGGTATCGTTCGAGGTGGCTTGGGCTATGATTTTGCGAATGTCGGCATAATTACCAATATTACGGAAGATCATATTGGTCAAGACGGTATTGAGGATCTTGAAGATTTAGCCTATATAAAATCCTTGGTTATCGAACGCGTGCGACCAGATGGTATTGTGCTTTTAAATGCGGATGACAGTCGAGTGGCAGCGCTCAAAGTACGGGCAAAGAGTGAAATTATTTATTTTAGTACCCAGTCTGACAATATTATTGTTCGCCGTCATCTAGGGGAAGGCGGCAGGGCGTGTTTTGTCAAAAATGGTGCAATATATCTAGCCGATGGAAAAAAAGAGCAAGCTTTGATTGCCATTGTGGATATTCCACTTACCTTGCATGGGTTTGCTTATCACAATATTCAAAACGCGGTTATTGGCGTTGCTGCCTGCTGGTCGCAGAAACTTTCCCTAGAGGCTATTCGTAAAGGCGTGACAGAATTTAACCAAAATCCAGGGCGGCTTATGTTGATGGCGATAGGCGGTTTTCAGGTTTGTGTTGATTATGCTCACAATCCGGCGGGTTGTCAGGCATTGGCAAGTACCTTGCGGCGACTTAAGCCGCGAAGGTTAATTGGAGTTATTGCAGCTCCCGGTGACCGGAGGGATGATGTTATTATTAGTCTTGGCAGGGCTGCTGGTCAGGGATTTGATAGTATCTACGTTAAAGAAGATGGTGATTTGCGCGGGCGGCAGCCGGGTGAGACCGCGGCCTTGCTGCTGCAAGGCGCTTTGGAAGCTGGCCTTACGCCTATGCAAGTAACCACGATTTTTGATGAATCCGCGGCAGTGACTGCCGCCTTGAAGCAAGCCGCAGCCGATGACCTGATTGCTGTTTTTTATGAAAACTATGATGCTGTAATGACTACGATAGCAGAATTTGAGCAACAACAAACGTCTGACTGCCTATGCAAACCAGACGACCGTCAATTGGTAGTTGCCGGTATCGGCGTCAAAGGATAAGGAAAAAAATGTAGAAAGCAAATTGGCAGTTGCAGGCAACTACCCGAACAGGTAGAATATATATATTATAAACTGCTTGTGGAGGTGTCAAGGATGGGAAAAAATGATGCAATTGTTGATCAAGAGTTCCAACTGGTAATTTTTCGATTGGCCCAGGAAGAATATGGGTTACCAATTACCAAAGTGCAAGAAATAAACCGTCTGGTGCCTATTACCAAATTGCCGCAAACGCCTCCGTTTATGGAAGGCATCATAAACTTGCGCGGTCAGATTATTCCGGTAATAGACCTCAGGAAACGTTTTACACTTGCCGTTTCTGAATACAATGATGACAGTCGAATTATTATTGTGGAGATAGACGGCGAGACGGTTGGCGTTATTGTCGATGCGGTTGCTGAAGTAGTTCAGATAGCGGCTGCTGATGTAGAGCCGCCGCCCCCGTCGTTTATTCTGGATGCCAAATATATTCAAGGCGTAGGTAAACTAGAGGACCGGTTACTTATCCTGCTTGAAATTGATCAAGTGTTGACTTCACAAGAGACCATTACGTTGAAGCAGCTTGCCGTATAAGGACAGAGTATGCTTATACTTAATGCTTATGCTAAGATCAATTTGGCGCTAGATGTCCTCTATAAACGCCCTGACGGCTATCATGAAGTAGCTATGATTATGCAGGCCGTTCGGCTTGCTGATACGGTAACGTTAACCAGTCAGCCAAATGATATTGTATTGAGTGTCAATATTGTTGGGTTACCCGCAGATGCCAGCAACTTGGCTTATCGGGCGGCTGCTCTGCTCAAGCCGTATGCGTCCGTAAAACAAGGGGTTCATATCCGGTTGGACAAACAGATCCCATTGGCGGCAGGCTTAGCTGGTGGCAGTGCAGATGCCGCCGCGGTGCTTAAGGGACTAAATAGCTTATGGGAACTTAATCTGAGTTTGGACGAGCTGAGTAAGCTTGCTGCCCAGCTTGGTTCGGATGTGCCATTTTGTTTGTATAACAGTACCATGCTGGCAACCGGGCGGGGAGAACTACTCGAACCGTTGCCGCCGCTCAAAAACTGTTATATTGTGCTTGCTAAGCCGGCAATTGCAGTGCCTACTGCCTGGGTGTATCAGCAGTTCAAAGCGGACGAAGTTATGCGGCGTCCGGATATTGCAGCTATGCGTAACTACCTTGCTGAAGGCAGCTTGGCGGGGGTAGCCCAAAATTTGGTTAACGTGTTGGAGAGTGTTACTATTCCCGTATACCCGGAAATTGCTAAGATTAAAGATTCTATGCTCAAATACGGAGCTATGGCAGCCCTCATGTCTGGTAGTGGGCCAACCGTATTTGGTCTTGCTCATTGCCAAGAGCAGGCAGAGGCGATTGCTGATCAGCTAAAGGCTGAGGGCATACCTGAAATATTTGTGGCAGAAACAGTTTCAAAGGTGGAGTGATTGTGGAGAGGCGATTAGTACCTATTAGATTAGACAGCTATAAACCGCTTAGAGAAGTGGTAGCAGAAACATTGCGCGAGGCCATTGTTAATGGAACGTTAAACCCCGGTGAGCGGTTGATGGAAATTCAACTAGCAGAAGAACTAGGGGTAAGTCGGACGCCGGTACGAGAAGCCATTCGTAAATTGGAGCTGGAAGGCTTTGTTATTATGATTCCCCGGCGGGGAACCTATGTGGCGGATCTGTCAATTAAAGACATTAATGAGGTCTTCGAAATACGTACTGCACTTGATATTTTGGCTGCAGGTCTTGCGGTTGAGCGTATTACGGAAGATGAATTGGAACAACTGGAACGACTCCTGGTGGAAATCGGTAAATTAATCGAGGGAGACGATATTGATAAAATAGTTGAAGTTGACAGCCAATTTCATGATGTCTTATATAAGGCCAGCCGTAATGATCGGTTAGTAGGCATTATCAATAATCTTAGAGAGCAGATTACCCGGTTTCGCTCGATCTCTATACAGTATCCGGGGCGGATGAAAGTATCGATAGAAGAACACCGTCAATTGGTAGAGGCGATTGCTGACCGCAATACCGAGTTGGCTCAGCAAATTGCTCGCGAGCATATGGAGAATTCAGAACAGACATTATTGCAGGAGTTGAACGAACGCCGTCAGGCCTAACATTGCAAAAGGAGTGTAACTTAATGTATGATGCCATAATCCTGGCTGGTGGAGAAAATAATGAGCATTTAAACCGCTATACAGCACAGTCTTACGAGGCCCTGATTGATATTGACGGCAAACCAATGGTGGAGTTTGTGGCTAGGGCACTTGCAGCCAGCTGTCATATTTCCCGCATTTTTGTTGCTGGTCCGGCTGAAGAACTGGGCAAATGCTCTTTCCCGGAAAAGACTGTCATCCTAAATGGCGGCCAGACAATTATGGAAACCATCAGCTTAGGCATGAAGGCATTAGGACATGAAAACCTGACATTGGTGGTAACTGCTGATATTCCGTTACTGACCCCGGCGGCTATTGATGATTTTCTTAGCCAATGTGCCAACGTGAGTGCAGATGTATATTATCCTGTTGTTGCTCAGCGTGATCATGAACGCCGTTTCCCAGGTAATAAGCGAACCTATGTCCGTTTAAAAGAAGGAACATTTACCGGGGGAAACATCTTTCTTGTTAATCCCCGGATTGTTCCGCAATGTGTACAAGTTGCCGAACGTATTATTGCCAATCGAAAAAACCCTATTAGGTTATGCTGCTTATTAGGTTGGACTTTTGTGGTGCAGTTTATTGTAGGGACATTGAAGCTAACGCAGGTAGAAGCTCGGGTAAGTGATATTCTGGGGATTAAGGGTGCGGTGATTTGCTCCCCCTATGCGGAATTGGGCATTGATGTAGATAAGCCAAGTGATTTGGAGTTAGTAAGAAGCTGGTTTTCCCAAACCTGCTAATTGAACGCGGAATAGTTCCCGCGTTTTTTTAATTGCCATAATACAAAATTTTTATAAGTGGCAGGAATTGTGCGCTCTATAGAGAATGTGAATAAAAAAATATATTTAGGAGATAATATTCGGTATTTCCCTGATCGTGGAGGAAGTAAACATGGATAAAGTACGGAAAATGGAGCGAATAGCTGCGTTGACCAAGATTATGACCGATCGGCCTCGGTACTTATTTTCACTTAGTCAGTTTAGTGAACTGTTTGGGGCTGCCAAGTCAACCGTATGTGAGGATATTACAACTATAAAAGAAACCATGGGTCATTTCGGGTTAGGGACAATTGAGACGGTAGCCGGAGCGGCAGGTGGTGTCCGGTTTATTCCCAAAGTATCAGCCAGAGATACGGATAAGCTTTTACAGGAACTGGCCTGTCGGCTAGCTGAACCTGACCGTATTATTCCTGGTGGTTTTTTATATATGTCAGACCTGTTATTTACCCCCCATTTGATGGTTAAAGTGGGAGAAATATTTATGGAGCGGCTGGCGCATTTGGAGCCCAATTACATTTTGACAGTGGAGACTAAGGGCATTCCCCTAGCCTTTATGACCGCGCGGGCATTTGATCTGCCGCTTATTACCGTAAGACACGGCAGCAAGGTGACTGAGGGATCAGCTGTCAGTATAAATTATGTTTCCGGTTCTTCTAAACGTATTCAAACCATGTCACTCCCCAAGCGGGCGGTGCCTGGTGGTGCCAAGGTACTGATTATTGATGATTTTATGAAAGCCGGTGCTACGGCGAGTGGTATGGTTGCGCTAGCCCAAGAAGTGGGGGCTAAAGTTGCCGGTATCGGTGTGTTGGTAGCTACCGCCGAACCTGAACATAAATTAGTGGATGACTACTTATCACTGCTTATTTTACATGATGTTGATGAACATACTAAGGTAACAGACATTAGACCGGTATTAACATCAGGCTAGTAGGGAGGCGCTCTTCTTCTTTTGTAGTACATCCCACTTTATTTTTAGTTGCTGGAGGAATTTGCATTTTAGTGTCGAATGGAGAATAGTTCACTCAAGACCGAGCCTGAATTGCTTGATAAGCAGTCAGGAATGGAGGTATATTGATGTCAAATTTGATGGCTATCATCCTGGCAGCCGGCAAAGGCACTCGGATGAAATCAGCCTTACCTAAGGTTCTCCACCAGGTAGGCGGCAAACCGATGGTTCAGCAGGTGCTTGATGCAGCCAGGTTCGCGGGGGCTGGCAAGAAAGTTGTCGTCATAGGCTTTGGCGCGCAAAGTGTAGCTGATGCGTTAGCTGGTCAGGCCGAATTTGTTGTTCAGACTGAGCAGCTAGGGACAGGGCATGCAGTGCTGCAGGCCCGGAGAGAACTAAGTGATTTTGCTGGCACGGTTATGGTATTATGTGGCGATACGCCGCTTTTGACCGGAGACTTGTTGGCCAAGCTGTATGCTGAGCATGGTAAGGTGCACGCTGCCGCTACGGTACTTACAGCAGTCATGCTTGATCCGGCAGGGTATGGGCGGGTCATTCGTAATTCAGCCGGACAGGTGGAAAAAATTGTGGAACAAAAAGATGCCAGTCCGGCAGAGCTCGCGGTAGGTGAGATTAATACCGGCATTTATTGTTTTGCGGCCAGGGAATTGTTGGCGGCACTGGATGGGTTGACCTGTAATAATGCCCAAGGCGAGTATTACCTGACTGATGTTATCGCAATTTTAAACAAACAAGGCAAAAAAGTATGGGCAGTACAAGCAGAGGATTACCGCGAAACGCTAGGGATAAATTCCCGTCTGCAACTGGCAGAGGCTGAAAGTATTATTCGGCGGCGCAAACTCGATGACCTAATGGAAAACGGTGTTACGATTATGGATACCAGCAGCACTTTTATTGATACCCAGGTTGAGATCGGACCGGATACCATTATTTATCCGTTTACCTGGATTGAGGGTCAGAGTAAAATTGGTGCCAATTGCTTAATTGGTCCCAATACCCGTTTGAGTAATACCACAGTAGGGGATGAGACTACCATTCATTTTAGTTATACTCATGACTGTACGGTGGGTAATCATGTGATTGTTGGTCCTTATGTACACCTGAGGCCCGATACCTGGCTTAAAGATGGAGTGAAGGTTGGCAATTTTGTTGAAGTAAAGAACAGCGTTGTCGGTGAAAAAAGTAAGTTACCGCATCTTAGCTATATTGGTGATACCGATATGGGTTCTGGCGTCAACATTGGGTCAGGCACGATTACCGTGAACTATGACGGTAAACATAAACATCGTACAACAATTGAAGATGATGCATTTATTGGCTGCAATACCAATTTGGTAGCGCCAGTGACAGTTGGCAGTGGCGCTTATGTGGCTGCCGGTTCGACCATTACCAAAAACGTTCCCCCCGGTTCTCTGGGAGTAGCGCGCGCGCGTCAAAATAATATTGAGGGCTGGGCGGAAAAACAGCGGAGGTAAGATAAATGGAAGATACAAAGAGATTGCGAATATTTAGTGGCAACGCTAACCCGGTATTGGCCAAGGAGATTGCCGCCTATCTTGGACTGACAGTGGGCGATGCCTTTGTTGGTAAATTTAACAATGGTGAAATTCAGGTAATGATCGACGAAAGTGTGCGCGGCACAGATGTGTTTATTGTTCAGCCGACAAGCCAGCCGGTCAATGACAATATGATGGAACTATTAATCATGATTGATGCAGTAAAACGGGCTTCGGCCAAAAATATCACTGCTGTTATTCCCTACTATGCTTATGCCCGCCAGGACAGGAAAACGCGTGGTCGTGAGCCAATATCGGCCAAGCTAATGGCGAATCTCCTGACAGTAGCTGGCGCTACCCGGGTTGTTACTATGGATTTACATGCCGGGCAGATCCAAGGTTTCTTTGATATTCCGGTGGATAATTTGCCAGGCGTTCCTACGCTGGCTGAATATATTATGTCTTTACATTTGCAAGACCTTGTTATAGTATCGCCTGACCTTGGCGGCGTATCAAGAGCACGGTTGTTTGCCGATCGGATGCATGCGCCGATTGCTATTATTGAAAAGCGTCGTCCAGCTCCTGGTGTAGCTGAAGTTATGAATTTAATCGGTAATGTAGAGGGCAAAACCGCGGTTATCGTCGATGATATTGTCGATACAGCCGGTTCCTTGACCGAGGGAGCAAACGCTTTGGCCAGAATGGGTGCTAAAGCCGTATATGCTTGTTGTACCCATGCCGTATTAAGCGATCCCGCAGTAGAACGCATTGAAAAATCCAATATTACTGAACTTATTGTTACTAATACCATTCCGATGTCAGAGGCAACTCGCTCTCCTAAGATTAAGGTGTTGTCGGTAGCTCCGCTTCTTGGTGAAGCCATCATTCGGATTTTTGGCGAATTATCGGTTAGCAAGCTGTTTGATGATTAAGTTATCACTTCGGTCATTGTGAGCGTAGGTGGCAATCTCACTGGCTATAATGGGAGGTACGCAAATAGGGCGCGAATATCGCGCCCTATTTGCAAATAAACTTCTATATGAATAAATATGTAATTATGCGGGCCCGGCTGACAGATGTGCCGGATATTGCCCGACTGTTTACCGAAAGTTTTATGGACAGTGTACTGCATCATTGCGGCGGCCGTTTGCCTAAACCGCAGGCCATGCAGGATGTGTTTACACTGGTTTATCAGGCAGAGCCGTCAGCAGCCTTACTTGCTAAAAACCAAGCCGGAGAAGTGCTGGGATATTGTTTTGCCCCGGTGATCGTAAGCCGACTTTGGTGGCAGGCTCTTATCGACGGGCACCTAATGAAGTGGGCCTGGCGCTGGCTTACAGGCCAATATGGCTTTGGTCTAAACCCTGTCAAAATCATTGTGCTTAACAAACTGGCTTTTCTTCGTTCTGCCGCTACTCCTGGTAAGGCAGCCAGCGCTCGCATTTTATCCATTGCTGTCGCGCCAAGCGCCCGCGGCCAGGGTATTGCCAGCGCACTGATGGCTGAAGCCGACAAGTACTTTAAGGATAATAAAGTGCAAAGAGTACGCTTGGAAGTACGGCCAGATAATCATCCGGCTATCCGGGTTTATGAAAAATTAGGTTACTATCCGGGGGGGACTACCTATGATTCTCAGGGACCCTGGCTTATCATGTTTAAAGAAATCTCCGGAAACGGGGTTACTATACCATGATTGATACCAATGTCCGCCTTATTAGCATGCTGGGATTGCTCACGATAGTAGTGATTATCAGCTTGTTTTTTGACTATCTGCGGATACTTAGACGACCAGTACGGCTGGGGCTTAGTGTAGCTATTCTTGGCATTATTGCCGGCTTTATTTTAACCTTGAATGCTGTATTGCCAGCTAATCATTTTTATGGTCCGGTATTTTCGGAAAGCCGGACAAGTCAGAAGCTGGTGGCGCTGACCTTTGATGATGGGCCCTATCCGCCCTATACTGGTAAAATTTTGGATGTGCTAAAAGAACGGCAAGTACCAGCTACTTTTTTTGTAATTGGTCAAAATGCCGCCAAATATCCAGAATTAATCAGACGGATTGCCGCCGAAGGCCATCAACTGGGCAACCACACCTATAATCATGTGGATTTGCTAAAACTTGACCGCCAAGCAATTATAACAGAGATAACACAGACGAATGAGGCAATTGCCAGCGCTGTTGGCTATATGCCTCATGTCATGCGGCCGCCGCATGGTTTTCGTGATGCTGTTGTGATGGATACTATGGCCGAGTATCAGCTAAAGGTGGTTGAATGGTCAGTGTCCAGCCGCGACTGGGTAAATCCTGGAGCCGAAGTTATTGCCGATCGAACGCTAGGTAAGGTCCGAAATGGCTCAATCATTCTGCTCCATGATGGTGATGGTATTGCTGCCGCTTTGCCGCGTGAGCAGACGGTGGCGGCTACCTGCATAATCATTGACAACTTAGTAGCGCAGGGCTACAAATTTGTCACTGTTGATGAAATTCTCAAAGTGTCGGAGGAGTAAATGAAAATTGTAGTTGGTCTGGGTAACCCCGGACAAGAATATAGCGCCACCCGCCACAATATTGGTTTTATGGCGGTAGATAAGCTGGCTGAGCGATGGGCGGTACCGTCCTGGCGTGAGCGCCATAATGCCGCAGTGGCTGAATACCGGGGTGAGGAAACCATATTATTGGTAAAACCTCAAACCTTTATGAATTTAAGTGGTCGGGCGGTAGTGCCGCTGGCGGCATTTTATAAGGTATCCTATGAGGATATTATTGTTATTTATGATGACCTGGATTTGCCGACAGGGAAACTGCGGCTTAGACTCAAAGGCGGTTCCGGCGGGCACCGTGGTATTGAATCCTTGCTCTATGAATCAGGCAAAGATGATTTTTCCCGAATTCGCATTGGGATTGGCCGGCCGCCTGTGGGCTGGGAAACAGCCAACTATGTGCTTGGACGGTTTACGTTGGAGGAAGCCCCTGGTATTAGCGAGGCCATCAGCCAGGCGGCTGACGCGGTGGAGTGTATTATCAAAGAGGGTTTCAATAAGGCGATGAATAAATTTAACAAAGGGTAAAAAATAATGATTACAACACTCTATGCAGATAAAAATGGTGAGATATTTGATGCTCCCGGCTGCCATGCTGTTGGTTGCCAAGGACAAGACTATCGCGCCTTACAACCGGACGACATGATTCCCTTGCCAGAAGGCGCGGAACTAATGTTTCTGCCAGGACGTAACGCACTACAGATGAAAGGCGGTACGCCCCAAATGCTCAAAGGCCGCTTAGCTGTGGCGGCGATGTTGCCTGTGGGCTATACCCGTACTTTATTGCCAGCCTACGAACGTCAGGCCAAAGCACCGCAGTTACCGCTGTATGGCTATACTGCGGCTGCTTTGTTCAATGATGAAATCTATGTGGCTGCAGTTAAAACAGCAGATAACGCCAAATGGCATCCCTATCGTTATAACACGCCAGACTTAAAGAAGCGAGTTGCCCAGGTAAAACGTGATTTGCCAGACAACCGTCTGGTAGAGCACTTAGCGAACTGCTCACTTACCTGGCATTGTTGTACTGCGCAAAACCTGTTTTACCGACGCTGGGAAGCCGGTATCCCAGTTAGCCCGGCCTGCAATGCCAATTGTCTAGGTTGTATTTCCTTGCAACCCGCCGAATGCTGTCCTGCTCCGCAGAGTCGCATTACCTTTGCGCCTACACCAGAAGAAATTGCAGCTATTGGTACATACCACCTAACCCATGCGCCAGAACCCATCATTAGTTTTGGGCAGGGCTGTGAAGGTGAGCCTTCGATGGCCGCTGAGTCCATTGCCGCAGGCATCAAGCTGGTGCGTAATAAAACGTCTAGAGGCCAAATCAACATCAACACTAACGCCGGGTTTACGCAGGGCATCCAAACCATTGTGGATGCCGGGCTAGATAGCATGCGGGTAAGTATTATTAGTGCTTTGCCAGACACCTACCAAGCGTATTACCAAGCCAAGTACAGCCTTAATGACGTTAAGCATTCCATTGCTTATGCCAAACAGAATGGTGTGTATGTATCACTAAACATGCTGCTATTCCCTGGACTCAATGACAGAGACGAGGAACAGGCAGCTTGGCTCGAATTCTTAAGCGAAACCGGCGTAGATATGATTCAGCTTAGAAACCTTAACTTTGATCCGGACGTTTTTTTGACAGCTATGCCCGCCGGTGGCCAGGCTGGTGGCGTAAAGAATTTTCTCAAAACCATTACTGGCAAGTTCCCGGCCATTAAACTGGGTAGTTTTACCGAGAAGGTATAACCAAAGACTAGAGGGCTGATAGCAATTTATCAGGACAGTATCAATCCATGCTCAATGCAGGAGTGATACTGTTTTTCTATAAAGGGAATGACGGGATTGACAGCAATATGCGTCTTTAATTTTTGGCAAATCAGATTCAGTCTGAATGCAACCCTTTGATGCGATATAGTGTGCAATATTCTTATGGCGGAGGTTAATTAATTCCGAAGGGAATTGAGTGATAATTAACAAATGTATAAATATAGCAAATAAACTGGCTAATTCCAATTATATCAAAGGATGTGAATTATATGATAATTGACGTGCATGCACATTTAGGGTGTGACGTTGTGTTTGATGAAGAGCAGTCTGAGGAGCAATTGATTACTAGTTATTATGAGCATAACATTCATGGAGCTATAGTTCAGCCATATATTTGCCGACCCTATCTTGAAGATACCAGGCAGATTCATAACCGTATTTATGAACTAACGAAAAACAAAGATAAACGTTTTTGGGGTATGGCTTCGATAAATCCACATTTTAAAGCAGCGGACTATGATAAAGAAGCGGTTAGGTGCATCAAAGAACTAGGATTCGTGGGTTTAAAAATAACACCGATTGCGCATGCTGTTCACCCATCTTCCAAAGATGCGTTGCATACTTTTGAGATTGCAAGAGAGCTTAATGTTCCCTTAATGATTCACACCGGAGCGGGTGTACCATTTTCTGATCCGATAAGTGTGATCAATGCTATCGAAAGCTTTAAGGACGTAATTGTTGTACTTGCTCATGCCGGTTCGGAAATGCACAATCAGCAGGCCACTTTTATCGCAAAAAAATATGATAATGTTTATCTTGAACCTAGTTGGGTTGGCGTAATCGGGCTTGAAAAAATGGTTCAGCAGGTTGGGTGCGGCAAAATCATGTTTTCTTCCGACTCAATAAACAATATTCCAGTTGAATTAGCAAAATATCGGTCTGTTATTAAAAACCAGAATGATTTGGATAAAGTATTTGCTTTAAATGCAATGAAAATTTACAAACTTACTATTTAAACTGCTTTTCTTTCATCTAAATTATCTGAATTATATTATATAGCTTTTAATGCTATAAAACCTACGCTAATGCAGGGGGATGTGATATTGGCTAGCTATGCGATATTTGCCATATTGAATAGGTTATAAAAAAGGGGGAGAGTTATTATGAAAAAAAATGTAAGTCGTTTTTTGTTAGTAGTTTTGGCTGTAGTTGTTATGCTAACTATCGCTGCTTGCGGTAATTCCCAGCAAGCAACTAAAACAGAACCAAATGCGGGTGGAAAGAAACCTGTTATTGCATTGTCAAATTCATTTTATGGTAATACATGGAGACATCAAATGGTTGATGCTTTTGAAGCAGCCGCAAAACTGGCTAAAGCGGAAGGTTTGATCGCCGATTATATAATTTTAAACGGTGATGGTACACAACAGACGCAGATGACTCAGATGAATGATCTTATCCTAAAACATGTTGATATTATCGCTATAGATTCTTTTTCACCTACTGCAATGAATGGTGCAATTGAAAAGGCTGAGAAAGCGGGCATTAAGGTACTTTCTTTTGACTCTATTGCCACCGAAAAGGATAATTATAAGTTGAACTTTGATTTCCCGAAATTTGGGAAAGATATGGCGAATTATGCAGTTCAACAGTTTAACGGCAAGGCGAATGTCTTGATTGTCCGTGGTGTTGCTGGTTCAGCTCCCGACAATGATATGTATGAGGGAACCATGGAAGTTTTGAAAAATCACCCAGACATGAAGGTGGTTGGAACAGTTTACGGACAGTGTACAACCTCTGTAACAAATTCCCAAATTAGCAGCATACTACCAAGTTTACCTAATGTTGACGTTGTTATTTTGCAAAGTGGCGGTGATGATTACGGTGCCGTTCAAGCTTTCCAAACTGCAGGAAAACCAGTTCCCAAGATATTGGCTAATGGATCTGCCGAGTTTGTGAAGTGGTGGAGTGAAGAAAATAAGAAAAACGGATATACAACCTGGGGCGAATGTTCTACTCCGGGAATTGGAAGTGCCGCTGTGTGGCTGTCAATTGCCTTGGCTAATGGTGAAAATGTTCCCAAAGATATGATTATGCCTTTTGCGGAAATTTCCCAAAAAGATCTTGAAAAATATCAAAGCATGCAGCCTGGTACAATTGTAAGTCCGGAATACACAAAAGACTGGGTTTACCAGAATCTTTTAAATAAGAAATAAGGTTCAATAGCTGGATAAAGGAATTCTTATAATGTGGGTGTACGTAGTGAACCTTGAGCAACAACTCAAGGTTCTTTTTTTCCTAACTGCGTAGCCACGAAACGATGTATTTTCTTAAGCTAAGAATACGTGAAAATTTATGTGCAATCTTTAACAAAAATAGATAAGGAGGTTCTTCATGGTCACAAATGATTCGCAGACGCCAGACAAAAAAGAAGTGCTGTTGGAAGCGTCAGAAATAATTAAAACGTACGGTGCTACCAAGGCCGTGGACAAAATGTCTGTTTTTCTAAATAAAGGGGAAGTGTTAGGTTTAGTCGGTGCTAACGGCGCTGGCAAAAGCACCATGATGCGGATTATTTCAGGGGTAACAAAACCTGATTCAGGAACACTTGCATTTTTGGGAAATAATTTAAATATAAAAGAGTATTCAACTACAATTGCTCGACAACTTGGTATTAGAGTGGTATATCAGGAGCTTTCACTTTGCACCAATTTAAAGGTATATGAGAATTTTTTTATTGAACAGCATCAAATCTTTGCAGTGGGCAATTGGCGAAGAGCAGCCAATGAAGCGGCACGTAAATCGTTAGACAAAGTTTTTCCAGGCAATAACATTGATACTACCGAAGCAGTGTCAAATCTATCTATTGCACAGCGTCAAATGGTTGAAATTGCAAGAGCTGCCTGTGATCCTGATTTGAAATTACTTATTTTGGATGAGCCTACCTCTTCGCTAGGCGCGGAACAAACCGAACAACTGATACAGTATGTCTTAAAAACAAGAGAAACAGGAATGTCTTTTATTTTTATATCCCATAGACTGCAAGAGGTATTAAAAATATGTAACAATGTTACGGTAATGAATAATGGCCAGTTAAAATGCAATAACCAAGCATGCTCTATAAATGAAGCAATTCTTATTCAACAAATGGGTGGCGTGAGCGTTGCGGAAAAAAGCCTAGAAAGTAAGACTGAAAAGCGAACTGCAAATTATGACGCGGCAAACCTGAAACTCGAAATAAATAAATTGGAAACCGACCAAGTTCATAGAATCAACGCTAAAATGTATGCTGGCGAGGTAATCGGGGTGACTGGTCTTGAGGGTAGCGGTCAGAAAGCCCTTTTGAACATTTTATATCAGGCCAGTCGAAAAACAGCTAAAATGAATGGTATTTCCATTCATGATACAGTTGCTTATGTATCGGGTGACCGCGCTAAAGAAGGTGTATTCCCGTTATGGTCTATTTTGACCAATATGACGATAACAACCTTAACAAAGTTTAAAAAGGATATCCTCATCGACAAAAAACAAGAAGAACTAAGCGGAAAAACCTGGTATGATCGTCTCAAAATTAAAGCGTCTGACGTACATGTTCCGTTAACTAGTTTGAGCGGCGGTAATCAGCAAAAGGCGCTGATTGCAAGGGCTTTTTTAGCAGATGCTAACATAATATTGTTGGATGATCCGAGCAGAGGGGTAGATGTAGAAACCAAAAAGCAGCTTGCGCAGCTTTACCGGGAAGCAGCAGCACAAGGTAAGTTAATTATATGGTACAGCACGGAAGAAGAGGAATTGACAGAATGCGACAGAGTACTTGTGATGCATGACGGTTATCTAGTTAAAGAGTTGTCAGGCAGTGAGATTACAAAAGCTAATATTATTGATGCCTCTTTTATTACCGTGGAGGATGACAAGAAAGCTAAAACCGAAAATGGTGAGAAAAAGAAGCATACAATTGCGGATTTCTTCAATAAACAAAGAACCGCAATGCCATGCATTGCGTTACTATTGATTATTGCGGTAATAAGCTTTGTTAATCCGCATGCCGTATCAAATTTTGGTATAAATCTGCTGATAGGTTCAGCCATACCGCTGATATTGGCGTCAATTAGTCAAATGTTTATCATTGCTGCAAGTGACATAGATCTGGGAATGGGAGCGTATCTAGGGTTTGCTAATGTTATCAGCGCCACAGTATTAATTGCTAATCCAGCCTTAGGGATGCTAATTCTGGTTTTGGGAATCGTGGGCTATGGGGTTTTGGGGGCCATCATTCATGTGCGTAAAATTCCAGCTATTGTTGTCACATTAGGATCATCATTTATATGGCTGGGAATTGCTTTAAGTGTCATGGAAAAACCGGGAGGGAGTGCCCCGGCGGCTTTGGTCGATTTTTTCAATCTAGATTTTCCTCTGATACCTATGTCACTCATACTTGCACTGGCCATTGCCGTTATTTCGTATTTTATCATTATACGGTCTAAATATGGAACTGTTCTGAGAGGCTTTGGCAATAATCCCAAAGCAGTTGCAAGAAGTGGTTGGTCAACACTGAAAGCGAAAGTATCCTTATATGTGTTAGCTGGATTTTTTGGCGTGCTGGCCGGAATATCGCTAACAGGTATAACAACCGCTGCCGATGCAAATGCGGCCTCTTCTTATACGCTTTTAAGTATCGCAGCTGTGGTTATGGGGGGCGGAGAGCTTGTTGGCGGAATTGTCGAACCTTTTGGTGTAGTCTTCGGGGCGGTAACACTCTCACTTATTGGTGCTCTTGTCGGTTTCATTCACATTGGAAGCAACTACCAACCAGCTGTTCAAGGCTGTCTAATGTTTATCATTTTGGCAATCCGTATTGCCATTAGGAGGAAGAATAATGAAACTTGCTATTAATAATATAGGCAAAAATACCCCCTGGATTTGGGCCTGTCTCGGTAGTTTGATCTGTTGGCTTCTTACAAGCCTGTTATTGTCGAAGCTGGATTTTCAGTCATTGCTTGTCAATGCGGCATTGGCATCGCTCTTGACTATTGTTTCTTTAGGGCAGATGTTTGCTATGACATCAGGAGATGGCGGCATTGATCTGTCAATTCCGTACACAATTACCCTGTCTGCCTTTTTGTCTTTTGGCATTATCCAAGGGTCTGAAAGTAACTTGATTCTGGGAATGTCAGTGGTAGCAGTTGTAGGAATAGTAATCGGTTTTCTGAACGCTATCTCAATTATTACCTTCAAAATCCCGCCGATAATTGCAACAATGGCAATTGGTTTCATTGTTAATTCAGGCGTATTGGTTTATTCTTCGAGTTTTACGTCTAACAAAACAAGTGCTGTTTTGACAACAATAGCCAATGGCAGATTGTTGGGAATTCCGATTATTATATTGTTTGCGATTGCTTTGATTTTGATAATTACATTTGTATTTGAAAAAATGTCCTATGGGCGAGCAATTACTGCCGTGGGGCAAAATCGGCTTGCCGCCTTTTTTGCCGGGATTAATGTAAATAGGACGATTATGCTTGCCTATATGATAAGTGGTTTGCTGGCTGCTGTGGGTGGAGCTTTGATAGGGGCGAGAATTGATGGTGCGTTTCTGGAAATGGGACAGTCTTATATGCTGCAATCAGTTGGCGCGGTTGTTATTGGCGGTACATTAGTTTCAGGTGGCAAAGCATCCACCGTTGGAACAGCGTTTGGTGCGCTTATGTTGACGCTGATGGTAACACTTATGGTAATAAGCCGTCTGCCGATCGGTGTTCAATATATCATAGAAGGTATTATTTTAATTCTGGTGTTAATTATTGATAAACCGCATACAGAAAGTGATTGATAGAAGAATGTGCGCTATATAGCAGGTGGGAAGAGCTTGCATAAATCATAGCCTAGTTACTAGCAATTTTGCTGTTTTTGGGCGCATCTTTATTGCAAATTCGACTCAACGCAATATCAAGTGCCTCCTTGGCAGTATTGGCGTAGTCAAGTTTGACCCATTTTCGTTCATCAAGATAGGAACCGTCATAGGCCATTCCCCGAACTTTTGCGGCCCATCCCCCAGACGGTTCGACAATTACGACAGGCTTACGATTTAAATATGCCGCAGATAACTCGCCCAGCGTACCATTACCGCCGGCGATCATGATGATTACATCAGAAGAATGTACTAATATTAGGCTTCTATAGTCAAAACTCAATCCCGTCGAAATCGGGACATCGATATACTCATTCGCAACTTCCGCAGAATCACCGGGAAGAATACCCACGACCAGTCCATTTGATTGTTTCGCTCCACGCGATACTGCTCCCATTACCCCACTTGTTCCACCAGTAAGAAGAATTGCACCGCGTAACGCAATTTCTTTGCCTATTTCTTCAGCAAGTATACATGTTTCTTCCGGTATCTCTCCAGACTGTCCAATTACTCCAATTCGTATCATAAACACCCCATCCTTTCAGAGATATATATTGCTCTATTGCTTCTCAGGTTTTAATATACTATTCAACATGATCCCATCAAAACCTACAAATCGGGTTAAAATGGATTAAGTTTACTTCGACTTTATGGGCTGGCTACAGCAGAGTTCAGCTTTTTAAAAATTTGGTTATAACATACCCTCCCTTGGTAGATACTTGTAAATGTAGATAAGTAGCTCAACAAGGGAGGAACTAGGTTGAAAAGGCAAAGTGAAGGTTTATCGGCTTGGCAATTAACCATGATGGCGCTAGGCACGGTAATCGGAGGCTCCTTTTTTTTAGGGTCGGCTGTTGCTATTCGAGCTGCGGGACCGGCAATCATACTGTCCTTTGTAATGGGCGGTGCTCTCGTATATGCCATTCTGTATGCTTTATCGGAAATGACGGTAGCTGACCCAGCGCCAGGTTCTTTTCGGACATTTTCCGAAAAGGCGTATGGCCCTGCTGTTGGGTTTATTGTAGGGTGGGTATACTGGACAGGGATGGTACTGGCGATGTCCAGTGAGGCAATAGCTGTATCATCGTTGCTTCAAGCATGGTTGCAGGGAGTTTCTATTCCCGTACTTGGCGCAGCTGTTATTATTGTTGTTACCATTCTTAATCTGTTTGGAGCCGACCGGTTAAGTAAGTTGGAAGGGGGCCTTGCGGCGATAAAACTACTGGCCATTATCGGCTTTGTAGTTTTGAGTGTAGCCATTGTTAGCGGGTTAATGCCAGGGACTGCGCAAGGCAAAGCAGGAGGCTTGGTGACAGAACCGATATTCCCGACAGGGCTTGGCGGCATTGCAGGGAGTATGTTGATTGTTATGTTTTCCTATGCAGGCTTTGAGATTATTGGACTAGCTGCATCGGAAACTGCCAGGCCGGATAAAACAGTGCCGCAAGCAATTACCTATACTGTTTTTGGTTTAGTCGGTTTATATGTAACTGCTATCACGGCTTTATTGCTGCTTGTCCCAACTACGGCATTGACACCAGACCAAAGTCCCTTGGTAACCGCACTAACAGCCTGGAACTTAGGGTGGGCCAGTAATGCAATTAACATTGTGCTGGTGACGGCCATTCTATCAACCATGCTGGCTGCCATGTTTGGGTTAGGGCGAATGCTGCGGTCACTGGCTGATGAAGGTCATGCGCCGTCCTGGGTGAGAGATAAAGGCGATATCCCCTATCGCGGTATTGTTTTTTCGGGTGCAGCCATGCTTGGCGGGCTTGGTCTCGGGTTGTTGCTGCCAGCACAGGTATATCTCTTCTTAGTTAGTTCGGGTGGGTTTGCCTTGCTTTTTTCCTACTTGGTTATTTTGGCAACACACTATAAATTGAGGAAGCAGCAGGGATGTCCGCCTCAGGGAAAATGTCAGCTTCCCGGGTTTCCTGTTACCTCCTGGGTGGCCTTGCTAAGTATTGTGGGTATCATTGCCAGCATGCCGTTAATTCCCGGGCAAGGGGCGGGGCTATTCGCTGGGGTGGGGTTTGTCGCTTTGTTTTCGCTGATGTATGTGGTTAATAAGAAGTTTGGAAAGAGACTAGCGCAGGTAGACGTAAGAAGCGCAGAGAGTTGGGCTAGCCAGGGGCTGCGCACTGCGGAGATGCAGTTTGAAACCGCGGAAGAGTTCTCTGTTGAAAGTAAATTACCCCAAGAGCAAGAACGGAATAGCAGCAGTAACAAGGATAAATATTGCCTAGATACTGGCAATAAAATAGATAACAAAAAAGTGGTTGAGTCTGATAGTAATAAGGGCAGCAGACATAAGTAGCGTGCTGATTTAATAAGGTTGGCGAAGGTATTATCGAGTAAAAAAGAAGGAATGTTCCTATCAAAGGAGCCATTCCTTCTTTTATAGTTTAATGTTATACTCAAAATATCAGTACAAAGAGAGTCGGCATTTGAAGCAATGAAGTAGATATGTTTTTTTATAAGGCAGGTGGGGTTTATGATACAGTCGTGGAAAAGTTTCATAGCAGGCGCTCTTGCTATGTTGATAGTGATAGCAGCCGCCTATATGCTATTCTTAGGAATGGAAAAGCGTGCTACTATTCCTGAAAATAGCGTAGCAGATACCGAGGACTTCGCTAATAAAGTTACGATTATACCGCTGCCATCGTTGCGGATTATTCGGGGAACAGAGGTAGCTTTTGAAGGGAAAAAAGAATTACGGCAGGCTATTGGCGGACAAGCTGCTCAAGATATATCAATTGTTAATTTCCAAGCGACTGGCGAACATGCCGATAAATCAGTAATTACGATTATATGGGAAAATGGTGAGGTTGAAAAAGTATATCCTGGTACAAAAAATAAAAAGTTCTCACCGGAGAAACGGGCTGTAGAAATTTTGGTAACAGGATACAGCATGCACGAACGCCCCATTTTTAGGGATTCTAGCCGTAAAGGCACGCTGACCTGGGAGATTCGGTATGAACAGGTTAACTAAAATCGGACGGTAGCCCTATAGCTGACTGGGCGGTGATAATGGCAGTGGACATAAGTAGTTGGTCTATTTACTAATAACAAAAAGCAACCTGTACCGATTATGCGGTACAGGTTGCTTTTTTGTCCTAACAGTCATCGCCGCTGATTCGGCTAGCTGGCTTTTTGTTATTCAACAAAAAAACGTATGTTTTTGGTAATGTTTAGTTTTTTTATGCGAGCTTGCAGGTTTTGCCGGTGGATGCCAAGTGATAGGGCTGCTTGGGTAATGTTACCGTTATTTGCTGTGAGGGCATTGATAATCAGCTTGCGCTCTAACTCGTCAAGTGTTTGGGGTAACGATTGGTTTCTGGTGTTGCCAAGCGCTGTGGGTCGCATATATGCTAATGATTGTTTATGAAAATAATCGGGAAGATAGGCCGAAGTTAAGGTTGTCTCATTATCGGAAAAACTAATGGCATTTTCAAATACATGGCATAATTCACGAACATTACCAGGCCAACTATGCTTAAGAAGAATGTCTTCCAAATCAGGTGAAAGCTGGGTTATCTGTTTGCCATAGGCTTTGTTGAATTTGCTAATGAAGTATTTGGCAAGCAGTAAAATATCTTCCTGGCGTTCGCGCAAGGGTGGGATAGTTAAATTAACAACAGCTATGCGATAATAGAAGTCTTCTCGCATCTTGTTTTCGGATAGCAGAGTGTGGCAATCAATGTTGGTAGAACTAATTATCCGGCAGTTAACAGGTGCTTCATGGTTACTGCCAAGACGACGAAATTTTTTCTCCTCAAGAATTCGCAGCAGCTTTGCCTGCAGTACTAAATTCATACTATTTATTTCATCTAAAAATAAGGTCCCCTTTCCCGCCTGTTCCAACAACCCTTGTGTGTTTTCGGCACCGGTAAAAGCTCCCTTGGTTGTGCCAAAAATCATACTCTCCAGTAAGGTTTCAGGGATAGCCGCACAATTCAAAGCGACAAACGGATGGGAACGAGAAGGACTGTAATTATGGATGCTTTGGGCAAAAATTTCTTTTCCGGTACCAGTTTCGCCTGTTAGTAATATGGGGGCCAAGCTGAACGCAGCTTTTTTCGCCTTATCTATAACTGGGCCCATTTGCGGACTTTTACCAATTAAGCATTCAAAATTATAGCTGGTGCCGTTTTGTAAGTCATTTCTGCCGTCACAGTACGATTGCAATTGCTCTTGCAGTTTGTATACTTTATTAAGTAAATTGGTCATTTCGGTAATATTTTTGTTAATTGAGCAAACGGCCACAATTTCACCGTGGCTTTCAATGGGAACTATGGTTGAGAGCATATGTACTTCACGGTGATCTACCGTGCGATATGTATTATATTTATCAAATGACGGTTTACCTGTAAAAAATACACCACGCAGTTCCTCAAGCATATGTTTTCGCTCTGAAGGCTCAAACCGCTCTATTTTGTTATTGTAGAATAATTCTTCGCCGAACTTGTTGATTACATAGACCGAATCTTGCATGTAATTGGCAATAGTTTGTAAATATAACGATTTATCGATATCCATGTTTCCAATTCACCACCTGATAATAATAATAGTTTAGTCAATATTAGCCTGGATGTAAAGCAATATGCAATAAAATAATGCGCAAGATTTTATTGCGGTTGTTGCTTGTGCTGCACTACGATAGAAATACGTAGTACGATTTGAATACAATGAGGTTGAAAGTAAGGGACAAAAATTATTTAGCAAGAATAAGCTCACTTGGCACGAATTTTGCAAATATTAAGGTAGGCATAGGAATTTGAGATAATTATGAAAACTTGATGCTATTGACTAGTAATAATGCCACAACGGCAGCGATAGAGAGGGGCGGATATTTTGAATAAGGATACAGTGGTGTTAACAGGCAATAATCTTACTATTGATGAAGTGGCGCAAGTCGCCATTAATGGCGTACAGGTGGTGATTGCTCCAGCGGCACAACGGAAAATGGAAGAATCTAGAGAGTTTGTTTACAAACTTGCTAACAGTAACGTTCCGGTTTATGGGTTTAACACCGGGGTTGGTGCCAATAAGGATAGAAAGATTGAGGCCGATTACTATAATCAGTTCAATATCAATATGATTAGGTCTCACTGCGTAGCCTTAGGTCCTGAAGCGTCGCAGGCAGAAGTGCGCGCCATGATTGTAATAAGACTCAATACGTTGTTATTAGGCTATACAGGTATGAGTCCGGTGATCGCTTATATGTATTGTGATCTTCTTAATAATGATATTACACCGGTTGTGCCGGAACGCGGCTCAATCGGGGAAGCAGATATTGCTTGTTTGTCACATATTGCTTTGACTATGATTGGTGAGGGCGAGGCCTACTATCATGGCGAGAAGATGCCAGCTAAAGATGCTTTAGCAAAAGCTGGCCTTGAACCAATTCTTTTAGGCCCGAAAGATGGACTGGCACTTGTAAGTTCTAATGCTTTGGCGGCAGGTCAGGGTGCCTTGGTTTTATATGAACTAAAAAAACTAATTACGCTGGCAGACGTAATTTACAGTTTCAGCCTGGAAGCTTTTAAGGGTAATGTCAGCCCGCTTAATGAGGAAATCAACCGGGTGCGCCGCTTCAAAGGGCAAAACGAAAGCGCGGCCAATGTAAGAAACCTTCTCAAAGGCAGCTATCTTTGGGTGCCAAACATTGCGACTGCCCTGCAAGATCCACTTTGTTTCCGCTGTGCCTGCCATATTCATGGTGCTGTTCGCGATTCGCTCTATTATCTCGAAGAACTTATGGATATTCAGATGAATTCTTCAGATGACAACCCTTGCGTGCTAATGAACCAAAATGCAATCATGTCCTGTGGTAATTTTGAAGTTGTTAACTGGGCAGTAGCTTTTGAAATGGTTGGCATAGCGCTCAGCCATCTTTCACGGGCCGCTTGCTTCCGAACTATCAAGTTAAGCACCGGGCACTTTACTGGCCTACCACGGTTTTTGACGCCTGACCCGGAACATGTAATTGCTTTTGGTACAATTCAAAAACCGGTTACTGCGCTTGATGCGGAGATTAGGCATTTGGCTAATCCGGTAAGTATGGACTTTTATGCTGTTGCTGGCGATATTGAAGACCATTGCAGTAATACTCCCTATGTGGTGCAAAAGACCCGGAAGATTGTTGATAACCTCTATTACATTCTTGGCATAGAAGCCATTCATGCTGCGCAAGCCTGTGATTTGCGGCAAGAAGGAGAATTCAGATTGGGCGATGCTGGTCATGGTGTGCACCAAAAGATCCGCGAGGTCATCCCCTTTTTAGCACAAGACCGCAATCTTACCATCGATATTGCTAATGCCTATAAATTACTGAAATCCGGCGTCCTCTTAGACGTAATTAATAGTTAATAAAGCCCGGATTGAACAATGCTGTAGGCTCCCGGAAAGATGATGATACAGATGGGTAAAGGGACCAGTGATAATCCGGGAGTATACATCACCAGAGGGGGGAGTGTGTAATTGACTTAAAGCATAATTTTATTTGCGTTTTGGAGAGCAAATGAGGAGGTGAATATTGGACAGGAAAATAAAGAAAACACGGCTTGTGCCGAGCCTTTGGCGAAAGCGGAAGTCGATGTTGCCCTTATCCTGCTTTTAAGAAAGTTTAATACTCTCTGTTAGGGTAAAAAAATGCCGTCTACTCTGTGGCAACAGAGCAAAGCGGCAAAAAAGAAATAAAATTAATTCAATTACATTATAGTAACAAATATTTATGCAGAATTCAAGGAGGTAAATATATGAAAAAGAATATAGCAGCTACGTTAGCCCTCGTATTTGGACTAAGTATTGCCGGGACAGCTTTTGCCGCTAATCCTTTCGCGGACGTTCCGGTGAAACATTGGTCGTATGACGCTGTTCAGCAGTTGGCTAACGATGGCATCATTACCGGTGGTGGCGATGGCAGTTATCAAGGTGAAAGAGCAGTTAGCCGCTATGAAATGGCTGCTGTTGTTGCTAGCGCGATAGCTCATGCTGACAAAGCCAATGCGGCTGATAAAGCCCTCATTGAAAAATTGGCTGCGGAGTATGAAGCCGAACTGGAAGGCTTAAATGTTCGCCTGACTAAGGTAGAAAAGAAGCAGGGCAATATTAAGTTCTCGGGAGAGTTCCGTGAGCGTTATGAGTGGACAAAGGTTGATCCTAGTACTGGTACCGACTCCACAGCGATGAAGACGCGTGTGCGTTTAAATATCGCTACTCAGATGTCAGATGATGTAGCGTTTAATGCCCGGTTTCACAGTGAATCCAAAAAAACTAACGAAGCTGGCGATGCATATATAGATCTTGCCTATTTATCAGGCAAACTTTTTGAGGGCGTGAATTTTACCGCAGGGCGTATGGTTATGTCTGTTGGTAAAGGTATTACTTGTGATACCTGGCATGATTGGGATGGAGCGAAAATTAGTTTTGGGAATAAAGTGAAAGTTAACGTAGGTGCTGCCAAGTATCATAGTACAACAGGCTGGGATTCGCCTAACTATGCGTATGCTGATCTAAACTATGCGTTTACTCCTAACTTTGATATGAGCTTAGCTTATTTTACAGACAGTCAAGACTATAATGAATATAAAACAAAGGCCATTGGGTTCAGTTATGCCTTTAACAAATTTGTTCTAAAAGCAGAATATGGTAAAAATGGAGCTGACAATGCGAAACAAGCAAATAATGGTTCTGAGGCCAAAGCCTGGTATGGCAATCTGAAATACCTGGGTGCTAACGCTGCTAAAGTGCATTCCTATGGCGCTTGGATAGGCTATAGAAAAGCTGATAAAGGCTTTGACCCAGAATGGTGGAGCACTCCGGAATCTAGCGATGTAGCTGGAGGCCTTGCCGCTCTTAACGACACCAAAGGCTTTGAATATGGTGTTGAGTACACCGTATTTAAAAATGCCATTTTCGCTGTGCAATACAATGATATGAAAGACAAAAATGGTGATAGCCCAGACGGTAGACGCAATCTATTTACGAGCTTATCCTACTCCTTCTAGGTAAAAGACCAAGGCAAATGCCTTGATCCATATAATATCTCTGATTTCCGAGAAGAGCACATAACATAGAGGGGGATGCAGCTAACATATTGAGAGCGATGATTTCGATAGAAATATATATGAAGCGCACAACGTGCGCACGAAAGGAAGGCAGAGCTTATGAGCACACAAATCCATACTCCGGTAGAGAAAAACTCCGGTAAGGGTTTTTGGGACGGTGTCCGCAAGGACGTTTTTATTCCAGGCATCATTCTCTTCAGCATTGCGGCAATCATCGGAATTGTGAACAACAAGGCGCTGACCCAAAGCTCTCAGGCGTTCTTTACCTGGTCTTTGGAGAACTTTGGCTGGCTATACCAGTATGCGTTAATGAGCAGTACTATTCTGGTGGCCATTATCACGTTTTCCAAAGTAGGCAACATCAAGCTGGGCGGTGCGGAGGCCCAGCCCAAATACCCCTTCTGGACCTGGTTTGCCATGACCCTCACTGGCGGCGTTGCCACAGGCATCGTCACTTGGGGTGTCAACGAGCCTCTGATCTATTACGGTAATGTCTGGGGCGAGCTGGACACGCTGGGCATTACGCCCTTTACCGCAGAAGCGGCGCGATTTGCCATGGGGCGCAGTTTTTATAACTGGACCTTTATGCCTTATTCGATTTATGCTCTGTGCGGTGTACTGGTAGCCTACCTGTATTTTAACAAAAAGCAAAAGCTCAATATTACCGCCACCCTTCAGCCCGTTTTCGGCCAGCGGATCACCAAGGGTGTTCTGTCTTCCTGTGTGGATTGTCTTTCCATGCTGGCTCTGGGCGTGGGCATCTGCGGCGGCCTTGCCATGTGCATCACGTTGGTAGTCACCGGCCTGCGTACCTACGGCATACAGGAAAGCATACCTCTGTTTGTGTTGATCGGCGTGGTGTTAATTGCCAGCTTCACCTTCTCATCTTACATTGGCATGGATAAGGGTCTGAAGGTGTTAGGCAGCCTCAACGCCTGGTTCTACTACGGCATTCTGGTGCTGCTGCTGTTCACCGGCCCCATGCTGTTCATCCTGCGCAACAGCACCGCCGGTTTGGCCGTGTGGCTGCATCAATTTTGGCTGTGGGGCTTGGATCCCATCGATATCGGCGGCGCAGCCCTTACCCGCTCCTGGACCTTGTTTGACTGGGCTTGCTGGATTGCCTATGCGCCGGTAACCGGCATCTTCCTGGCCATGATGGCCAGGGGGCGCACCATCCGGGAATTTCTCGTCGTTAACTGGATTCTTCCTTCGGTGTTCGGCCTGATATGGTTCAGTATCTGGGGCAACAGCGCACTGTACATGCAGATGACCGGTACGGCCGACCTGGTGGGCGCTATCAAAGAGGGCGGCGCGGTTATGGCCCTGTGGGAGTTCCTCAAGCATCTGCCCTTCGGCCTTGGGGCCATCGTTATTCCTGTGAATATCATTATTATCTTCATTTCTTTTGTTACGGCGGCTGACGCTACCCTGACAAACGTAGGTTCCATGTGCATGAAGGACGTTCCCATCGGTACCGAGCCTCCCGGCTTCATCAAGATCATTTGGGGTATTATCATCGGTGTCGTGGCTGTGGTCATGGCAGCCTTCGGCGGCGGCGCTCAGGGTGTTGACGGCGTTAAGGCGTTGGCAACGGCAGGCGGATTTTTGGTGCTCTTTATATTCTTGTTCCAAATTATCGCGGCATGCAAGGTGTTCTTTACCCAAAAGGCATCCAGCGACGTGGTAGACGTGAAAGAAGAAGATTAAGCAGGCCGTATCCCGGGGAAGCCTGTATCTCTACAGTCTTCCCCCTCCTTATGTTTTGTAAAACATAGTATAAGCCAAATGAACAAAAACTTTGATTGTCGGGTAAGGCGGCAAAATTTCCGGCAAAGAAATACCCGACAATCTGATGGGAGGGAAGAAATGCTAATTAACCTTACTGTTAATGGCAGACAGCATACGTTAGAGGTAGAACCGCAGGAAAGGCTGCTTGACATGCTGCGGCAAAAACTGAAATTGACAGGTGCCAAAGAAGGCTGTGGCGAAGGTGAATGCGGTGCTTGCACTGTCATCATGAACGGGGAGGCTGTTAATTCTTGTATGGTGCTTGCGTATCAGGCCAGAGAGGCCGAAATACTGACAATTGAAGGTTTAGCGCCTAATGGCGGGTTGGATGCTGTGCAGCACGCATTTGTCGAAAATGGTGCCGTACAGTGCGGGTACTGTACGCCAGGCATGGTTATGAGTACCAAAGCCTTGTTAATGAAAAACACTAATCCAACTGAAGCGGAGATAAAAGAGGCTCTTGCTGGGAACCTTTGCCGGTGTACCGGCTATGTAAATATTATCAAAGCAGTTAAGGCCGCTGCTGGCGAATTGAATGGAGGCTAAAGCAGATGACCGGCTATAGAATCGCAGGTTTTTTGAGGTTGGAGGATGTTTTGCGGGAAATTACGCAGACCTCTGTCAGAACAGTGTTTATTAGCGGCGGCACTGATTTTATCAATAATGGTATTGGGGACAAGGCCGAATTGGTGATAGACCTTGCGCAAGTCGCAGATCTTAAATATATAAAAGATCTTGGTTCTGAAATAAGGATTGGCGGCGGTACGACCTTTGCCGCCATCGCGGCCAGTCCGATTATTAAGGCCAGAGCTAGCGCCCTGGCACAGGCTGCAAGTCGAGTCGGTTCGGTGCAAATCAGAAACCGGGCGACAATCGGCGGCAATATTGCCAGTGCTTCGCCTGCCGGTGACAGTCTGCCGGTACTTGCTGCTTTTACTGCCGGTGTCCATACCGCAGGCAGTCAAGGCACTCGCTCCTTGACATTAACAGAAGCTTTGAATGGGCTTCAGGCTAAAGAAATAATAACAGAAGTCGTTATTCCGACTCCTGGGGAGAGTCGCAGCGGGTTTGTGAAAATTGGCAGCCGGTCACAGGTGACGATTGCCAAGGTGAGTTTGGCTGCCAATATTATGTATGATCGCAGTAAAAAGATGATTATTGTCGGTAAGGCAGCAATGGGCGCTTTGGGGAAAGTGCCGGTATGTCCGCTTACAGTACAGCAATTCTTCAGTCAACGGGTAGTTGATGAACATTTTGCTGACGATTTATCACAGCTGCTTGTTGAAACGGTAGACGAGATGATAGCGGGCCGGGCTTCACGTCCCTACAAAAGGGCAGCCGTGAAAGGACTGGTTTATGATTTGGCCGGACTATTGTTTGACGCTTGCGAAAATAATTAATTACGATGGAATCAGGAGGTAACGAAATGGACGCTAAACCTGCGCACAATTTTAAGTATGTTGGCAGGTCCATACCCATCGAGGATGGAGCGGCTAAAGCAAGCGGCAGCATAAAATATACTGGGGACATGGTTGTGGATGGGATTTTATATGCCCAACTAGTATTTAGTCAGGTTCCCCACGCTCGAATCAAGAATATTGACATTTCTGAGGCCATGGCTGTGCCTGGCGTTGTAAAAATATATCAACGTGACAACTCAACGCAGATAAAATTTAATTCGCAAATGTGGTTTGCCGGACAGAATGCGGTCGAGGATCAGGAGCTTTTTCCAGAAGTAGTACGATATATTGGTGATACGGTAGCAGCGGTAGTCGCAGAAACTAAGGAGGCAGCTCTGGCGGCGGCAGACCTTATCAAGGCTGAGTACGATACTTTGCCAGTTGTTATTGATCCAGAGGAGGCACTTAGTGGACAGGTTGCTCTCCATGATAGCGGCAATCCATTTTTCACAATGGAAGCTAACTGCGGTGATGTTGAAGCTGTTCTAAAAACAAATGCAGGCGTAGTGGTTGAAGACCGGGTGGAAACACCCAAAATTCATCATGCGGCCATGGAAAACCATGTATGTATTGCCGTACCAGACCATCGGGGGAGAATGACAGTATACAGCCCCTGTCAGATTGTATATTCGGTGCGCCTCATTGTGGCTAAGGTGTTAGGGGTACCGTATCACAAGGTTCGAGTTATCAAAACTCCCATCGGCGGATCGTTTGGCGGCAAACAGGAAGTAACCCTTGAAACGTATTGTGCCTATTTTGCTAAAGACTTGAACAGACCAGTGAAAATTGAATTTGACCGCTGGGCAAGTATTGTAGCCACTCGTACAAGAACAAAGACGATTGGTTATGTAAAAACAATGGTAAGCCCTGAAGGCAAGATTTGGGCGAGGGATATGAAATATATTGTTGATACCGGGGCTTATACCTCAAATGGTCGTGCCATTTGCTATGCTATGGCCAAAAAACTGTTTAGACTATACCGCATTCCGAACCAACATTATCAAGCGCTAGCTGTACATACCAATACAACCATAGCGGGGGCTGCACGGGGCTATGGTTCGCCGCAAGTTCAAACAATTGCCGAAATCAATTTGGATAATGCAGCAAGACATTTAAATATGGACCCAGTTGAATTTCGCCTGAAAAACTTAGTGCATCCCTATGACGCTGATCCGAGCGGCGGGCCTGATCTAGGTAACGCCAGGATTATTGATTGCGTGCGTAAAGGTGCGGAGACGTTTGGCTGGAACGCAAAATGGAGTCAGCCAAAGCGTGCGGGCCGATGGCAAACCGGGGTTGGGATGGCCTGCGCTACCCATGGAAATGGTTATTACGGCGCATACCAGGAATTTGGTACAATGACGATTCGAATGCTGGAAGACGGTAGTATTATGCTTAATGCCGGTTTGCATGACCTGGGTAATGGTACGGTTACAGCCATGAAGCAGATTGTCGCAGAAGTCTTGGATATTTCACTGGATATGATTGAAGCTCCGGAAGCCGATACCGATGTCAGTCCATACGATATTGGCTGCCAGGCCAGTCGGGTAATTCATGTTTGCGGTGCCAATGCTATGCAGGCAGCCGAAGAATTGCGCAGTTTGTTCATAATCGAAGCGGCTAAAATTCTTACGTGCAATGAAGCAGAGATAGCGTTAGAAGACGGCAGAATTTGGCGTAACGGCAATTCCGGGAACACCATGAGCTATGGTCAAATGGCGGCTATGATTCAACAAAAAAATCAGGTCGAACTTATCCGTACTGTTACCTATCAAGCACCCGCCAATCCGGGTTCCTATGCAGCAAATTTTGTGGAAGTGGCTGTAGATACCTATACTGGTTTTGTTAAGGTTGTGGACGTTGTAGCCGTACATGATATTGGTCAGGCGATTAACACTGGCTTTGTCGAAGGGCAGATCCACGGCGGTATTCAAATGGGATTAGGTATGGCAATCGCTGAAGATATTGATTATGATGAAAAGTCAGGTATCGCCCGTGGCAGCCGCTTTAGCAAATACCATCTTGTTAATGCGCCAGATATGCCGCCTGTCAGAGTCATATTAATTGAAAAAGGGGAAGAATATGGTCCGTATGGAGCCAAAAGCATAGGTGAGATTGCGACGATTCCCATTACTGCAGCTACCGTAAATGCAATAAACCATGCTCTTAATGCCAATCTAACAATACTGCCGGTAACACCGGATAAAATTATGGCCATGCTTACTGAGCAGCAGAATAAGTAACTAAAGAAGATGCACTAGTCAGTCATTCGTTGACGAGCTAGTGCATCTTTCTTTGGTAAAACGTCAGATTATAGAGGAGCTATACTATTTAATTTTCCCAATAGAAATATTTATTCGGTAATTGCCATATTTCAAAACAGAATCCAAAAAACAGTTCAGAGCTTCTTGTGACTTGACCTGAACTTTCAGCAGATAACAGCCTTCGCCACTGATTCGGCTAGCTTCTACCACTGCTTCCTGGCTTTGTAAGAATACATGGAGAGCTCGATGATTAGTTGTTTTCATAAATATGGTTATATATGCTGTTATGGTTGTTCCCAGCAGTTGTTCATCAAGCAAAACAGAGTATCCCTGTATCACACCTAACTCTTCCATTCGTGAAATTCGCTTCGAAACTGCCTGACCTGTTAGGTGAACTAGTTCACCGATATCTCTAAGCTGCATTTTGCAGTTTGTTTTTAATAGTTTTATGATCGCCAAATCAGTATGATCAAGCATTTTTCATTAAATCCTTTCATGAGGAAATCGGAAATGGTTCCATACTTTCGCGGCACAATTGGAGCTGTCAGTATAATTAGTATAACAAAGGATGTGAGCATAATCCAGAATGAAATATGGGGGGAATTGACAGTGAAAAAAGCGTTACTCGTAATTGATGTGCAAAATGAATACTTTACCGGCAAAATGCCGGTTACTTACCCACCGGGGAGTTTTAATAAAATTCTTCAGGCTGTAGAGGCAGCTAATCAAAATAACATTCCGGTAATTCTTATCAGACATGAAGCAACACAACAAGCTGCTGCTTTTGTAAAAGGCAGTAGGGGTTGGGAAATTCGTGAAGAGCTGCTGGAAAAAGAATATGTACGTATTTTTGATAAGGATCTTCCGGGAAGTTTTACAGGTACCGGACTTCGGGATTATTTAACAGGGAGGGGTATAGATACAATTGTTATCTGCGGCTACATGACCCAGATGTGCTGTGATACGACGGCGAGGCAGGCATTTCATCTTGGATTTTTTGTCGAATTTCTGTCAGATGCCACCGGTACTTTGGATGTATCCAATAATGCTGGTAAAATAACGGCAGAGGAACTGCACAAGGCGATACTTATAACGCAAGCTATGCGGTTTTCTAAGGTGATTTCTACTGATGAATGGATTAAAAATTATAAAAAGGAATAGTGGGATAGGGAACCTCTGTCTGCAGGTTAAGGCTTGACAACTGTTTCCAGGAATGGTATTCTAATTCCATAATAAAAAACTGAATAGTACGAGATAGGTGCCTTAAGGGCTTAATAGGGAAGTCCGGTTAAATGCCGGCGCGGTCCCGCCACTGTAACGGGGAGCAAGTTTAAAATATGCCACTGAGACGATAGTCTTGGGAAGGTTTAAGCAAGCAACGATCCGGAGTCAGGAGAACTGCCTAGCTGACAATCACCGTTTGTTACCCACGAGGTATGGGGAGGGGATTACAGTAGGCACTTTTAAGTGTACCTAGTTTAATTCGCTCCTGGCTAACCGCCAGGAGCTTTGTATTAGCTTACTGGTTATCACTCCTGACTATAAACGGTCAGGAGTTTTAATATTTATGACATTTTTCTCAAACGCTCCTTTTGAATATTGCGCCGTTGGCGCGGGTCATTTTTGACCCTTTCTTTTTACAATTCTACTATGATATAAATTCACTGGAAATTGTGCATGTCAAACAGTATAGTAAACAAACTTGAACCATTATATTAACAAGACAGGAATAACAATATGGATATTTCATTAGCATTATCAGATGTTTTGAAAATGTGGAAAACTGCATTACCGGCCATGTTTTTAGGCTGTTATTGTGGTGTTGTTCTTAAAAACCGACGTTTTTTTACTTGGTTCAGCAAAGTGTTGCGGCCGATGACTTCACTGGGTAAATTGCCGGAAGCTTTAGGCCCATTTTTTATTTTATGTTTACTGAACAGGTATGCGGCTAATGCTATGCTGGCTGAATTTGGCCGTAACGCTGTTGTAAATAAAAATGGCATCATTGCTGTTTATCTGATGGGTTCTCTGCCTACCGGCATCTATTTCACTATCTTTTATTTCAGTCCAGCTTTGATCGCCGGGTTGGGCTGGAAACTGGGTATGGCATTTATGGCGATAAACATTGGCATGAGTACTCTTGTAACAGTAATTGGCATCTTATGGAATCGCATTAACTTCCGGCAAGATGACGCCAGCCATTCGGAACATCAGCAGACATTTTCCAGTGCGACAGCCGATAAGATCGATCTGGTAGCTGCGGCTAGGACGGCCTTTTGGCAATTTTGGGATATAGCCGTAGTTTTTGTGCCGGTTACGTTTGTTTTCGCGTTGTTTATGCATACCGATATTATTAACGAGATTCTGCCAGGTGCTGCCCCTGTTTTACACAAGGTCAATTTGACTGCAGCCGGAGTTTTGGTTATTTTGGCTGGGATACCTACGATGATTGCGGCCATAGGTGTTGCCGGAACGCTGCTGCAAAGCGGCGCACTGGTGGCGGAGGAGATAATTTTTACACTTTTGGTGGCGTCTTTTTTTCATAATGTATATGATGCTGTATCCCGTGTATTACCGACAAATGTTTCGATATTTGGTGTCAAGTTGGGTGTTGTTGTTACTGTCGTGGGTACTGTCGTCTATCTTGCGATGGTGGCGCTGGCCGCCAGCCTCGCTTTGTAAGCGCGAGCTACTGATGGTGAATGTGTAAAATAATCATTGACGCTCTATGTCGATCAATGATATGATTGGTAAAAATATGGAATATTATATTTTCTAACAGACAACTGAATATATTGAGATAGGTGCCCATTAGGGCTTAATAGGGAAGACCGGTTAAAAGCCGGCGCGGTCCCGCCACTGTAACGGGGAGTAAGCTTAAGATATACCACTGGGACAACAGTCTTGGGAAGGTTTAAGCAAACCATGATCCGGAGCCAGGAGAACTGCCTGTCTGACAATCACCGTTTTTCACCCACGCGGTATGGGGAGGGGATTACAGTTAAGTGCTATTACGTATTTTGCTGAATTCACTCCTGGTTTTAAACCAGGAGTTTTTCATTTCACTTTACTGTTTCACTCCCTGATTTTTACGGCAGGGAGTTTATTTTTTGCCACTTCTCTGTCATGCTCATTTAAGTATGTCTTATTTGGCGTGGGGTATAAAACCTGGAGGATAATAATGGAGCACTAAAAAACTATATCTATTTTCGATCTTGAGGTAAAAAGATAATTACAAGGATAGGGGAAATTTTGATGAAAAAGAAAACTGCTATTGCATTGTGTGCTGTATTTAGTTTAAGTGTGGCTGGTACTGTATTGGCTGCTCCGGCGAATCTTTTTGCTGTAGTTCCGGAAAAACACTGGACCTACAGTGCTATCAGTCAGTTGGCGGATGCTGGTCTGGTCGAAGCCTTTGGCGGAGGAGTTTACAGAAAAGATGTCATCTTAACGCGCTGCGAAATGGCAGCTATTGTAGCCAAAGCCATGGTAAAATCAGCTAACGCTGATGTGGCAGCCCAAGCCACTATTGAAAAACTTAAAGCTGAATTTGCTCCTGAATTTAACCTGAGTGAAACAAATAATGTTGCCAGCCGTTTAGACAAATTAGAGAAAAATGCGTCGCCGATAAAAATCACCAATGGTGATGTCCGGATTCGTTACCAGAGTAACTGGGATCAAAAAGCTAAAAATACTGACAAAGACGCAGACACACGCATACAAGAGCGAGTGAGACTAAATATTGCGGCAGATATTACCGATAATCTAAAGTTCAATAGCCGTCTTGTGGCAACACATACCAGTAATAAGCGTGCTGCCAATGGTACGAGTAAAAGTTCAAGTTATGTCAATCCTGCCTTTGACCGGGCTGAACTGCAATGGAAAAATAAGCAGATAACAGTTGCTCTTGGCCGCATATTGCCATCTTTGGGTCAAGGAATTATCTGGGATGGTAACTCAATTGACGGAGCTTATGCGACTTATGATTTTGGTAACGCCCATCTATCAGCCGGCTATGGTGACTTAGCCGCCTATACAGGTAGTGGGGCCGCGACAAATGCAGCTTTAGCCAATCTGGATGTAAAAATTGGCCAGAATACTAACCTTACCATCGCTCATCTGGATACCATGACTAATTCTGTCGGGTACAACTTTAACCAAACGGCATATGGTTTTAAAACGCAAAATGGTGACTTTACTGTTAGTGGCGAATATGTAGAAAACAATCATGACAAATTGCCGTCAGATGCCCAAAGGCATGGCTACTGGGGCAGGGTGCAATGGAAAGGCATTAACAATGCCAAGCCAGGTTCCTATGGTATCAATCTTGATTATCTAAGCCTAGGCAATTATGCGGTTGATTCAACTAACAACCCAGGGACTTTGGTAGTAAGCGGTGGTAATGGTATTGGTGGTGCAGGAGCCAAAGGCTTTGGTCTTGGTGTGCAATATGTATTTGCCAAGAACGCCAATGTCGAAGCCAGATATTATAATCTGAAACCATATGATGAAAACAAAGCTGGCTTTAGCGAATACAAACCTTCTTATCATTTGATTACCAATTTTAGATTTTAAAAGAAAAAACAATAGGAAGTCTGGACTCTCGCCCCGTTTATGCCAAAGTGGGTGGTTTTAAAAAGGAATTTTACCAGAGGAGATGGTGCCTTGACTCGAAAAGAGATTGTATATCGCTTGGTACAAATGTTGATTGCTCTTGTCGGTGTGAGCTTTCTAACATTTTGCCTGATGTATCTGTCGCCGGGAGATCCGGTAGAGATGCTGCTGGAGGTAGGCGATACCATTGTTTCGGAGGAAACGATTGCGGAGACGCGGGTACAGCTGGGCTTGGATCAGCCTTTTCATATACAGTATATCCGCTGGTTTACTGGTGTCTTGCAAGGGGATATGGGTATGTCGTACTCGGCGAAGATGCCGGTAGTCGAGCGCCTTTGGCAGTGCCTGCCGGGAACGTTGGTGTTGGCAGGCTCGGCTCTGGTGATGATGCTCCTGATTTCAGTACCTTGCGGGATTCTTTCCGCCGTGTATAGAAACCGCACGGTTGATTATCTGATCCGCGGAATTTCATTTTTAGGTGTATCCATGCCGAGCTTTTGGGTAGGACTCATCCTCTTGTATGTTTTGGGGCTGAAGCTGAGGCTTTTTCCGGTTGCAGGCGGTGTAGTGTCTCTGGACCGGATGGTGCTTCCAGCGCTCACGCTGGCCATTGCGATGGCGGCCAAATACACGCGGCAGGTGCGTACGGCGGTTTTGGAGGAACTGGGGCAGGAGTATATCATTGGTGCACGTTCGCGGGGATTTCCCATGCGGAAGATTCTCTGGCGGCATGTGCTGTCAAATGCCTGTTTGCCGCTCATTACGCTGCTGGGACTGTCGATTGGCTGGCTGTTGGGCGGCGTGGCTGTTATTGAGATGGTCTTTTCCTGGCCGGGACTCGGCAAGATGGCCGTACACGCCATTGAGATGCGTGATTATCCTTTAGTACAGGGCTTTGTCCTCTGGATTGCTGTTTTGTATATGGGGATTAATCTGCTTGTCGATATTTCTTATACCTATCTTGATCCGCGGCTGCGGAAAGGAGGACGCTGAGTGACGTTTTTGACAAAGGACAAATTCTTGTTCGTGTTGTATACGTTTTTGGTTCTGTTGATTGCCGGTTTTGCGCTATTCGCGCCATGGTTGGCGCCTTATGACCCGTATGATGCGGTGATGCGGCACTCGCTGCAGGTGCCTTCGGAGGAGCATTTATTCGGTACGGATAAGCTCGGGCGCGACTGCTTGTCGCGCATTCTTTATGGGACGCGGACCTCGCTGATGATGACGCTGTCGCTGGTGGTTATTATTGCGGGGGTCGGAACGTCTGTCGGTGTGGTTTCAGGCTACTCGGGCGGCAAGGTAGATACGGTGCTTATGCGGATGGTGGATATGATGCTTGCCTTTCCGGGTATCGTGCTGGCTATTGCCATTGCCGGCATGCTGGGCGGCAATATACTGAATACAATTTTGGCGCTGGCGGCAGTGAGCTGGACCAAATATGCGCGCTTGGGACGCAGCCTTACGCTGAAGCAGCGCGAACGTGATTTTATCGCGGCGGCCGTAACCACTGGGACAAGACCGCTACATATTCTATGGCGCCATATTTTACCGAATATCCTGCCGACTATTGTCGTGACGGCTGCCATGGATATCGGTACGATGATTATGGAACTGGCAGGCTTGTCCTTTTTGGGCTTTGGTGCACAGCCGCCGACACCGGAATGGGGCCTAATGCTCAATGAAGGAAGGCAGCATATCCAGACGGCTCCCTGGCTGATGCTGTATCCGGGAGCTGCGATCCTGATAGTCGTAGCAATTTTTAACCTTTGGGGCGACAGCCTGCGCGACATCATGGACCCGCAGCGGACAAACTGAATAAACATATGGGAAGGGATGAGGTTTATGAAAAAATTGGGGAAAATTATTTGCGTGCTGCTTACTATTTGTATGGCAGCGGTCTTTATGGCGGGCTGCGGCGGCAGCAGTAAAAAGGAAACAGACAAGAAGACACTGAGAATTGGTGTGACAAATTTTGCAGATTCACTGGAACCGACAGAAAATTATTTTGGCTGGGTAGTCATGCGTTATGGTATAGGGGAAAGCCTTACAAAATTTGATGAGAAGATGAATGTAACACCCTGGCTGGCTGAAAGCTGGCAGATCAGTGCTGACCACATGGCTTGGACCTTCAAGATCAGAGATGGGGTGAAATTTTCGAACGGAAAACCGCTGGATGCAGCAGCTGTCAAGGTTTCGCTGGAAAGAGCCTTTGCCAAGAATAAACGCGCAATGACATTTTTTAAGTATAAGGACATGACGGCTGACGGTCAAACCCTTGTGATCCGTACGGAAAAGCCGGAGCCGAATATGCCGGGATTCTTAGCCGACCCGCTCTTTTTGATTGTAGATGTATCGGCTGAGGCGGGACGTAATTTTGCCAAGGAAGGTCCCATTTGCACCGGTCCTTATATGTG
>Ga0316604_10000259_pt1 | contig 75264 bp, 78 predicted proteins | sample OWC_soil_day20_C_FD_207650 | JGI IMG/M metagenome (GOLD analysis project Ga0316604, IMG submission 207650) | Wetland soil microbial communities from Old Woman Creek delta, Ohio, United States - OWC_soil_day20_CT | ecosystem: Environmental > Terrestrial > Soil > Wetlands | place: USA: Ohio... | reverse complement strand
GGCTCTAAAATATCTTAGAATTTATTTGTTGGTTGCTGCATTCATCTAATGAACACAGCCCGCACATCTGGCTTTTTTTTACCTACATTGTTTAGTTTTCAAGGAACACTCGGCTTGTTTCGCCGTTCGCGCCCCGCTTGAGGCGACTTTTATATGTTAACATTACCTTGCGGTTTTGTCAACATGTTTCTTTTTGGAAGTTTGCTGCTCATCCTGCAGCTCAATAATAATAACATAACCCGTTGGTCCTGTCAATATTATTCGCATCAGGCATTTAAGGCAACAAAAAACGCCCTGAGTTTCCTCAAGAGCGAACTCATCGTCTCTTGCCGTTTGTAGTAATGATAGCACATTACCTTATTAGCGTCAAGAAAAGAACAAAATAAATTAGCAGAAGCGAATCATATATTCTTCCGTTAATGCGTCCAGCGAACGACGCAGCTCAGCCAAACATTCATCTGTGAGCTGGTACTTTTCTATATCAGTTCCATGCACTAACGTCGAAAGCTTTTGGATGCGCTTAAATAGTTCCAGTCTCGCCACTTTTGTAACACTCCTTTGCTTTGCTTCAAGTATATTTACTAGTACGAAATAGATAGTATCACCAAGAGAATGGTTTGTAAATACTTCGCAAAATACACAGAATTGAAAGTTTATTTCGGGAAATCCCTTCCCACGATCAGACAATAAAGCTATCTGGTATGCGAAGTCGTGGGAAATAGCACGTCTCCCGGCAAAATATATTGAGTTTTTACAAACAGAGTGTCATTTTTGCGCGCCTCAAGCTTCCCGAGAGCATTGTATCGTTCTAACTCGGGTACAAAATGAAATGCTATTAGCGCTTCTCCTCCATATAGTCCGCTATCATTTTATAATTCCCCATAGCCCCCCAAGATGCTTACTTTCTTCCGACCATAATAAACAGTGAATAGTCTATACAGTCTTCTTATATCCCGTATTAGTAAAAACACCTTGTAGTTGCTTTTGATTAAAGCCGTTATGTCCTTGAAAGCCCACCTCATTTTGATGAAAGCGTCCATCCTATTCATTTAGCTCAATAATACACAGCAAACCATTAGGCGTTAACAGAGGTCATAGAAACAGCTTAACACTTCTTGAATGCCAACAATATGGTACAGCACCATGGAAGTATAAATTAAATCATACTCCCTTGAATTCAACTTTTCTGTAACAATATCAACCACTCGGGCTTTTATATTGGTTATATTGTTTTGATCAATTTTGGTTTGGAGTTGCTCAATCATCCCTGCAGAGGTATCGATACAAGTAATCTCTTAGAGTTGTTGATAAAGATTACAGCTGATTAGACCGGTTCCGCACCCAAATTCTAATGCTTTCTGGCATGACTCAAGTTTTGCTACTTTAACGATTTCTTCGGCAATCCGTTTTGCCCTGAGTATATTCTGCTGTCATTATCCCAATTCACCGCTTGCTCGTTAAAATTCATTCTTCCCGCCTCAGTAATTTCTGTTTACGGTTCTTACCTTATATAGCTGACCGTGTTTGCCCTTCTAGCAGGCGCTTGCACATTTTCTATTTTTTTATACCCTAGCGCCACGGCATGGTAGGGCTTATAACCTTCCGGAAGAGCTAATCGCTTCCCGTATTCTTTGCCTTTTTCACCCCGTAAGGCAAAGCTGACAAAACCAACCCAGCAGGAACCGATACCTAATGATTGCGCGGCTATAAGCATATTTTGTGTGGCAGCGGCACAATCGGTAACAGGCAGCATAGCTTCTTTCTCCCCAGAGACGATAATGACAGTCGGTGCCTCGTAAAAGGCTTGGAAGGTTTTATTATTGGCCAATTGTTGAATTAACGGGTCATCAAAATGCTTAGCTGCTTCTTTGGCATCTTCGCTTAGTTCATGCAACAGTTGTTGGTCCTGGACCACGGCAAGATGCCAAGATTGATGATTATGAGAACTCGGCGCATACAGGCCGGCCCTGATAATTTCCTGTAGTTCTTCTTCTTTTATTTGTTGTGGTAAAAATGCCCTGACACTTCTCCTATTCAATATATTCTTTAGCGTTTCGTTCATGTAGCGTCCTCCTCTAAAGATGTTTTACTACTGTATTTAACCGCTAAATAAAGAATTCCTGCTCAAACAGCTCTCCTTCTTTTTTCGCTCTTTATCTATTGAAAATGAAGGTTTGCCCATCGAAGGGTATTAAAAGATGCTCCTCATTGATCGCATGGGCTTCCGCGTAGTTTCTTAACGCTTGCCTTGTAGTTGTCGTATGGTCTAAAGCCTCCATATGAGTAGCAATAACCGTGCTGGACAAAGCCGCCATACAAACTTTGACGGTTTGTTCAGCATTCATAATAATGGAAACCTGATTCCCCCATACGGCCCCTCCGGAATGAGTGATAATAACTGACGGCTTCCTTTGACATATCACCGCTTCTACCGCTTGACACCAAATGGTATCTCCGGCCCAATAAACAGTCGGCTCAGTTTCATGCTCCAGCACAAAGCCCGAAGCATCGCCCATTTCTTGCAAAACCTTGCCCGAACCATGTTGACATACGGTACGGGTCATCTTGATTTCGTCCCAAACAAGTTGATCAGCAACCGGAATCACATGGATAAAACCTTTCTCTTTCAGTTTTTCCAAATCGCAAGGCTGACATAAAATAGGCAGGTCGGAAGGAAGCAATTCTTGAGCCGCCGGGTCAAAATGATCGGAGTGAAGGTGTGAAATAAAAGCCGTATCCACTCCTTGAAGCACCTGCTTGGCCTCGCAAGGCAGATCAACCAATGGATTGAGAGATTTTCCTGTATAGGATGGCAAACTATACTTTGCCGCAAAATAGGGATCGATAATAAACTTCTTTCCCGCATACTCCAATACAATAGTTGCGCTCCGAATCAATGTAAATTTCATAATGTTGACCCCTTCTTTTCCTCTTAACCGTTAGCCTATTTTATTCAAACCCCATAAGGTGTCGTATCCTGCAACAATTCTCTGTAGAAGTCAAACGTTCGAGCAAGATAAAAGCTACATCTATTGCTGTAGCCGGGCAAGACGAAGTTATCACCTTTCCGTCAACAACTATAGGTTGATTGATAACCTCCACTCCGTATTCTGCCAACTGCTCCCTGCGTATTCCCTGATTCAAGTGATAGGTTGTGCCCCTACGCCCTTTCAAAATACCACTTTTTCCTACCGGAAGAGCCCCAACACAAATAGTAGCTATCATTTTACCTGCGTCATGAAATTGACGAATGAGAGAAAGAACTTTCGAATGATAAGCATCCTCATAAAAACCGGCCTCCTCAAACCCTCCGGGAATAGCCAAGGCTTCGAAATCTGCTATTTCAACATCGCCAACTAATACCTCCGGAATGACGGTAACCCCCCAAGTGCTTAGAATTTCCTTATGTAATCCACAGGTTACAACTTGGGTTGTACCATCGCCATCCGACTGGTTCCAGCCAAGAACATCAGTAAAAACACTGGCTTCCAACATTTCAAAACCATTTGCTAATAAAAGCAGCACCTTTTTCATATTCATTCACCTCTTCTATTGATATAAGAACTTAATTCATAGTATCATAAGGTTAACACATAGTAAAATTGAATATTTTAAATACAGCGTTCGATTTTTTCGAATCGGAATGCAAGGAGGCAGCTATGGAATTACGTCAGTTAAGAACCTTCCTCATCATTGCCAATTTGGGCAGTTTTGTTCAAGCGTCCGTGCATTTGGGTTATACACAGTCTACTGTAACTACCCAAATAAAAAACTTAGAAAACTTCCTGGGGATAAAGCTTTTTGACCGTCTTGGTCATAAAATACATTTAACTGCCGAAGGCCGGTTATTTAAGACCTATGCCGAACAGATTATTCAACTGGCTAACGAATCCAAAGAAGCCGTACAGCTCTCCGAACCACCGCGAGGGACCCTCCTTCTGGGAACAGGCGAATCCATCAGCACCTATAAACTGCCTCGCCTATTACATGCCTATCGTCAAGATTATCCGCAAGTCGAACTCGTACTTAAATTTATGAACTGCACAAAAATCCAGGATAGTATTCGTAATAACGAGCTGGATTGTGCCATACTTATAAACCAAAAAGTTGAGGACTCAGACCTTACAGTAAGAAGTTTATCGACGGAAATCATGTTTCTGATAGCCTCCCCCAATCATCCCCTTGCAGGAAAAAACATTTTACCGTTGGACTTGAGTAAACACTGTATAATTCTAACGGAACCAGGATGCGCCTACCGGGCAACAATGGAAAAAATACTTGCCGACGCTGCGATCTTGCCGCGCTCTACCATGGAAGTGAACAGCATAGAGTCTATTAAACAATTAGTTATGTTGGGCTTAGGAATATCCATGCTGCCCCGGTTCACAGTGGAAAAAGAGTTGTCCTCCAACCAATTGATAGCCTTAAATCACCAATTACCCCTTCCACAGTATAGAACCCAATTGGTTTATCATAAAGACAAATGGCTTTCACCTAGTTTGCAGGCTTTCGTCCAAACCGTAGATAAACTCTTTCCACAATGCCTAGGTGGTTAAAATCGCCAAAAACAACACGGACGAAGGCCGTGCCTTAAAACGACGTGTAGAAGCGAGAATCCGATAAATATAAGCTAAGCGGCTGCACACTTTGCAGCCGCTTAGCTTATATTTATCGGATTCTCGTCCCGCATTGATTAACTTTTTTAACTTACAGGTTTCATAAAATGGAAGTAATACCGTCACCTGAATTCCGGCCCATTTTTTCCAATTACATTGGCTAACTACATAGCATCAAACTTACGCGCACTAGTTTTATCGTTTAAGCGGATGCCAGGAACAGGAATATTCCAGCCATATCGTATACCACACAGCCGTAATCCGGTTGTAATTCCAAAACATAGATATAGCGGAATATTGCCGGTAAAATAAAACTGGGAATAATAAAAGGATATAGCACCTGCAATTGTGGCAACCGCATACACTTCCTGACGAAAAACATAAGGAATTTCCTTAACAAACACGTCGCGCAACACGCCACCACCAACCCCGGTAATAACGGCAACCATCGCTACTATAAACAACGTGTTCAAGTTATGCTGAATAGCTAAGTTTGCACTAGCGGCGGTAAAAGCCCCTAAGCCAATGGCATCAAAAAATTGTATGGCGTTCTGATATTTATCCAGCCAATGATAGGTAAAGCAAACGATCACTGCCATAATTGAACTGACAATAAAATATGTAGGATCGCGAAACGTCACCGGCGGAGTGTTACCAATAATTACATCCCGCAGTATCCCCCCGCCGACAGCGGTGGTTACAGCCAACACCAGCACACCGAAAACATCCAGTTTTTTTTGTATTCCTGTTAAAGCTCCTGAAACAGCAAAAGTTACTATACCTATAATTTCGAATATATTCCACGTAATCATGATTTTTCTCCTTTATCCCGGATGCATAGGCAGCATTATGTTTGGATACCGCAAATTATTATACAGGGTAGCTTCCCTCGCAGCAACCAAATAATTTTTCGTTTATCTTATGCCGGCTAGCCGCCCCCCTTCGGAGTCCTTGGAAGGATTTATGGCAACATTACCCTCAATGCGCCTAGTGATATAAGGTCATTTACGTTTTCCACGAAACGGATATTTTCCTTTGATCCACTGGCTATAGCATTACGGAGAAGAATGGGTTTCAGGTCACAGTCAAGTGCCCCGCGGCAAGTAGACAGTACACAGTATTCCGCACAATATCCGGTTATTATGACAGTGTCGACACCGAGTTCTCTGAGCACCGCTTCCAGATTGGTTTTATTAAAAGCATTGTTATAGGTTTTAATAATACGAATATCCGATGGAAGAAACCGCAATTGTTCCATGGTTTCAAAGCCTTCTGTCCCCGGAATAACCCCCGCTTCTTCCTCCCTATGCTGTACACAGATAATAGGTAACTGCTTCCTGCGAAAAAGAGCTATTCCTTCGTTAATAAGCTCCGCTGCTCGCAAAACCAATTTTGTTTTTTCCTCATCGGTAAAAACATAATGCTTTTGCATGTCAATCACCAATAATGCTGGCTTCATCTCTATCCCTCCTTAAAATTTACATTTCCACTGTTCTCGCCAATTTTCTAGCATTCCGCCCCGTCACCTTTTAATACTAACAAAACGCCGCTTATAATCAAAAATGTACCCATGCAAAAAGTAAGCCCCACCTCTTCCCCTAATACAAGCCAGCCCAAAAAGGTTCCTACCAGCGGCTGAAAGAAAAAGTAAAGGCCCGCGCGGCTTGCATCCACCAATTGCAAACCTTTATTCCAGAAATAAAACGCGCCTGCTGTGGAAGCTACTCCCAAATACAGTATACCCCCTCCCATTGCAGGCTGCAAAAGCACCTGCATTTCATCAGACTGAAACTCCGAAAGCGCTAGTGGAGTCATAAGCACCACGGCAAGTAAAATCCCATAGGTCGTAACAACAAGTTGAGAATAATGGCGCGGGATTTTTTTTATAAGCACCGACATCAAGGCCCAGGTCAGTGCCGCAATTACTAAAATTCCGCCGCCGGTCTTAGATAAATTGCCCACATCCCCAATCCCTATAATGAGCAGCACGCCCACCGTGGCTAACGCTAGCGCAATAGCCTTAGTCACGGTAATTGGTTCTTTTAACAAAATGCGGGCAAATATCGCCATGAACGCCGGCGTCGCCGAAGTAATCACAGCCCCCATCTGGGCGGAAGAAAGCTGCGTCCCTACGAACTGAGCCCATATAGAAACAAAATATCCAATTACACCGATAGACAAAATCAAAGGTATGTACTTTTTCCTTATATACCAGGACTGCCGGGTAACCACCCCAAAAGCAGCCAGCGAAACCAGAGCAACCAAGTAGCGTATCCACAATAATGCTAATGGTGAAATGGACGCCAACATATATTTACTGACCACATACATGCCGCCCCAAATACTTGCTGCTAATGTAAGATACATGGGACCCACATAGTTTTTCTTCATCTAAATTCCTTTCTTCTATAGGAATGTTACTCCCATTCCACTTTGACATGGGTATTTACTTAAACAGATACCGGTACCAGTTGAAAACGAATGACATCCACCAGTCCTGCGTCGGTAAGTTTTGCCTCTGGAATTACCGGCAGGCTTAAAAAAGCTAACGTCATAAATGGATCATATTCTTCCTTTACTCCTAACTGTCTAGCCAAATCATGTAATTTGGCTAATTCCAGACTTACCCAGCCAATATCCTGCTGACTCATCAGTCCTGCTAGAGGCAGTGCCAGTGAACCAAGAACTTTGTTTTGCCCTGTGATTGCAATTCCTCCACCAATGCGTTCCAATTCCCGAACCGCCAAAATCATATCTTCATCACAGGCTCCCACTACGATCACGTTATGCGCATCGTGCGCCACTGTTGAAGCAATCGCCCCACGAGATAGGCCCAATCCCCTGAGCAAACCAACGCCGACATGGCCGGTAGCATGATGTCTTTCCCATACTGCAAGCTTTAAAATATCCCTTTCCGGTTCAGCGACAAATTCTTCGCCCACTCTGGCTACCTGAGTTTCCACCAAACGAGTCACTAATTGGCGTGGAACCAAATCGATCACCCGTGCGGTCGATGACATAGCCGAAATTCTTAACTTTTCTGCGGTAATTTCCCCAAGGTGCATGGAATTTTTTACGGTTTGTGAAACTTGCTGCACCTCTTCAAATAATACCTGCCCGTTTTCCGCCACTAGCTGTCCGTCCTTAAACACCATTATCGGACACCAATCCTTCAAATTGTCAAAAACTAAAATATCCGCCTTGTAACCGGGGGCAATCGCGCCTACATCGGGAATGCCGAAATAATCGGCCGCATTTTTGGTCGCCATAGTAAGAGTCCATGACAAATCAGTTCCAGCCTCAATAGCCAGCCTTACCAAATGATTAATATGTCCCTCGTTCTGCAGGTCTTCCGGATGGCGGTCATCGGTTGCCAGCATACATAACGGCATAGTGCGGGCGGTAACCGCTGGTAAAAGCTGCCGCAGGTTTTTAACCGCTGACCCTTCGCGCAACATAATGTGCATTCCCTGAGCCAATCGCTCGGTTGCCTCTTCCGGTGTAACACACTCATGATCGGAATTTACCCCAGCCACAATATAAGCCGTTAATTCTTTTCCGCTAAGTCCCGGGGCATGACCGTCAATCCGCCTGCCTGATACCAATTGGAGTTTCTCTAATACTTCACGCTTGCAAGTCAGTACCCCCGGGTAATCCATCACTTCACCTAGCCCTAACACCCTCGGGTGACAAAGGAACTGCTCCAGCTCCTGCGCACTAAGTTTGGCACCGGAATGTTCTAACTCCGTCGATGGCACGCAGGACGGCAGCATGACATACGTATTCAGTGGCAGCCTTTCCGTAGCCGTCAACATGTACCGTATCCCTTCTATTCCTAGAACATTAGCGATTTCATGCGGATCTGCCGCTACAGAAGTAGTACCGTTCGCTACTACAGCCCGGGCAAACTGGAACGGACTGACCATCGCGCTTTCTATATGTACGTGCGCATCAAAAAAACCTGGTGTTACATATTTTCCTGATACATCTATTTCCCGTACACCCTCATATCGTCCAACACCTGCGATATACCCTCCGGCAACAGCCACATCGCCTTTAAAAAACTCGCCCGTAAATACATTAAATATAGTAGCATTTTTCAAAATCAAATCAGCCTTGCGTCGTCCGATAGCCGCATCCACTAATTGTTGCAATGGTTTTATATTTAATCCCTCCAAATACATAAAACAAAAGTCACCATTACTACCTTCACCAACTTTTTGGTATTACTTATTTTACCCTATCCATGTCTATGGTAGCAAGAAATCCCGTGCAATATAAGTTTATCCCTCTTTCATTATTTACGTTACTTTCCGAACACACAGTAAGATATAGCCCTTTCATTCTAGCTAGTGATTCCACATAAAAAAGCCCTGCCTATGGCAGAGCTTTAGTCTAAGAGATGATTTACGTTTAGGTTACATCTTGTCCACTCCGGGTGTGTGGCTATTAAATAACTTTACCCCTGCTTTTACAGTATCCGGTAAAAAGTACACTGCCACTAACCCCAACAAGTTAAAGACAACTGTAACTCCCAGGCCAAAGGACAAACCGTACCCTTCCGCTAACGCACCAATAATAATAGGCGACAACATGGACATCGCCCGGCCAATATTCCATACCAGACTTGTGCCGGTAGCGCGGGCCGAAGTGGGAAAAAGTTCAGAAACAAAGGCACCGAAGATTCCATAGATAAAGGCAAGACGTCTTCCCTTGCGGTCTGCCATCCAGCCAAAAAACTGATAGCCTAAGAAAGCGCCTACATTCAACATAATTAGAAAACCGCCGGTTTTAACCACATTGAGTCCTTTGGCGCTAGCCAAAAATGGCGGAAGCCAGGTAGCCGATCCCCAATACGCCATCAGTGCTCTAGAAGACAATAGCATGCCCAGTAACGTAATCTCCACCTACCGCAGCGCCCCCTAAGTTAGTATTGCTAGTAAGCCAAGCTCAGGCAAGGTGCAGGAAAAGGTACTTTTTATTAGCGGCAACGCCAAAGCCAACATCATCCAGTCCATAGCCTCGAGTGTCCAGCCGGCTGTCGCACCTGCCAAACTTAGCCAATGATTCTTGGTCAACTGTTGATTTTCAATCATAAAAAATCCTCCTTGCCTATTTATACTTTCGCCCTCAATTACCGTTTTTAGACGCAGGTTACGCCTCTATTATATTTGTGCATTCATTGTATTTATTTAGTATTTTTACCTATTTATTACATTTTGTAAGGCATAAAAATAGACTACCCCAAAGACTATCTGGGAATACCCTATTGGGTCTAGGTCTTATTCACGTAAAAACCACTTTATTTTCCCTATGTATACCAATGGCAGTTTATCTTAACCAGCTCTCATTTACAGATATTACTGCCTTTTCCTAGTAATTATACGAGGAAATTACCGGGGAATATTATACAATCTGGCCCAATCAAACGTCGATGCAAACAATTCTACCATGCAGGGATCAAAACATTCTTTCCTTTTTTTGATCGTATCAAAAAACACTTTTTGATGATCCTGTTTATTGATTAGCAGCCGATCATAGTAATCCACCACCGCTAGCAACGAGGCAAATTCGATAACTTGCGTCCGTTTAAAGGAGAATGGAAAACCGCCACCATTATATTGTTCATGATGCTGTAAACATACTAATGCAACAGTCATCTCTACCTCTAGATCCTCTCTCAACTTGATAAACCCTTTTAGCGGATGTTCGATATCATCCTCCTTATACTTGCCTTCCATGCCACAGTCATGTACAAGAACACTCGCCGCGAGGCTTTCTAAATTCAGTGACCTATAACCCTTTTTTAGCCCCATATTGGTGCTTACTATTGCCGTGCGCAGACTGTGTTCCTTCAATAAATGATCCTGTTGAGCCAAACACTTTTCAACATACGGGCGCTGCGAAACGGAATAAATAATATCTTTTATTTGAGTAATCGTATCTTTAATATTAATTATTTTTTCAGCATATACCCTATCACTTACATTTTCGACTAAAGCTTCAAACCCTTTGCTTGATTCATCTTGAATAATAACATATTCAAGTTCAAAAGTTTTCAGCCGTTCAATAATCACTTCAGTAATAACAATTCCTTTCGATAAAAGAATCACGCCGCGGTTATCACATACTACTTGGTCAGAAACCATTCCCTCACAAAGATCATTAATATGTACTTTGCTCAAATTGATTCACCTATCCTAAAATGTTATTAATGACTCTTATTATTTTTTCCTTCGTTATGGGTTTGGTAGTAATCGCAGCAGCACCATATTCTATGCATTGATTATAAATATATTTTTGTCCTCCTAGTGTAGTAACCAGGATGACTTGAACCTGTTTATCAACTTTTTTTAGGATTTTAAGAATAGCTAACCCATCCGGTTCCGGTATAATATAATCCAACATGATAACAGCTGGTTTAAAACTTCGATGTTTTTCTAAGGCTTCAACCCCGTTCTCGGCAATCTCAATTTCAACGGTTTCAAAATATTCTTTGAGAATTTGCTTTATCTGTTCGCGAATAAGTGCAGAATCATCTACTATCAGAAAACGCATAATGCTCCTCCGAAATATAAATTATAGATCCTACGATACTGTTTTTCTTTGTTTTCAATCCTCATCTGAATGCAGGATTACCAGAACTACGATATTGGAGTCCTTTGATTAACAGAATATTCTTTCGCATTAAACATACCATATTTATTTAATTTTTTCTAGATTTTAAAACAAAAAAACCAACATTTGTTACCACTTTTCTAGTAAATAACAAATGCTGGTTTTTTATTTGTTTTACGTAGTGTTGCACTTAGATTTTAAATTCGCCTTTACAAATACTTACGTACAGCTTTGCCGTTAAGATAATCGCAAAGGCGTCCCTGATAGGTTTGTCGATCTTTCATACGAAGTTCAATCTCCTCCCTGATTTTCCACCAGCCGGTTTGCCAATTAGAAAATAGGGTGTTGGCTTCCGGTGCGCGGCCTATGAGCCGCTGAACGATGATCTCGGGATGAAGGTGTTCCAAAAAACTGATAACCCGTTCTATATATTCTTCTTTAGTGGTAAGAGTGACTTGGCCGTCCTTGTACCACTCGGCAAGTTTTGTATTTTTCACGACATACAAAGCATGCAGTTTTGCTTGTTCTACCCCTAAGGCGGAAAGTATTTTTGCATTTTCGATAACATCAACCGGCTTATCCCAGGGGAGATTGAGAATAATGTGGGCGCAGGTTTCAATGCGGTATTTCTTGGCTCTGAGGGTAGCATCAATATACTCCCCCAATGTATGTCCCCGGTTTATTTTGGTCAAGGTATGATAGTTTACGGTTTGAAGACCCATTTCAAGGAAAACATCAACCTGCTTCTTTTCGCGTAATTCGGCCATGACAGCCAAGTGCTGGTCGCTGACGCAATCCGGCCGGGTAGCCACAGCAATGCCGACGATATCCGCCAAACACGCTTCCAGAAGATATTCCCGAAAAGCCTCCGGGGAAAGGTAAGTGTTGCTGAAATTCTGAAAGTAGGCAATAAATTTGTTTGCTTTATATTTGGGAGAAATATGCGCTTTGTTGGCTTCAATCTGCATGCCGACTGTCATGGAAGCCGGAAGATTTTCATATCCGGCTCCGATTTCACCACAGAATATACACCCATTAGTCCCACAACAGCCATCCCGGTTGGGACAAGTTACCGGCAAACTGATCGGCAACTTATACACTTTTTCGCCATACCTCTGTCGCAAGTAATTGGAGTAGTTTTGATACAACATGTTTTATTTCTCCTCAGTCCAAAAGTCTTGATCGTTAAGTACTTGATACGTCGTCGCTCTGTCTGCATAGCAAAAAAGGATAGCGTTACGCTTTGGGGCAACCTCACCGGTAGTAAAGTAATCCGTAAGGGTATAGCGGAATACTTCGATGTGATATTTCTTTTTGATATCCCGCCAGGTTGTAAAGGTATAGTCTGGCACATAGTTTCGCACCAATGCCTCATTGCGCCAAAATGCTGTAGTTTCTCGGTTCCATTTCTCGTTATCCCAAAGAAGAAAGTCAGGTTTTACTGACGTGCTGTCACAATAAAGAACATCAAATTTAAGCATATCCAAACACAAGGGATGTTCATGAGGCCTGTTTTGACGAATAAATTCTTCAAACAAACAGTATAAATTCTTGGTGCTATGAGCCAATAAATCCAATCCCCGCTCTTGCCAAAACATTGCCGTATCGTGGAAAAAGGAAAACGCATCGCCTTGATATGCATCAATTATGTATGTTAAAACAATAGCAAACCGTCCGCTGTTATGAAATTTGTCGACAAGGTCTTCAATAACTTTGAGTTGCCTGAGTTCGGCATAACTCATATAGTTGTTTCCCAGCACTTCATACGGAGCCATATCCATGTAGATGTAACCGTGCTCAACGGCACTTTGCCGAATACCAGAACCCTTTAACAATTTTAAAAAACCTAATTGGAGCATATGTGGTCGTAAGGCATATACGTCATTAAAGGATTTTCCAAATTGCTGATAGCTTTCAAAGGGCAAACCGGCAATAAGATCGAGATGGAGATGGATATTGTTAGCTGTCCGTAGTTTTTTTACACTATAAGCGAGCCGGGTCCAGTCACATTTTCTCTGTATAGCATCCAGTGTCTGGAGGTTGGTGGATTGAACACCAATTTCAAATTGGAACCGCCCCTTAGGTACCGTCTGCAAAAATTCCAGCACTTGATCATCTAGGAGTTCGGCGGAAATTTCAAAGTGAAAGTTCGTGTTTCCAGACGCAGCCGCTAAGTATTGTAATATAGGAACATAGTGCTCGCGCTTTGCATTAAAGGTACGGTCCACAAACTTAACCTGACGGACGCCATGCTTAAGAAAAAAGTCCATATCCGAAAAAACCCGTTCCAAGCTGAGAAAACGTACGCCGCGCGTAGCGCTGGATAAACAATACTGACAGGAAAAAGGACAGCCGCGGGAGCTTTCATAGTAAATAATTTTATCCTTTACCTCAAGCATATCGCTATCCTCATAAGGAAAAGGCAAGGTGTCCAAACGGTTTACAACCGCGGCAGTACCGACATATATTTCGTTGCCGCACCGCCAGGCTATGCCAGGAAGTGTATCCACCGGTAACCCGCTTTGAAGTGCTTTAATTAGGCTGGGGAACGCTTCTTCTCCCTCACCTAAAATGATAAAATCGACTTCTTCATACTCGTCCATAATGCGCCCAGCATCATAGGTTACTTCCGGCCCCCCTAAAACTACGATTGTGTTAGGAAGAACTTTCTTAATCAGACCGACTAATGCAAGAGTAGCTTTCATATTCCAAATATGGCAGGCCAACCCAAGTATATCCGGCTGTGCTCCGAAGAGATCGGCGAGAATACTCATTACCCCTGTGTTTATGGTGTATTCTTTGACAACTGGCTGTAATCCCTCGCGGCGACAGCTCTTTTCCAAATACTTCAGTGCCAAGGAAGAATGGCTGAATTTTGCGGTCATCGTTGACAAAACAAGTTTCATTTATATCACCTTTTATATTTTTCCCCAGACATGATTCCTGATGCCCGGTTAATACTGATCTTCACCCCCATAAAAGACTTTGCATACTATATGAAAAGTATGGATGGGGGGATATATATGCGAATCTTTATCGACGGACAAAGAATCCCGGTTGCGACCCGCGCCACAAAAGATCTCTTGCTCATGCTAAAAAACATGGCAAAGATGCTAAACTGGGGTATATATTATGATACCGCCAGAGAAGCCGTCTATATTAATTCCAAAAGCTCGGTCCAGCCGTTACCGCCACCGGACCGCCAAGTCCCCGACGAGATTCTCGAAAGTACACGGTTACTTAATAAAACCATAGTTATTGATGCCGGACATGGGGGCGTCGATGCCGGAGCAACCGGACCTACCGGTATCAAAGAGAAGGATAATACGCTGGCAATCGGCCTGCTTCTCAGGGATAAGTTGGAAAGGAACGGCGCCTTGGTCATTATGACCCGGGAAACAGACACGGAAGTCGCCCCGCCTAACTCGTCCTCTACCGAGGAACTGGAAGCCAGGGTGGATATCGCCAATGAAGCTAGCGCCGATATTTTTATCAGCATCCATAATGATGCCTTTACCAGCAATGCCGCTTCAGGAACAACTACGTATCATTACGGAGATACGGAGTCGACCAAGCTGGCTACGTATGTACAGCACTCTTTAACCGAAGAACTCGGCACCAAGGACCGGGGTTCCAGATTTGCCAGCTTCTATATCATCCGCTATACCGACATGCCGGCTATTTTAGTAGAAGTCGCCTTTATCTCCAACCCGGAGGAAGAAATGCTATTAGCTAGTGTTGACGGACGTTTTAAGGCTGCGGAAAGCATTTTTCTTGGCATAGTAAAATACTTTAAAGTATAATAACCAACTCTTTTCGATACTCTAAGAGGAAGATTAGCCCCTATTCGCTAATAATATGTTAATATAATATATTATAGCAATATGGGCAAGGAGTGTGAATATGTTAAAGATGGCTGTTATACTTCCTCTTGTTGTTGGTTTGTTGCTTCAAAGCAATACTGGCGCCGAAGCCAGTGCGAAAGAAAGTTCCGGAGTTCCGGATCGTAAATCGGTTCCTGCCGAATCCCAGTGGCATGTTACCGATATTTTTGCTGATGACGCCGCTTGGCAGTCCGATTTTGACAAGCTAAAGTCTATGCTTCCCAAAATCACCGAATATAAGGGGCAACTGGCGTCCTCCCCTCAATCCCTGGCAGACTGCCTAAAACTACGAGATGAAATCGGTATTCTCAGCGGTAAACTCTACGGTTACGCCCGGCTGCACCGGGATGAAAATTCCGCTGACGGGAATTACCAGGCGCTCACTGGGAAAATGGAAGGATTATTAGCAGAAACCAGCGCCGCTACCGCCTTTATAGAACCGGAAATTTTGTCTATCGCCGATGACAAACTAGCTGAATTCCGGTCTAGTACGCCGGCACTGAAAGAATACGGCTTCTATTTTGAAAATCTGGCCCGGCAAAAGAAACATGTGCTGTCTCCAGCGGAAGAAGAAATTCTCTCCCGGGCAAGTGAAGCAACCAGCGCACCGGAAACAGTGTTCGCTATGTTGTCCACCGCAGACATGACTTTTCCTGAAATACTGGATGATAAAGGACAAAAAACAGAGCTAAGCGAAGGACGTTACCGTTCCTTCATTACTTCTCAAAACCGGAAAGTCCGGCAACAAGCGTTTGAAGCTCTGTTTGACACCTATAATAAGTATCGGAACACGTTCGCCGCAACGCTAAACGGCAATGCTAAGAAAGATATTTTTTACGCCAAAACGCGGAAATACGGTTCCGTGCGGGAATCTGCACTTGAAACCGATAATGTACCACTAGAAGTATACGATAATCTTATTACTACCGTCCATGACAACTTAGCCCCGCTCCACCGCTATGTCGCCCTCAAGAAAAAGGCGCTTAGACTGAACGAAATTCATATGTACGATCTTTATACCCCGCTCGTACGTGATGTTGATCTTTCGTATAAATACGAGGACGGACTCAAGCTCATTCAAACCGCCCTTTCGCCCCTTGGCCCCGAATACTTGAATAACCTAAACAAAGGCCTTACCTCCGGTTGGGTTGACGTATACGAAAACAAGGGTAAACATACAGGCGCCTATTCGTGGGGCGTGTATGGCGTTCATCCGTTCGTATTGCTCAATTATAACGGAAAGTATGAAGATGTTTCAACTGTTGCCCATGAAATGGGTCATGCCATGCATAGCTTCTACTCGCAGGCCAATCAGCCATACGCTACTTCCGAATATTCCATTTTTACGGCCGAAGTGGCTTCTACTACCAATGAAGTGCTTTTAATGGATTATATGCTGAAAACCACTACGGATAAACAAAAACGATTGTATCTCATTAATCAGCAGCTTGAAAATATCCGTACAACCGTTTACCGTCAGACTCTGTTCGCAGAGTTTGAAAAAATCATTTATGAAAAGGCCGAACAGGGCGACACCTTAACCGCGGATAAGCTGGACTCCATTTGGCATGAACTCAATGTTAAATATTACGGACCGGATATGGTAGTCGACAAGGGCATTGATGTCGAATGGGCGAGAATTCCTCACTTCTATTCCAGTTTCTATGTGTATCAGTATGTTACCGGGTTCTCTGCCGCCACCTCACTGGCAGACCAGATTATCCATGAAGGAACTCCGGCCCAGGAACGCTACCTTGGCTTCTTAAAAAGCGGCGGCTCCGATTACCCGATAAACATCCTTAAACGTGCCGGAGTAGATATGTCTTCACCCAAGCCTATTGAAACTACCCTGAATAAATTTTCTCAACTACTTGACGATTTGGAAAAAATTATTAATCAGCCTTGACAAAACTTCCATATTCTGGTTATGATAGGAGCATACTAAATGATTGCGCTGTGTCATAAATCAACCGGCCGACAATTGTTTTAGTGAATTACAAAGGAGGTTGGTTGTATGACCTACCAAGACCGTACTTTGACCTGCAAGGAATGTGGTGTTCCATTTGATTTCACCGCTTCCGAGCAAGCTTTTTACGCTGAAAAAGGATTCCAAAACGATCCTTCCCGGTGCCCAAGCTGCCGTTCCGCCCGTAAACAACAGACAAACACAAACAGACGTGCCAGCAGTCAAAGAGAAATGGTTACTGTTGTGTGCAACAGTTGTGGTCAGGAAACCCAGGTTCCCTTTAATCCCACATCCGGCCGTCCGGTATACTGCCGGGAATGCTTCCAAGCCAATAAACGCACCTATTAAATACAACCGTATATGTTTATAAAATGAGAGCCTCTTGCTTTTACAGTAAGAGGCTTTTTTGTGCTTTAAGCCGGAATATCCTCCGGCATGAAATATGTATTTTGTGTAACACTATAAACCAAACTGTTTTTATCGAGGTGATTATGGCTGATTTCTTTTTTCCCGACAATCTGAAACCGATGCTGGCAAAGACAGGGAAAATACCCATTAAACCTTCCAACTATGGTTTTGAAATCAAGTGGGATGGCCTTCGGGCCATAATCTATGTGGCTCAAGGCAGTGTTCGCATCCGAAGCCGCAATTTGAAAAATATCACCCGGCAATATCCCGAATTGGCCGCATTAACTTCCTCCTGTCCGGACAAAAAACTTGTCCTTGATGGGGAAATTATTGCGCTTGACAGGGATGGCCGACCTTCGTTTTCTCTTCTCCAACATCGCATGGGAGTTACTGCTGTTCGTACTATCGAAAAACTCCGCCTTTCCATTCCCGTTACCTATATTATTTTTGATATTCTGTTTTTGGAACCTGATGCACTATTGAACCGTTCTTATAGCGATCGCCGCTCTATACTGGCTGACCTGTCCTTGTCAGGTCCCCATTGGCAAACCCCCGCCTACTGGCGCGGCACCGGCGAGGAGGTACTCACTGCCAGTCGAACCAACGGGTTGGAAGGAATAGTAGCCAAGCGTCTGGACAGTGCCTATCAGCCCGGACTTCGCAGCGGAGCCTGGATTAAAATAAAAAACAGCAAACGCCAGGAACTGGTTATAGCCGGTTGGGTTCCAGGCACCGGCAAACGAAAAGAAGTGCTTAGTTCACTTCTCGTTGGCTATTATAATATCTCTCCACAAGAGGCGGCCCGCCTTAAGCAAGAACAGCTTCTAGTATTCGCCGGTAAAGTAGGAACGGGATTTTCAGACAAGCAGCTGCTAGAATTGACACGTACACTTAAGTCCTTATTTCGTCCTTCCAGCCCCTTTACTCCCCCGCCACAACTTGCGGATGCGATTTATGCCGAACCTCGTCTGGTCGGTGAATTTGAGTTTACTGAATGGACACCCAATCATACGCTTAGGCATCCGTCTTTCAAGGGCCTAAGGACGGATAAAGTTGCCCGGGAAGTACTGTATGAAGAAGTTTCGCGGAGGTGATTGTATGCCAAGACCCATCTGGAGTGGGGCGATTAGTTTCGGTCTGGTGAATATTCCAATAAAGTTATACAGCGCGGTTAAAAAGAAAAGCATTAGCTTTCATCAACTTCGCCGCAACGATGGTTGCCGCATCCGGTTAAAGAAGGTTTGCTCTACAGATGGCGAGGAAGTAGAAAAGGAAAATATCGTAAAGGGTTATGAGGTTTCACCCGACCGTTATGTCATCGTATCCTCAGATGAGCTTCAGTCCTTATCTCCCAAGGCTTCCCGCAATATTGAGATTGAGGATTTTGTCGAGCTTTCCCAGATTGACCCTTTATACTTCGAACAGTCTTTTTATCTTGTACCCGATAAAGGAGCCGCAAAAGCGTACACACTGCTTTTAACAGCCATGCGTACCTCGGGCAAAACGGCGATTGCCCGCTTTGTCCTGAGAAATAAAGAATATCTCTCGGCGATTCGCCCGATAAATAACGCCCTCAGTCTGTCAACCATGCATTTTACAGACGAAATTATAGCCGTAGCCGAACTGGAAAGTTTGCCTGAAGATACCGCCGAACCCGCGAAAAGAGAATTAGCCATGGCCGAGCAACTCATTCAATCATTAACAGCCGACTTCGAACCAGAAAAATATCGAAATGAGTACCAGGAAAAAGTAATGAACCTTATCGAAAGCAAAGCCGAAGGTCAGGAAATCGTGGCGAAACCGGAGGTCAATGAAGGCGGCCGGGTCATTGACCTGATGGCCGCACTGGAAGCCAGTCTGAGCGCCGCTAAGAAAAAGCCGACGGCTGCTAAATCGGGGAGGAAAAAAGCCCGTGCCCAATAAAACACTGGTCCGTATCGACGGCCAACAACTTACCTTATCCAATCTGGATAAAGTCTTCTACCCGGCAACCGGCTTTACCAAAGGGGATATGCTGGAATATTATGCGGAAGTTGCTCCAGCTATCCTCCCCCATTTATCCGCTCGTCCAGTTACCTTAAAACGATATCCAGGAGGGGCTAACGATGAGTTCTTCTATCAAAAAGAATGTCCAGCCCATCGCCCCTCCTGGCTGGCAACAGCAAAAATGCGGCGTAAATCGTCTGCTGAAGCGACGAACTTTTGTCTCTTAGAGGACCGTCCGTCTTTACTATGGGCGGTAAATCTTGCCGCCCTGGAACTGCATACCTCATTGGCTCTGGCAAATGATGCAGCAACTCCTACCGTAGTAGTATTTGATTTGGACCCCGGCCCCGGAGTAACTATATTAGACTGCGCAGAAGTCGCCCTGTGGGTACGGCAAATTTTTGACCACTACGGTCTTCAAGCCTTCCCTAAAACCTCCGGCTCAAAAGGACTGCAGGTTTATATCCCGCTCAATACCCCCACGGACTATACCGAGACAAAAACCTTTGCCCACGCCTTGGCCCGCTTCCTAGAGAAAAAACATCCGGACAAAGTGGTATCCAATATGCGAAAAACATTGCGTAACGGAAAAGTGTTTATCGACTGGAGTCAAAATAATATGCATAAAACCACAGTATGTGTATATTCGTTGCGTGCTAAAGATCAGCCTCAGGCATCTACCCCTCTAGGCTGGGACGAGGTAATAACGTCGCGGAAAAAGGGAACTGCCGAAGCACTTGGTTTTAACGCCGACCAAGTATTACAGCGGCTAAAAAAATACGGCGACCTCTTTAAACCTGTGCTCGATCTCAGGCAAAAACTGCCGGAGTTTGGGTCATGACACTAGAGCAGCTAGTCCCGTTATTACTGGCTCCCCTAACCGTTTCTTTTGGCCTGGTAATTGTATTGACGGGAGTATATTCTGTAACCTTTAACTATAAAGATGCCGAACAGAAAAACCATCAACGGGCTGCGAAACTCGCCCGTTGGGCCGGTTGGTTTTACATCTTCCTCGGGCTGGGGATACTATTGCGTTCTTTTTTCTAACTCATCATTCCCGCACGTCTAACTATAACTTTTATATGTACCTCCATAGGGACTGTTGGGAAGACTTCTTCATCCCAACGGTCTTTTACTATTTCCCAATACTTAGGATATTGCCGGTGTACCAAACTTCCTAAATCTAAAGCATCCGCTTTAAGCGCCTGTTGTTTATAGTAGGCATCCAAAGCCATTGCTGTAAACTCAGCCGCCATATTTTTTTCTACCGCTGCCAAAAAATCAGGATCTAATGCTTTCTGCCCTGTTTCTGTGTTTTCGCCAAGATTGCCGGCCAGTTCCGCTTCCACTGTAAACCATAACCTATCCCCGTCAATATGGGAATTCACAGAAAATTTCCCTTCCACCACTTCAAACACGGCCAGTTTTTCCGGATTAGCCGGATTCGGAATAGAAAAAGCTCCCCCTTTCAGTTTTTGCCGGATAATCTTTCCCCCCGCCACTTCCCGTTCATCAAGACTGCCCACCATCTTTCCCTGTGTATCGAGGAGAGCTGCGCTGGTAAGCTTAACGTCGCCATTCTCCATTACAATTTTTGATATTACAAAAGAATGGTTTCCTTGTATAGCTTCGGCAGCATCACCAAGTGTACTGATTACAGCAAACCGGGGGATGGCGTCTGCATTTTGCGTAATTCTAGCAATGAAAATACTGTTTACTTCTTCCACAGTAAGCTTACCGTTTAAAATCTCCTCCGCTCTCCCCGGAGTGACAAATACTTTTACCTTTCTGCGCATCCCCGGATTGCGCAGAAAATAGTCCAATATTTCCCTTATTCCCTCTTTTGCCACCTCTTCACTAAAAATAAGCACTTGCGTATCCTCAAAAAAGAAACTAAAATACGTTTTCGCACTGACGGATCGGACAATTTGAAACATGGATTCTCCTTCACCGTTAAATATATAATGCGATTCAGTACCGCTGGTTCCTTTTTCTTCCCCTTTTCGAAACCGGGGAAGTTCAAAAGTTACCCGGTATTTGCGTTCACCAAATTCCTGAGTGACATGCGGCAAATCATACTGTCCTTTTGGCTCGGGCGTTGTGACATGATCAATAGCCACACCTAAGACAAAACCGCGGTTTTCGATTTCTTTTCTGTCCCAGCAGCCCGTCATCGCTAATGTCAGACAAACAAGGACTCCTAACGATAAAACAGTACGAACCCGGCCTTTCAGCATACGCCTTACCTCCTATGTTTCCACCAGGCTAACGCCAAGAGCAGCGGCAAAACTCCCATGCCCCAGGCTAAAAGAGCATAATTTGCCCACTCACTGATAGTTGAAGCTGTTTGTAGGTTGGGTATCGCAACAACAAAATATAAGATCAGAGAACATACCAAAATAACAACAGGCCGACTATATTCCAATCTTGCCATTTGCTTTATTCCAAATACGGCTAAATAGACCCAAAGAAGCATGCAAACCATCAACACCGGTATCCACATACTAAAAAAATATCCATCCAGTCGTTCTATAAAGGTATCGGGTATCTCTACACCGCGATAGGCAATGATAGTTGGTACAAGCATCCGCGTAGTTTCTGCAACGCCAAGAATACCCTGGACAATTCCGGTAATTAACGTATACACTGCCGTAAGTACCAAAACACTAACAAACCCATAGGTTAGTACCTTATTCTTTTGGATAAAGAAAGGATATAATAAACAAACCACAAACTCCGGTCCCGTGTACGAATACCAGCTAGGTATAGCCCCTTTTAGGACAGGCATGATCCCTTGGGCTAAAAAGGGCTGGAAGTGACTCGCCTTAATTGAAAACAGCCCCAATAAAACCACTATAAAAAAAAACGAATGAATCGACATAAAAGTAAATTGCAGTACACGGATAACCGGAAGCAAACCATATTGCGCACTATAAGTAATAAAAGTCAGCAGGCTTAATACAATAACAAAGGTAGGTGTTACATCAAGGAGATATATCTTTAGCGCTACTACAAAAGACCGTATGGACAAGATCGGAACCAGCAGCAAAAGAACAATCATAACTGCATTCAGGATTTGGCCTAATAACGGGCCTAGTAATATCTGGTGGTATTCAATGCAAGTGCTATTCGGGTAGTACGAGGCCAACGTAATAGCTGTCCAAACCGTAAATAAAAAAAGCACTCCCCCAAAAATCACAGACAGCCACATATCTTCCTTGGCAATCTCACCAACCGAACGCGGCAGCGTTGCCATAGAATCTCCAAAGGCTGCTATAAAGCACAGCGTAAGCAGTTGCCATTGTGATATGCGCGGAAACGGATTCATAATAAAACCTCCCCCTTCCGCCTTTATTCCTTCTGCCTTTTAGCATCTTCCGGCCCTAAATATTCCGGCCGTTCATCCATTACCGAAGGCGGAGCCACTATAAAGGTATCTTTGATATCGCTAAACTGCTTAAAGCTTTTCTGGATCATCGGTTCCATAAATGGAACACCAAAACTCTCGATCATGCTAAGATGAGCGATCAGGAACATATACCCCAGCATAACGCCAAACATACCTAATGTCGCTCCTAATATCATGACCGGAATGCGGTATAACCTCACAATTAAGTTCAGACGGTAGTTGGCAATATTGAAAGACGCTATCGCGGTAAAAGCAATGACAATTACCATGGGAGCACTTACTAGCCCGGCTCGTACAGTGGCTTCCCCTATAACCAAACCGCCCACAATGCTTACCGCCGGGCCTATCGATTTGGGCAGTCTTAGTCCTGCTTCCTGCAGTACTTCCAGTAATATAATCATGACTATAGCCTCCAGAAAAGCCGGAAAAGGAATACCTATGCGGGTATTGGCAATATTAACCGCCAACAGCATCGGCAGCATGCCGGGATGATATGTGGTAATGGCTACAAATATGGCGGGGGTAGCTATCGCAAAAAGGGAAGACACATGACGAGTTAAGCGGTTAATGGAGGATATCGCCCATTTTTCATTGTAGTCGTCACTGGTTTGGAAAAAATCGGACAAGGTTGTGGGTGCCAGCAATACAAAGGGGGCTCCGTCCATAATTACCGCAACCTTGCCTTCTGCTAAGCTTGATACTACCTTGTCCGGTCGTTCCGTCGCCAACATAGTGGGAAAAGGGGAATAAGGATGATCCTCCATCATTCCCTGTAACATACCAATTCCGGTTGGTATATCGATAGCTATTTTTTTTAATCGCTGCTCCACCGCATGAATTACCTTGGCGTCAGCTATACCTCGAAAATAGACTACGGCCACATCGGTTTCGCTTCGTACGCCAATAACCACTTTTTTAGTAATTAAATTCGGGTTTTTTATGCGTCGTCGCAAAAGCGTAATGTTGGTTTGCAGCGTTTCGACAAATCCTTCCCGGGGACCGCGCACATTGGTTTCGGTTTCAGGCTCCGAAATAGCTCTGGCTTCCATCTTTCGGCTTTCTATCACAATGAGCCAGTTAATTCCATCGACAAATAGCAGTGTATCTCCGGACAACAGCCGCTTCACTGCTTCATCCATAACGTCCAGCTTACTTATCGAGGCAACCGAAAGCACCGTATCTTTTAAATAACTAAACATTTCATCCTGCGGTGACAATTCCATCCCCGGCACCGGTGGCAGCATAAGCTTTTCAATAACCTGCATATTAATTAGTTCCAAGTTCGTCATACCTTCAATAAAAACCACCGCCCCCTGGCGGTTCAGTGAAGCAATTAGAAATTCCCGGAAATGAAAATCGTAGCTGTCGGACAAAATATCTTTCATATGCTGCATATTCTTTGCCAGACTAGCCTCAAGTTGATAGACCTCGGGAAAAACATATTGCTCCGCAAGAGAACGCGCTACTACCTGGGTATCGTCTTCAATAACGCGAGCATGCTGGATGAGTGATTTGAGACTTCGTATACGCTCAACAATCGTTTTTTTATTGTCAGTATTCATGTATTATGTACTCCAACAACCTCAAGTTTATCTTATATTTCCCCGAATAGCGCCTGATATATTCGATCGAACCTGAGAGACATAAAATAACGCTTCGCAGACTCACTTATCTGCGAAGCGTTATTTTACCAGTATTTCCCTATAGACTTAGACAAAAACAAAATCTTGTCAAATGACCGCCTGTTTAACTAAGTTTGGCATATCTTCTTTGTTCCCAACCGTAGTATGCCGTATTTTTTTGTTTTCCAGATTAGCCAGGGGGGCGGGAATAGCCCAATCGGTCAAAGCGGCAAGTTCCCGCAGTACATCAAATTCATTTTTCTCCTTCGAAGCTTGTCCGCCAACAGCATCCAACACACTATCGCTGAATTTAAACGGACTGGCCGTAGATACCACCACGGTCTGAGTAGTATCACCGGTTTCTTCCTGGTAATTCTCATACGCCTTCCAGGCTACTGCGGTATGCGGGTCCATCACATAATTGTACTGCTTAAACACCCGCTGAATGGTCTTTAGTGTTATGTCGTCACTGACCCAGTCGGACCAAAACGACTGCTGAATAGCTGCCAGACACTCCGCATCTACTTGATACTGTCCCTTTCCGGACAACTCCCGCATCCAGCACGAAACTTTTGTACTGTCGCCGGTTACAAGGTACAGCAGCCGTTCCAGGTTGCTGGAAATGAGAATATCCATAGAAGGTGACAGCGTTTTATAAAAATCCCGTTCCCGGTTATACACTCCGGTGCGTAAAAACTCCGTTAACACGTTATTATTATTCGCGGCACAAATAAGCTTATGTACCGGAAGTCCCATTAATTTAGCATAATACCCTGCCAAAATATTGCCGAAATTGCCTGTCGGAACAACAAAATTCAAGGCTTGCCCTTGCCTGATACGGCCCGTTTTTACCATATCGGCATAGGCGCTAAAATAATAGACGATTTGCGGCAGAAGCCTTCCCCAGTTAATAGAGTTAGCTGATGATAGCTTCACTCCATGCCGTTCCAGTTCTTTCCCATATTGGAGATCGTTAAAGATTGTTTTTACCCCGGTCTGTGTGTCGTCAAAGTTTCCTTTAACCGCAGCCACGGTAACATTTTTACCTTCCTGTGTAACCATTTGCAATTCTTGTATTTTACTAACACCCAGATAGGGATAGAATACAACAATTTGAGTCTGGTCTACATCACGGAAACCTTCTAAGGCAGCTTTACCCGTATCTCCGGAGGTTGCCACCAATATAGCAATTTGGTCGGTTTCTCCAGTTTTCTTTAAGGCCAGAGACAACAGTTGAGGTAAAAGCTGCAGTGCCATGTCTTTAAAAGCACTGGTAGGCCCATGCCACAATTCGAGTACTGATACCCCCTCGCTTAAAGAAACAACCGGCGCAATAGCGGCATGATCAAATTTTTTGCTATTATAGGCGGCCTTCAGGCAACTTTCAATTTCAGAAGCGCTGTAATCATCTAGAAACAGCTTAAGAATTTCAGCGGCTCTTTGATGGTAATCAAGACCCACTAATTTATCCAAAAACGTTTTTTCTAAACAAGGCACTACTTCCGGCACCAATAGACCGCCATCCGGAGCCATTCCGGTTTTGATTGCTGCGGCTGCCGAAAAACTGTCGTTACCGCCCCGAGTACTAATATACATAAATAGCACACATCCTTCGCTAAAATTCACCTTATCTTACTCAAGTACCTAGGGGCGTCGATTCTATAGCGTACGACTAATGATAGCGGATTTGCCCTCAACCACTGCCATAAGGTCAGCCGGATTTAGCACAACCTGACAACCTCGTGCACCCGCACTAACGGCTATCTCGGCCCAAAGCCTAGCGCTTTCATCAATATACACCGGATACCGTTTCTTTGCCCCCAGCGGGGAAACACCGCCCCGGATATAACCTGTTAAAGGCTGAACCTCCTTCAGGGCTACCATGTCAACCTTTTTATTTCCGCTTGCCGCCGCCAGCGTCTTAAGATCAAGTTCAGCTGCTCCCGGTACGCAAGCCATGAACACTCCGGTTTTATCCCCCCGGACCACCAGCGTTTTGAATACCTGCTCCGGCGGCATACCCACTTTGGCGGCAACATTTTCAGCGCTCAAATCCGTTGGATCGACCGCATATGTTTTTATTGTATAGCTGATGCCCATCTTATCTAAAATCCTCGCCGCATTGGTTTTCACCTTACCACCCTCATTTTACTTCCACCAACTCATACGCCATCGTTCCCATGCCGATTTGAGCGGCATGACGAATCTGAATAGTAGCATCATGCTGCGCATAACTAAGCTCTGCAAGCGACTTACCATTAGCAGCTACCGTCAGATCCAGCGTTGCTTTGTCAATCGCGACAGGATCATACGATGCAAGAATTCCAATATCTCGAATAAGCTTTTCCTGGCAAGCAGCTTCACAATCGCAATCGTGGGTCATATCAACCAGTACATTAATATAACAACATTTTCTGGCTTGCTGTTTATCTTTTACAACGCCATATGCATGTTCAGCCATACTTTTCTGCATATGTCCCGACTCGGCACCCCAGTCAAACTTCACGGCGTCAAATTTGCACATTACCAAGCATTCGCCGCAGCCCACACACTTTTCGGGAGTAATATACGCTTTGCCTTCGTTCTCATGAATAGCTCCTTGCGGGCACCAAGCAATACATTTATGGCATAATTGGCACTTAGCTGCGGCTATCTCCGGTAGCATCGCGGAATGCTGACGAAGTTTGCCCATGCGGCTGGCTAGCCCCATGCCCAAGTTTTTAATGCACGCACCCATACCGGCGGCAATATGCCCTGTCGGATGGGATACAACGATTAGAGCGTCAGCGCTCGATATTTCCCGGGCAATTTTGACACTTTTATGTAAAATACCGTTAATTTCTACTTCATATTCGGTATTCCCGGCAAGACCATCCGCCATGATAAAGGGAGCGCCGATATTTTCAATGCCAAACCCTTGCCTATGCGCATGCATTATATGTTTTATTGCATTTTCCCGCTCACAGCGATACAACGTGGAAGTCTCGGTTAAAAAGGGAAGTCCCCCTTTTCTTTTAACGTTTTCAACCAAAGCCCGAATAAGCTCGGGTTTAATATGCGTTGTATTTAGCTTTTCGCCAACATGGGTTTTTATCGCAACAAAATCTTTGTCGGCAACCACTGTATCAAGTCCAGCTGCTTCGTAAATTCTATTCATGGCTACCGCTTGGTCCGCAGAAGATAATCCATCCGCCAGCGGCAGAAAATATACTTTAGCCGTCATTCCCTGTACCTCCATCGACAATTGCGCTTCTTATTTTTTCACAGTATATAGTGGTTTTTCCGCTTTGTCAACCTACAATTAGCTATAAAAGAACTTGGCTTACTCCATCCACTAGTATGGCGTAAACCAAGTTCTTTACTATCCACCAATCCGTACAAGTCCTAAAAATCCAGCATCATGGATTTGACCTTTACATGCGGAACAGCCTGCAGTTCGGTCTCCAATTTGGCAGTTTCTTGCCTGTCGCCACAAAGCTGAAGAAGAATTAATCCTGAATTGCTGCAGCTATCTACCTGCGCTTCATGAAGTCCTAAACGCAGCCTTATGTGACATCCATACTTAGTAAGAATTTCTTGTACTTTAGGGGCGGTGTCAACGCGGTTTTCTTGAAGAATCGCCATAATCTTAGAACAATCCATACCCAATCGTCTCACCTCACAACATATATTCCTATATATCTTTCCCCATTTTCTTCAGATCAACCAGCAAGTCCTGCATTAATCTTTTTCGAGACAAAGATTTGCAAAATGGTTCCGCACAGCCTCCCTAAGACTTACCCTTAATATGGATCTAAAAAGGAGTACCGCTAGTCAAGTTTACACTCTCCTTACGGCACTCCTTTAGTTATTGAAGTTTCGCCATAAACTCTGTCATTTGCTCAACCGCCTGCATTAAATTTTGGTAGTTTTCCGGGTTGAGAGATTGAGGACCATCGGAAAGCGCTTCCGCCGGGTTAGGATGAACTTCAATCATAAGTCCGTCCGCACCTGCTGCCAAAGCTGCCAGTGACATCGACTTTACTAATTTCCATCGTCCGGTTCCATGGCTTGGGTCAACGATAATGGGTAGATGACTGAGTTGTTTAATAGCTCCTACCGCGCTTAAATCCAGCGTATTGCGGGTATATTCTTCAAAGGTTCGGATGCCCCGCTCACACATGATTACATCATAATTTCCTTCATTTAGAATATACTCGGCAGCATGAAGCCACTCGTTAATCGTTGCGGCAATACCCCGTTTAAGGAGAACCGGCTTACCGGCACGTCCCACCGCTTTGAGCAATTGGAAATTCTGCATATTGCGGGCTCCAATTTGAAGCATGTCGGCATACTCTGCCACCGCATCTACCGCCGTAACCTCCGTAACTTCCGTAACAATTTTTAGCCCGGTTGCTTCACGCGCTTCGGCAAGGTACTCCAACCCCTTAATTTCGAGCCCCTGAAAAGAGTACGGAGAAGTTCTAGGCTTATAGGCTCCGCCGCGAAGAAACTGCGCACCGCCTTCTTTAACTAAAGCTGCCGCCTCTAACAGTTGCTCACGGCTTTCAACCGCGCAAGGTCCCGCCATAACAACCACGTTACCGCCACCGATTTTGACTCCGTCCACATCGATCACAGTCGCGTCCGGATGAAATTTCCGGCTGGCCAGTTTATAGCTTTCGGTAATTGGTATTACCTTTTCAACACCGTCCAACGCTTCCACCGGCATAGTTGCGATCATGCGTTTATCACCGATTAGACCGATAATAACCGGGGATTGATCGCTGGAAACAAAGGTTTTCAGCCCGGCAGAGTGAATACGGTTGACCACTTGCTTAATCTGTGCATCTGTGGCCGTTACTTGCATTACAATAACCATGGTCTTCCTCCTTACTCAACTGTATTTATGGGGTAAGAGCCCAAGTTTTTAAACCACAGGCTCTGCTCTTTTACCGCATGAACAGCGGCAGCCACAGGTTCGTCCTCCAAGCTTCCTTCTATATCGAAGAAAAAGACATATAATCCAAAGCCTCCCTTGGACGGACGGGATTCAATCTTCGTTAAGTTTACATTACGCTTAGCAAATTCACCGAGAATATTGTACAAAGCCCCTGCCTTTTCACCGTTAATCTGGCAGACAATTGAAGTCTTACTGCTCACTCCTTTTGGAGAAACAGGTTGCTTCGAGAGTACTAAAAAGCGTGTTGCATTATTAGGATTATCCTGAATATCCGTTTCAATGACATCAAGTCCATATACTTCCGCCGACCTTGTACTGCAAATGGCGGCATGGTTTTTCGCTCCGCTTGCCACCTTATACGCGGCCGCCGCAGTGCTTTCCACTTCGATCCGTTCAGCGGCGGGATAATGTTCGTCAAGGTAGTGTCGGCACTGAGCCAAGGCTTGCGCGTGGGAACATATGATATTAATATGCTTTGTACCCGGTTTGACAATAATGTTATGACGAATTGGTTTTACCATTTCCTTAACAATATACAAATTAGCTTCATGCGCAAGGGTATCCAGTGTTACATTCACCGACCCCTCCACAGAATTTTCTACCGGGACAATTCCTTCCTGAACTTCACCGGAATCTACCGCCATAATAACAGAGCTGATACTGTGGTATGGCGTAAAGCAACCTTCCACGCCACGATAAAAACTTAACGCTATTTCTTCGCTGAAGGTCCCCCTTGGGCCAAGATAACCAATCTTTTTGGACATTGTTTTGCTTTCCGTCATACATCATTCCTCCATTACGATAAAAATATAAAGCCCTCATCCGTAAAAGGACGAGAGCTTGTTCTCGCGGTACCACCTTTGTTACCCGCCGCTAGCGGATCACCTCATGAAGTACGGGCACTAACGCCGATACTCCCCTTTTTTTAACGGAAAAGGTATCCGGCCTTACCTACCACTTAAAAAAGCTTCAGCAGGCTACTCAAAAGAGAACTTCGGCATATCCTTCGTACCGGGCTTACACCCTTCCCGGCTCGCTGCAACTACAGAGCATGCTTACTTTTCTTTATCATCGCATTTGGTATGTGGAGTTATTGTTATAGATTGTAACATACCAGTATCTAGGAATCAATACCTTTTTCATATTTCCCTGAAAATTTTCCGGGCCAACTTTCTAAGAAGCTCAGCCACGCCTTAGATTACTTAGAATTTGGCGACTCTTCGAAAGTGATATCGACCTCTTCTTCCTCTAAAATATCAATTACAGAAGCATCAGGAATAACCGTAGTGAAACTCTTTCCATTTTCTATTTTCCCACGAACTTTATTCCCCTGGATAATAACCTTGTGAATTTTTTCTCTTTCAACTTGCTTTATAAACTGAGTATAGCTGATTTCCTCATAAACCGTTCTAGTAGAATTATAATAATCAACAACCGAAATAGCTATAATAATAATAATCAAGTATAAAATGACATTGCGTAAAAAACGATTCCCTTTTTTAGGGCCATTCTTCAATATGTGCAATTCTACCATGCCTTCAAACATTGCTATGTCCTCGGCACTGCAAAACCATTTTTTCGGAATTAACAAAGCTAGCTTATCCGATACGTAAATGGCAACCATCTGTTTGAATTTACGAACCTTGTATATTTTATCCCAAGTCACCAGCGACTGCCCATACTCTGAAGTTATATCAATACCGTTACTAGAAAATACATATTTAATTTCTGCTTGCAATAGTTTGTGACTTTTATAACTTCTTTTGGCTGATATCCCTATCGCACCAAACCAAGCGCAAACTAAAATTATTGTTGATAATCCAAAAAACAAACCGCTCCACTCATTTACACGATTTACTAACAATACTATAACCACTATTATCCATAAACTACTTTTTACCACTGCCAAATAATTGAATTTAATATAATCGCTAAGCTGTAATTATCCTTTCACTTCAATCTGCGGTTCTTCCATCATCCACCTCAACGAATTCTAAAATATTAGCCAGGTATAGCAATAACCGGCCAATGTACCGGATCAAGCCAGCCGATAAGTTTCACTAAGCTGTCCTGATCCATGGCAACGCAGCCGCGCGTTGGCTGATCGGGAGCCTTCCAAAGATGCATAAAAATTGCGCTTCCCTTGCCGGGTACTACCGGAGCCGTATTATACTCCACGACAATACCGTAGTTATACAAGCCGTCCTCCCGGAGCATTTCTTCGTACGTCCCGGAACCAGGACGACCGCGAACCCAAAGATTATAATCGGAAGAATCCGGATCATCTACCCAGAAATCCTCTTCCGTTACTTGACGGTAAGGCATATTAATGGCTAAAAAAGGGCGACTCCCAAAAACCATGCCCAGAGGGTATACTCCCGTCGGAGTACAGCCATCGCCCTCCCGTTTGTGTTCAGGAGCAATAATCCCACCTTTGCCTATAGTCGCAGGAAATGGGCCGTAAACCTTTTGCCACGAGTTATTCTTATACTCCCAAGCCGAAACACCAGCCAAATACTCCCCTCGCTTCGCTTCCACTAAAACGGCTTGCGTAATCTTCAAATCAACGGCACGAACCATATCCGGAAATGTATTGTTCATAGCACAACGCCCCCCCTGGTAACAGGAATTATATATTCTGCTGCTGACGTCCGGCTCCCGGACCATCCTGAGCTACAGCCACCGCGGCTTCGCCAAAGGTTTTCATTTGATTTAACATACATAAACTGGCATCTAATAACGTCATGCCCAAAGCAGCCCCCGTTCCTTGTCCCAACCTAAAATCCAGGTGAAGATGCGCCGGAATATCCAACCGTTCCAGCACCGCTTTATGAGCCGGTTCCGCCGTAAAATGCGAGGCGACAAGATAGTCTTTCACAATGGGCACGAACTGTACTGCAAGAAGCGCAGCGGCAGCAGTTGTTACTCCGTCAATGACGACAACAGCCCCCCCGGCCGCAGAAGCTAGTATAGCTCCGACCAACCCGGCTATATCCAGCCCTCCAACCTTAGCCAATATATCCAAAGGATCAGCGCTATCCGGACAATTGTTTGCCAGAGCCTGTTCGATAACGCTAACTTTTTTTTGCCAAACAGAATCACTTATTCCGGCGCTCCGTCCGGTTAATGCAGCAACACTTTGGCCGCTGCAACAGGCAATTACCGCCGTGGCGGCAGTAGTTCCCGCCACGGCTATATCCCCTAACCCAATAATTTTTACACCTTTATCGATTTCTTTCTTTACTATTTCTGCCCCTGTTTCCATCGCATGCCACGCATGTCGGCGGGTCATTGCCGGCCCTTCAGCCAGATTGGCCGACCCATGCAGAGCTTTATGAACCAAAAGTTCAGGAAATGACGTCAAGGTCTCGGTCATGCCGATATCGACCAGCACCAACGATGCATTCACATGGGCGGCTAACGCATTAATCGCCGCTTCTTTCCGGCACACAGACTCCAGCATACAAGCTGTAGAAGTCGAATAAGCACTAACATTTTCTTGGGCAACACCATGATCGGCCGCCATAAGAATAATGCTCTTGGACAGATTGTTCGGTTTAGCTTGACGGGTAACTCCCGCTATTTTCCTTGCTAAATATTCCAGGCCGCTTAAACTGCCTAGCGGTTTAGTCAAATTATCAATTCGGAGTTGGCAGACATCCATGGCCTCGGAATCTAATGGCTTAATTTGCGATATGACTGCCTCTAACATGTTTCACACCCGCCAAATTCCTTCGGCACTGCCATAGTATTATAAAGTGTAATGGCCGCGTCTAATATATTCATTGCCAGCGAAGCCCCCGATCCTTCCCCTAGTCTTAGGCCCATATCTATGTACGCTTCAAGACCGAGAATGTCCAGCATTTTTCGATGGGCCGGTTCGGCGGAAAAATGCGACGCCATCATATAGTCGCGAGCCAGAGGATGGAGTGCATGAGCGATAAGTGCGGCAGCACCGGCATTAAACCCATCGAGAACGACTACACACCGATTCGCCGCTGCCCCCAGTATAACTCCGGCCAACGCCCCGATTTCAAACCCGCCCACCTTAGCTAACACATCAATACCATCATCCGCTTCGGGCTTATTTACTTGCAGCGCTTTGCGTACCACATCAAGCTTAACTTGCAGGCGATGATCAGAGATTCCTGTGCCTCTTCCCGTTGCTTCTTCCGGCGTTAATCCGGCAAACGCCGCAACAATACAGGCACTGGGAGTAGTATTTCCAATCCCCATTTCCCCCAGACTAAAACAGCGATAGCCCTTTTCGACCTGGGCATTTACTGCTTTTATGCCGGTTTCAATAGCCTGCACGGCATCCGAGCGGCGCATAGCCGGCCCTTGCGTAAAATCCCATGTCCCCCAGGCAATTTTATAATGCTGAAGCCCCGGCACGTCTGACATGTCATGAGCAATGCCCATATCCAAAACGACTAAGTCGGCCCCGGCAAAATTAGCCATGGCGTTAGCCCCGGCCCCTTTCGCCACCAAGTAATTACGGGTCATTTGATAAGTAGTTTCAATAGGATATGCACTGATTCCCAGCTTGGCAACGCCATGATCGGCACAAGCCAATATCATACTCTTTTGGGGAATGACAGGCGACAATCGCCCGGTAATCCCGATATACTGCTGAATTATATCTTCCAACCGGCCTATACTTCGGACAGGTATAGCCCAGCTATCCATTCGCGCGCGGGCCGCCATCATAGCTTCCCGGTTCAGTGGTGCTATCTGGGCTAAAGTTTGCGCCAAAAATTCCATAAAATTCAGTCTCCTAAACTATATAAAAAAACTTTTCTGGCTAACATCACCAAAAAAGCTCTCTTTCTTGCTCTTCCAACTTTTCCTTAATTCATTATAGCAGTAACTTTCCAAAACCGTCAACCCAGTTTCCTTTGGTATACTATGAAACTAAACCGGATATGACGCTTATTTACGACAAACCCCCTGCAGCCAAAGCCACAGAGGGATGCAATCAGTTTGGGTGAGCATTCAATAAGCCGAGTTCTGTTCCGCTTGCGCGGTGATGATCATTTATCTACGCCGGCAGTTACCTGACAGCTCTAGCGACACAACCCGGAAGGTTCTGCGGGCAGCTTCATCCCTTCCCTATTCGGTCTTGCTCCAGGTGGGGTTTACCAAGCCAGTCAGTCACCTGACTGCTGGTGCGCTCTTACCGCACCGTTCCATCCTTACCCGGCCAAAACCAGGCGGTTTACATTTCTATGGCACTTTCCCTGAGGTCACCCTCGCTGGTCATTAACCAGCACCCTGCCCTATGGAGCTCGGACTTTCCTCGGATGCGTTAGCACACCCGCGATCATCTTTCATACTCACTCACTAATGTTGTCTGGAATAATAGGATATCATGAAGCACAACAATCGTCAAGCATTGTTCTTTATGTATTTTATGTCAACAGATGTCTCAATGCTTTCACTTTTTCCGGTATATCAGCCGCACCGACAATTTCACTCACCAATGCTACCATCCGCGCTCCGTGCTGTTTCACCAAGGCGGCATTACTTTCTTTTATACCGCCGATAGCCACCAAAGGCAGGCGGATATTTCCAACTACATAATCCAGGTATTCCAGACCTACCGGATGACAAACATCCTTTTTGGTTTTAGTGAAAAAAATCGGTCCTACTCCAATATAATCCACAGTATCACCTAACGCAGCCGCTTGCTGCGCCTGCTTAGGGCTATGAGTAGATAAACCCAACACCAGTTCCGGCCCGATTAACCTCCGGACCTTTTCCGGAGGCAAGTCATCCTGCCCAATATGCACACCATCCGCTTCAACCAACAAAGCCAGATCAACATGATCATTTACAATAAAGCTCGCCCCCGCTACCTGCGTCATTTGGCGAATGAGCTGGCATTCTCCATACATCTGTCTGATTGTTTTACTCTTCTCCCGGTATTGTATAACTCTAATACCTGCATCCAACATAAGTTTTACCGTTTCGATATTACTTCGTCCCCGTGAATATTCTTCTGCAGTTAACCCGTATAAATTGGTTGCAAGAAAGTTCTTCATTGCTTTTCGATTAACCATGCATCCTCCTGCATTGTCATTTTAGCACATAACTCAGTATAATATCAGCCTGTTTCGCGGCGGCGATTGTTACACAAGGAGCCAAAGGCGGGGTCTCAGGAGAAATACCGGTAACAAGATCACCTACAATGAAAAAGTTCTCCTTTATTTTATGTGTTGTTATCCTGTCGCTGTTGCCGTATCCCGCCAAGCCGGATGCGGCAACTAACAGTTTGCCGGAATGCAGGAATTGTTCTACAACAAGTTTTTTTTCCTCCGCCCGGTCAAGCGCTTCAACAACTACATCACAACCGCTGAACAAGCCTTCCAGCACCGATCTATCCAGCTTTCCCTTATGCATTTCAATTTTCACTGTAGGATTAATCAGCGCTAGATTGATACTTAACGCCTCAAGCTTTGATTGCCCGGTTTGATGATAAAAGTAAAATTGGCGGTTCAGATTGCTGTCATCAACATCATCAAAATCAGCTAGTTCGAAATTTCGGAATCCGCTCCTTACTAGCAGCATCGCACAGTTTGATCCCAGTCCGCCTACCCCGGCAATGCCAATTTTTATCTTTTGTATTTTGGACAAGTCTGCCGCATTTATATAGCGTAGTAATCCACTTTCAAACTGATTCATTTCCCCCACCTCTTCTTTCAAGGTCACAAGGTCTGCCAATCTTTATATACAGGCTGATAACCTCGTTGATAGAGCATCGCCGCCATATCCCCAACACTTCTGTTATCCGCAATTTCAAACTGTCCGGGCGCATCCGTACGACTGTGTCCGCCTACTCCGGTAGAAACACCTGCCGACATCCGTGTAACGCCTAACCCAAGTAAATGATTCCGAAGCGTAGGGGTTTCCCTCGTTGAAAGGGTAATTCCGCCTCTTGGCAAAAATAATCGGAACGCGGTGATATATTGTACCAAATTACTATCTATTACATTAGCTGCCGGTTGAAAACCGTCGCCTATACAAGGTCGAATCCTCGGGGTTGATATGCTTATTTCAGCATCTGGAAAGCGGCGCTGCAAATAATCTGCGTGAAGGCCGGTAAAGAAAGCATCCCGCCGCCAGTCGTCCAGACCTAAAAGGGCGCCGATATTTAATCCGCGCAACCCCGCCTTGCCAGCGCGTTCCGGGGCCTCCAGACGAAAGCGGTAATCCCTTTTGGGACCGGCCAGATGGAGCCGTGCGTACAAGACGGAGTTATACGTTTCCTGAAACATGGTCAGGCTGTCTACTCCCGCTTCTACCATTTCCACATATTCCTCTTGCTGAAGCGGATATACCTCGATACCAATAGCCGTAAAATTACGTCTCAGCACTTGAACACATTCCTTGAGATAGGTAACACCGGCTTGCCTGCGATCTTCCCCTGTTAAAAGTAAAATGTGTTTCAATCCAGTTTCGACTATCGACCGGGCTTCAAGCCCTACCTCCGCAAGCGATAACCTCCGCCTGTTCAACTTGTTTTTTTCCTGGAATCCACAGTAGACACAATGATTTATACAATAATCCGAAACATACATAGGAGTAAATAACTGCATCGTACGACCAAAATGCCGGACGGTCAATTCTTGCGCTCTCTGTGCGATTTGTTCTAAGTATTTTTCGGCTATAGGGGAAAGCAAGGTTAAATAGCCGAGCGGTGTTAACCTATTTGCTTCCAAAACCCGTAATATATCCTGTTCACGTATCTGTTGAAAAAAACCTTCAAAATCAAAGGTTTGGTAATGACTTACGTCATCATAAAACGTAGTTTCTCTCATAATGATTCCCTCAAAAACCCGGTAAGCGGAGAGGATGCGTTGGCGTATGCCTGAACCGCTCCTGGGCCTGCTTCAAAAGCTATTCTTCCGGCTTTTACCGCCAAAGCGAAAGCCTTAGCAATGGCTACAGGGTTTTGAGCAGTAGCCATCGCTGTATTGACTAAGACGGCCGCCGCCCCCATCTCCATAGCCTCAGCCGCCTCGGAAGGCTTGCCGATTCCTGCATCAACAATAATAGGCAGCGGAATTTCTTCAATTAAAATACGAATAAGCTCTTTGGTTTTTAAACCGCGATTTGTACCTATAGGCGCACCTAATGGCATAACCGCGGCTGCTCCAGCGTCGACCAGCCTTCTGGCTGCCATCAAGTCAGGACTCATGTACGGCAATACCACAAAACCTTCATTTGCCAATACTTCCGTCGCTTTAATCGTCTCCTGGTTGTCCGGCAATAAGTAACGGTTATCTGCTATAACCTCGATTTTTATCCAATTACCGCAGCCACTTGCTTGGGCTAAACGGGCAATACGGATAGCTTCCTCCGCATTACGTGCACCCGAAGTGTTTGGCATTATAATACAGCCTTTCGGAATAAAATTTACGATATTTTCATCCGGGAAATTGATATCCATTCGTCTTAGCGCTACAGTAACTACCTCGGCACTCGCTGCGGCGATAACTTCGGGAATAATTGTATTGCTTGCAAATTTACCTGTTCCTATAAACAAGCGGCTGTTAATTGAATAACCCGCAATTTTCAAGGGTTCTGCCATCCTATCTCAACCTCCTCCGACAAATGTAACTACCTCAAGTTTGTCACCCTGTTTCATAATACAATGAACCCAATCCGTCCTACTGATAATGACATCATTAAGTTCAACGACTATCCTTTCAGCTTGCCAGCCTTTTTCTTTTACCAACTCCGCGAGGCTAATCTCTGAAGTGGCCTGTACCAATTGCCCATTTACCGTCACTTGCACTATTTCCACCTCCTTTCAAGAAAAAAAATAAAGCGCACCCATTGTTAGGTGCGCTTATACGCAAAATCGCTTCCTACGCGGGCATTATCCCGATCAGGTCAAAAGGTCAGGTGCTTACTAGCCCTTTCTCAGCCCATACCATGAGCTCCCTTACATATATTATTTTTTCCAAGTATACTCCCTAAATTGTATTTAGTCAACCAAAAGCAAGCGCCCGCAGTGCTCACAATACAGCAATTCACTACCACCCCTACTCAGCTGGCTCGACGGTATACTTACCCGGCAGGCGCTGCAGGCATTGTTTTCCACTTTGGCAACCGGATTAGGTAGTCTTCTCGCTAAATCGCGAAACCTGAGCAATAATTTGTTATCCACCTGTTTCTCCAAGGAGCGGCAGGAAGTTTCTAATTCCGAAAGTTGCTGCTCAAAGTGAGCCAATTGCTTAACCAGTTCTTGCTGCCCTAGTCCGTGCTCCTGACGCTTTTTAGCCAGTATTTCTTCCTGTTCATTTATGTCCGCAAGCAACTTATCACAAAACTCCATATTGTTTAGTATTTCATTTTCAAAGCCGGCAATTTCTCTGCGCTTTGCTTCACACTTTGTTTTCCTCTCCTCTAATTCTTTTAGCTTGGTAATGTTTCCGCTATACAATTTATTTTCATCCGCTTCACATTGTTTCGTAATCTCAGCCAAATCGTCCTGCTGACGCGTACACACCTTTTCAAGACACTCTCTTTTTTCCCGTATCGTAGCTACATCCTGTGTAATTAAACAAATTTCTTGCCAAAGATGCCGGACTTCTCCTGCGTCGATATTGGACTTTTGGTTTACTAGTCGCATCTTCTTTTGCTCCAGGGCCTGTAGTTCATACAACAATTTAAGCTGTTCTTTCATAGGTACTCCCCCTTTTTCCAGCAAAAGGAAAAGACAGGCAACAAACCTGTCTTTTCTTTATGCAATATAAAAAACATCTTTATTAGATGGATCCGCTTCCACCGTAAGCTCCCAACCATGATTTACACTATAGTGTTTCAAATAGTCCGAAACCGCTTGCACCATCAAGCGCTCCGTAGCAAAATGTCCGGCATCGATTAGTCCTATTTCTAAATCCCTGCCCAATTGTCCTTCATCATATTTTATGTCACCGGTTACCAAGGCATCGGCACCTAACTCTAACGCTTGGCGAATAAACGACGATCCGGCACCACCGCATACTGCTACTGTTTTTACTTTGCGGTCAGCAGTGCCTACCAGCTTAACAAAGTCTACCTCTAAAGCTGCTTTAACCGTTTGGGCAAACTCAGCAAAGGTTACCGTTTCGGGCAATTTTCCTACCCGACCCATACCGCTGCTAGTCATAGTCTGATGCAAGGGAAACATCTCATAGGCCACTTCTTCATAAGGATGCACAGCAAGCATAGCCTTTATTACTTTTCCCGCTTTTTCCTCTGGAACAACCGTTTCCAAGCGAACTTCAGCCGTAGATTCCAGCTTACCTATTTCACCGGCATAAGGATTCGTTCCCGGCAAGGGCAAAAAAGTGCCCGTGCCGCAAGCGCTAAACGTGCAGTGACTATACTTCCCGATATGTCCCGCCCCCGCTGCGCAAATCGCCTCGCGTACATTATCGCTATGTTCCTTAGGTACAAATACAACTAATTTCATCAGTTTAGAAGCATTGCCGGGTATAAGAGGGCGACAATCGGTAAGTCCCAGCCGGTTGGCCAGCAAATCGTTAACACCGCCTGCGGCTGAATCCAAATTGGTATGCGCCGCGTACACAGCAATATCATTTTTTAGCAAAGTGGCCAATGTACTTCCAAGCGGCGTATCGGTTCTAATACTTTTAACCGCATGAAAAATCAGTGGATGATGGGCAATGATAAGGTTGACGCCTTCTTCGACTGCTTTTTGGGCTACTTGGGGCGTTACATCTAAAGCCACCAATACTTTCCTTATATCCTGATTGACGCCCCCGACAATAAGTCCGGGATTATCCCAGCTTTCCGCTAATTGTACAGGAGCTAACTCTTCTATAGCCTCAATAATCTGTTGGCACTTTACAGACATGCTATTTTTTCCTCCAATGCTGCCAGCTTTTCCTGGTACTCTCTGAATTTAGGCGACGCTGCTGCCTGTGTGCTCGCCTGCATCGACCCCAGAATCGTTTTTAGTTGACTGGCCATACTCGTCAAATGTCTATATAACAGCGGATGGCGTTTTTCCCAAAGAACAGGCCCGATTTCATACATAAGAGGCGGGCAGGGAATCGTCCTTCCCTGTTCGGCCATTATAATTTGATACAAAATTTCCTCTTCAACAACCAGTTCTTCTTCAACAATCATCCATTCATGTTCCATCAGCCATTGCCTAAGAAAACCGGCGGAAGACATAGGCTGTAGTACTAATCGTTGAAAAGTTTTCGTAACTTCCGGTCGTTTAGACAGTATATCTACAATCGTGGTTCCGCCCATACCGGCAATAACCCCGACATCCGCTTCCGACGGACTTAACACGGCTAACCCATCGCCCAGCCTTACTGATATTTTCTCTGCGCAGCCAAACTGTTCAACTGTCTGAACTGCCGACTGGTAAGGTCCTTTATGGACATCCCCGGCAACTGCCCGGTCAACAATACATTCTTTTACCAAATGCACTGGCAGATAGGCATGATCCGTACCTATATCCGCCAAACAGCGGCTTCTCGGCACCATATTAGCGATGGCCGCCATTCTATTGCCAAGTTTCACACCCAAGCCTCCTTTTCTATAGTATTTCTCGCAATCCAAGGTAAAATCCTCCATAAAAAAGCAGCAAGTCCAAAGACTTGCTGCTTGAATACTAAGTTATACACTTTCGGTTCGTACAGATAAACTCATTGTTTCGCCTTTTTTGCGTTTGTACATTGCCAGAAGCACTAGGCCTATACCGACAATACTAAGTATTCCCGCAATAACAAACGCTTGAGTATAATCGCCGTTATTTGCGGTCTTACCTAAAGAAGCCAAGCGCGGCCCCATATAGGACGCAACCCCAATGGTGAGAAACATAACACCAAAATTAATGCTCAAATTTTTAGTACCGAAAATGTCCGCCGTAACCGGTGCCATAAGCCCAAGAAATCCGCCGTAGGACATACCTACAATAGATATTGAGGAAACAAAAATGACGTAAGTATTAAAATTGGATATTCCCACCATGGCTATTGCAGTTAAAAGAAATATGGCAATAAATACCGGATACCGTCCAATCTTATCTGATATCGCGGACCAGAATATCTTTCCGGCAACCATAGCCAATGCTAAATACCCAACTACCACACTCGCTTCCTGCGGTGATATTTTGAGTGTATCCTGGGCAATCGGTGATGCAAAACCAAGCACCATCAATCCGGACATAGTCCCCAGAACAAAAATCAAAAATAAGATATAGAATTGAGTGTCTTGAAGCATCTGGCGCCAAGTTTTGTCACTTCCGGCGGCTTGCGCTTGACTGCGTGATGGCTGCCAGCCGGCCGGACGATATTGATCGGGAGCCGATTTAACTAAAGGTGATAAGCCGCAGCAAATGACAAAGAACACACCAGCCAGGATCTTAAAGGTTATCGATACATCAAAAGCTACAATCAAATTAGAGGCTAAAGGAGCCCACACCACCGCTCCGGCACCATAGCCAGCGGCAAGCAAGCCGGAAGCCATTCCGCTTTTGTCAGGAAAGAATTTTACAATATTGCTCATACCCGACCCGTAAATAAGCCCATTGCCGATCCCGCCGAGTACCCCTGATACTAAATACAAACCAACAAGAGAATTTACTATTCCGCCACCGGCAACCGCAATGGTTAACAAAATACCGCCGATAAAGATAACCCAGCGAGCTTCCATATACTGCTGAAGTTTCCCTGCTACCAACGGCATGAAAGAACCCGTCCCCATGACAATGGTAAATACTAAAGCAACCTCCTTGCCGTCCCATCCATTGAAACTGGCCAGCGGACGCTGAAATACGCTCCAGGCGTAAAAGATACCGATACACAGATTCGTAAGGATACAAACACTCAAATAAAACCATCTTTTCGAATCGTAGTTCATATGCAGCCTCCTTAAAATAGTTACAAAATAACAAATATTGCAAAAAGAACACCTGTAAATAGTTATCTACTATATTATTGATAAGTCAATTATATGAAGATATAGTTGCTCTGTCAACGAGGTTACTCAAACTAGTCATGCAAAATGAGGTTTTATAAATCATAAAAATAGTATTTTAAAAAGTAATGTAAATCCGACACTTTCCATAATATTATGTATTAGACAACAGCCAACTTTCTTTATATAATGTTATTGGAATAATTTCTCAGGAGGTACCATGCAAGTCAATAAAGATGCGCTTGGGTTTATACTTCATCACTCGGATCTTAAACTGCTTAAATTGCAACGTATTAAGTTTAAATCCTTTAATGTAACTCCCGAGCAGTGGCATCTCCTTAACCGTTTAGCCGAACAAAGCGGCATTAATCAAAAAGAACTAGCCAAACGGGTCGACAAAAATGAAGCCATTGTTACCCGCATGCTAGCCATTTTGGAACGTAAACAATTAGTTCGTAAAGAAATAGACCCGGAAGATCGTCGCGCTTTTCTGATTTATCTAACATCTTCCGGTAAAGAGATTCAGGATAACTTAGTCGTATTGGCAGAACAAACATTTGAATCCTTACTGCACGAAATTGCCGCTGACGATATCAATACATTCCGCCAAGTACTGACAACCATTCAACAAAAATTAGATTTTCTGCTTACTTAACCGTCAAGGTTCCCCTACTTCGTAATACTACGGGTTGAATTGTACTGCTTTCTATTTTCGATCTTAGCACATTTTAATGCTAAAGTTTTGCTGTCTCATGATAAACAAAAATTACTAGCCCGTCTTACAAATAGCAGGAGGTCTAGTATGGAGCTAATCGGAAAAATAATAGAGATAGTTGGAGATAGGTCTGATACTCTATGGTCTATTTCTGATATATCTTATTCTAAATTTAAAGAAGATTTTACAAGAGCAATTATTTTAGCTCAACACTATAACCACTTTATATCAAATGCAGAGTATGACGAGAAAGAATACCATGATATTATACTTGAAATAAGAATGTCTATTGATCAAAAAATCAATCTCCTAAGAAATTTATTTGATCAGTATGGTATAAAGAATTTTGTACCGCCAGTAGCGCAAACAGATGAAATAGAGCTTGTTGCACCCTTTTCTTTTAAATATGCCGCAGTGCAATCAGGACTTGGCTGGATTGGTAAAAACGGCGTCTTGATTACTAGAGAGTTTGGGCCAAGGGTCCGATTAGGAGCAATTCTAGTAGATTTTCCTCTAATTTGCGGGAAGCCAATAAAAGAAAGCCTGTGTGGTAACTGTCATGCCTGTGTTGATGCCTGTTCGTGGGGAGTAATTAAAGGAGTAAATTGGAATATCTCATCAAGGAGAGAAGAACTTCTCAATTATAAATTATGTAATAAAAAGCGGAGTGAATATATCAAAACGAATAGTAGAAAACATACTTGCGGATATTGTATCTTAGCATGTCCATGGGGGATCAAAGAGCCGGGAAAGCAGTAAAACTCTTCGAACAACTATTTATCTAATAACTAGGCTACATTAATTCAACCTATTAATCCGAATACCCCAAATTACTTCCCATAGCGCTGTGCACGACGCACCTCTCTTTTACTGCCATTTTTCCAGATTGGTTATAGATACAACCATCGCATACCTATTTTTTCCTATTTTATCTTCGTGTTTGTCAGTCTTTGGGATAGAAATCCAGCCTTTGCTCAATCCAAAAGGAAAAGGAGTGCTGTTTTTCATGGCACATAAAGGAATACAGATAATGCTATATGTAATAGTTGTAATCTTTGTTTTGATAATAATTGCTTATATTATTGGCACCCTCTTGCCAAAAGAGAGAGTAGAAAAAAGAGAATTTGTTTATAAGTCGCCCCCCAAGGCAATATATGATGTGGTAACAAATAACAACGATTTTAGATATCGTAGTGATTTAAAAGATTTGCAAATCTTAGAGTCTGATGGAGAATTTCAAACCTGGAAAGAAGTTTCAAAGAATGGACAATCCATTATATTTCGAACTATAAAAAAAGAACCTGTCTCTCGTTATGAATTTGAAATAGTAGAAGCAAATGGAGTTCAAGGATATTGGGTTGGCGAATTTATTAAAACAGAACAAGAGGGAACAAAATTTATTTCTACGGAGCATATTACAATAAATAACCCCCTTTTCCGGTTGTTATCCTACTTATCTTTTGATCTAGGAAAGTATATGGAAAATTACCAAAAGGATTTGGCAGTTAAACTAAATGAAGATGTAAACCAATAATAATACAACCTGCATCCCGCTTTTCCCCAAATAAGAACGTAAAAAAATTAAGCTACTCGTAAAAGTAGCTTAATCATAAATTTTGATATGGTGGGCGATGACAGGATCGAACTGCCGACATCCTGCTTGTAAGGCAGGCGCTCTCCCAGCTGAGCTAATCGCCCGAATGGTGACCCGTAGGGGATTCGAACCCCTGTAATCGCCGTGAAAGGGCGGTGTCTTAACCACTTGACCAACGGGCCATATAAAATTGGTGGGCCCACCTGGGATCGAACCAGGGACCGACCGGTTATGAGCCGGTTGCTCTACCGCTGAGCTATAGGCCCTAGAGAAGGTAAAACAGGTTTTCCGAAGAAAGCCTGTTTTGTAATCATAATTGGCTCCTCGAGTAGGACTCGAACCTACGACCGATCGGTTAACAGCCGATTGCTCTACCAACTGAGCTATCGAGGAATGATCACCAACGAAGTATATTATATAACACCATTTTTACTATGTCAATATACTATGTAAAACTTTTTCGTTGTTAGTGAATTCTCTTAGAGAAAAATCTGGAATAGTAAAAGACTATTCCAGAAAATCTTTAAGCTTTTTGCTGCGGGTTGGATGGCGCAGTTTTCTGAGTGCTTTTGCTTCTATCTGACGAATCCGTTCCCTCGTGACTCCGAAATGCTGACCGACCTCTTCCAGCGTGCGTGCGCGACCATCATCCAAGCCAAAACGCAACCGAAGAACTTTTTCTTCTCTTGGCGTTAGTGTTTCCAGTACTTCCTCCAATTGTTCTTTAAGTAGCATGAAGGAAGCCGCTTCCGCCGGAGCCGGCGCATCCTGGTCTTCAATAAAGTCACCCAAATGAGAGTCTTCTTCTTCCCCTATAGGTGTTTCAAGCGATACTGGTTCTTGGGCTATCTTCATAATTTCCCGGACACGCTCGATACTTACATCCATCTCAACGGCAATTTCATCTGCACTCGGCTCACGCCCCAATTCCTGAAGCAATTGCCTTGATACCCGAATCAGTTTGTTGATGGTTTCAACCATATGCACTGGGATACGAATGGTTCTTGCCTGATCCGCGATCGCCCTGGTAATTGCCTGGCGAATCCACCAAGTAGCATATGTGCTGAATTTATACCCTTTATTGTAATCAAATTTTTCTACGGCTTTTATCAGACCTAAGTTTCCTTCCTGAATTAAATCCAGGAACAGCATCCCTCTGCCCACATACCGCTTAGCAATACTTACCACCAACCGCAAGTTTGCTTCCGCTAAACGCCGCTTGGCCTCTTCATCGCCTAATTCCATGCGTTTTGCCAAGTTTATTTCTTCTTCTGCGGAAAGCAACGGTACCCGTCCGATTTCCTTTAAGTACATCCGGACAGGGTCATCAATATTAATGCCCTCCGGAATACTTAAATCAATGTCAACCTCATCCTGAGTTGATTCAATTTCGACAATATCAACCTCATCAAGAGTTTCCACGTCGGGAATCTCTTCGACGATTTCAATTCCCTTATTGGTAAACACCTCATACATGTCATCAATTTCATCTGGTGTCAACTCTTCATTTTGGAGGGTATCCATTATTTCTGCATAGGTAAGCACGCCGCCGCGCTTCTTTCCTTTATGCAGTAATTCAGTTACTTGTTCAGTAGGCACATTCTTTTTTTCAGTCATTTTATTCCCCTCCACCCCAGACATTCCCAGATAAAGTGCCATTTAATTTCACTTTATAACAGGCGTAATTTACTAATTTCATCATGTATTCGCTGACTTTCGGCTAATTCCTGCAGAAAGTTGCTATCCCCCATGCGTTCTAATTCTTGAGCTCGTAAGCTGTGTTCTTCCAGTAGCCCTTTGAGACAAGCCAATCGAATGGCCTTAATCAAATCATCAACCACTTTGGCTATGTCTTCAAAATCCATTTCCATAACCATAATATTGGATAACTCATTTGCCGCCTCTCCAGGCAGCGTTAACGCAAAAACGTCCGGAATCAAACTTTTTTCCATATTATACGCAGCAAACAGGGATTTGATTATTATTTTGCGCTCCCGTCCCTGAATATCATCTCCACTGATCTGGGTTTCAACATAAGGAATAATAGAAAAGTCTTCAAACATTAACCGAATGAGCTGACGTTCTGCCACAACTATGCTTTGTCCCGGCCGTTGCGAAAGGCTGGAAATATTAATATTCTTCCCTAAACTTACATTTTTATCCTTTTTACTTTGAGCAATATATTTTCGTATCTCGGAACGTATTGCCCCTTCATCAATGGCTAATGTCTCAGATAAATTACGAATATGATTGGCAACCTCTACCGCATTATCCGCCTCGGCTAACGCCGGTACCGCTTTTGCAACAACGGCAACCTTGCCCTCAAGTCCTGAAGTATCCGTGGTCTCAATCGCCCGTTTCACTTGATACTCAAGTAACCCGGGAGCTTGTTCGATCAACTCATTAAACGCCGATTGCCCATGTTTCCTGACATACTCATCCGGATCTTTACCATCAGGCATTGCAACAATGCGAACAGCAAATCCCAAGGCTTTAACCGTATTTAAAGCTCGCACTGTTGCCTCCTGCCCGGCGGCATCACTGTCATAAGCAAAAAAGATTTCCCGGGCCCGAACACGAACCAGTTTACGGGCCTGATCCGGCGTAAACGCCGTACCTAACGAGGCAACCACATTTTTTATCCCGCTATTTCTAAGCGCAATCAAATCCATATATCCTTCAACTACAACCACCTTGCCGGTTTGCCGGATAAATGAATTAGCAACATCAAAACCATACAGGATATGGCGTTTGTTAAAAACGAGGGTTTCGGGCGTATTTAAGTACTTAGGCTGTGAGACATCAAGCACCCGGCCGCCAAACCCCACAACCCGCCCCTGTGCATCGTTAATCGGGAACATGATACGCCCCCGGAACCGGTCATAAACACCACTGCCGGAGCGCTGTACCGCCAACCCGGCTTTAACCAGCGTCTCTGGCATAACCCCTCGCTCGCTAAGCGCCCCTGTTAGTTTATCCCATGCGGGAGGACTAAACCCCAACTTAAATTCATCAATAATTTCGGCGGTAATCCCCCTATTAGATAAATATTCTCGTGCCTCCTTCCCATATCCAGTATTAACCAGACATGAGTGAAAAAAATCCCTTGCCAGATCATTAGAACGGTAAAGCTGAGCCATTTCCCGTTCTAACTGCCGGTCTCGGGCGGATTTTTCCTTTTCCGGCAACGGAACCCCTAGCTTGTTAGCCAACAATTTTACCGCATCCGGAAAATCAAGATTTTCAATTTTCATCAAGAAATTAAAAACGTTTCCTCCAGACTGACAGCCAAAACAATAAAAAAAACCTTTATCAGGAGTCACAGAAAAAGACGGCGTTTTTTCATGGTGAAACGGACAACAACCCCAGTAATTTTTCCCTCGTTTCTTGAGTGGTACATATTCCGAGATGATTGTTACGATATCACTCTCTAAACGCAGCTTATCGATCAAACCGTCATATCCCGTGTCTCTCATTTCACCACCTCTAATGTGTTACAGTGCTATAAAATTATCTTTGCTCTCTACTATTATTTTAAGTCCGAAATAACTAAACATAAATTGAACCTAATGTTTATTCTGCAATTAGCTCAGTTATCCTTCTTTCCAATTAAAATTATTAAAGCCAACTTTTTATCTTATGATTAATCCTATTCAAGATAAATCGTCAATATCCTCTTTTCCTCTTGACAAACGATGCGTGGCTGATAATAAAATGTCTGCCTTTTTAACAAGCTTACCTCGCTATTATTCCATTAGGAGGAACAAACAGTTTTTCAAAGGTGTAAATAGCGTATGTGTCGGTCAAACCTGCAATATAGTCGACAACAGCGGTTTCGATGTTCCATCGACTTTCTTTATCAATAAATTCTTTCGGCAAAGCCTCCGGAAAAGACATATAATGTTCATAAAGTTTATGAATAACATACTTGGCCTTACGACGCTCATCGTCCAGTTTTTCCGAATTATATACGGCCCGGAACATAAACTGCCTAAATTCATCCATGGCCGCCTGCACGGGCGACGACAACATTATTTCGCCAGCGGTCTCGGAAACCCGGATCATATCCGCCACCATAATGCTAATCATAGACGAAGGTTTCTCGCCCAGCACGCATCTAACATTAGGCGGTAAATCACTTTGTCTAAGCAATCCTGCCCGCATACCATCGTCATAATCATGGCAAAGGTAAGCAATGCGGTCGCCAATACGCACAATATTTCCTTCCAAAGTATATGGCTTATTCGGTCCAGTATGATTCGCGATTCCATCCTTAACCGCCCGGGTCAAATTCAGCCCTTGACCATCCCGCTCTAAACATTCCACAACGCGAAGACTTTGTTCATTATGAGCATACTGTCCCAAAATTTCCTTAAGCGCTTCTTCCCCCGCGTGGCTAAAAGGAGTATGCCCGACATCATGCCCTAAGGCAATAGCTTCTACCAAATCCTCATTAAGCCGTAATCCCCGGGCAATAGTCCTAGAAATTTGTGCCGTTTCCAAACTATGCGTCATACGGGTCCGGTAATGATCGCCCGGCGAAATATATACCTGGGTCTTATGCTTTAAACGTCTAAAGGCTTTACTATGAAGAATACGATCCCGATCTCGCTGATACGCACTGCGAAAATCGCAAGGGGCTTCTTCCCTGTCTCTGACCGCCTCACAGCTTTTTGCCGCCAGCGGCGAAAGAAGCGTTAGCTCGAGTTGCTCTATTCGTTCACGGATAGTCAAAATAACAGCACTCCCTGTTCTTACTTTATTTGATTATCCTTTTTTTTACTGATATCCTTTTTTTTACTGGATACAAAAATACTTTTACTTTTGATATAATAGTAGTATCAATGGAAAGGCGGGATATCGAAATTATGAAAAACCGTTCCATTATCCTAACTGTACTTATTTTGCTTTGTTTTTCCTCTGCGGCCTTCGCCGGACCTAAACCGGTTATTCAATCGGATTCCTCTTATTACGATATAAATACCGGTCTGTACGTGCTAAGCGGCAATGTGTATCTTCAAGTGAAAAATAGAATCATTACCGCCAATCAAGCAAAAGTTAGCGTTGGTTCACTTGAAGTATGGGGATCCGGTGGTGTAACAGTAACACAAGATGATATCTGTTTTACCGGCGATAGTGTTTATGTTTACGGAGCCCAAGATCGGGCAGAAATCGACGGAGGTGTAAGTTTTAGCCGTACCGGACTGGTTATTACCGCAAACAAAGCCGAATTTAACTGGCGAAGCAAAATCGGCACTTTCTCCGGCAATGTTACGGTTAACCAAAATGGAAACGTTTGGACAACCAATTCGTTGCAGTACAACGTCGAAACTAATACTATTCTATAAAGGACATACATAGAGACTTGGCTAGTGCCAAGTCTTTTGTGTTTAGCGTTGCTGCCTATTTTTGTGGACAATTTCCAATATTCGATTGGCTGTTTCTTCAATCGCTTTATTGGACACATCAATTACCGGGCAGCGCAGCTTCCTCATAATACTTTTGGCATATTCCAATTCTTCTTCAATCCGGGCAATATTGGCATAGTTCGCATCCGACGCCAACCCCATTGATCTTAGCCGTTCTGTACGAATTTGATTTAGCTTGTCGGTATTAATAACAAGACCTACAACCTTTGATGTCGGTATATCATATAGCTCCTGCGGCGGAGCCACCTCCGGCACTAAAGGTACATTCGCCACTTTCACTTTTTTGTGCGCCAGGTACATACTTAACGGAGTTTTGGAAGTCCGTGACACCCCTACAAGAATAATGTCCGCATTTTTTAAACCCCAAGGGTTTTTGCCATCATCATACTTTACGGCAAATTCCACAGCTTCTACTCTACGAAAATAATCTTGATCCAATTGATGTACCAAGCCCGGCTTTAACTTTGGCGTCAAGCTTGTAATTTTCTGTACAGCCTGAATCATCGGGCCCATAATATCGATAATAGGCACATTACTGTTTGCCGCCAGTTCTTTAAACGCCTCTCTCAGCTCCTGCGAAACCAAAGTATGGCAAATCACACTAGGCTGCCGGGATGCCATTTCCAACGTCTCAGCAATTTGCGTTACCGAAGTAATATAGGAAACTCGAATAATATCAAATTCACCGGAATCATATTGGCTGGCCGTCGCCCTGGCCACCATTTCCGCTGTCTCGCCAATAGAGTCAGAGAGGGCGTAGATGATTGGTGTTGTCGAAATAATAATTACCTCCCTTATCACTTACATACATACCTTTATTTTTTGACGAAGCCTCCAGATTATCCTGCAAAAATTGTAACGATAATACTAACTATAGAAAAACTCCTCCAAGAATAATTCTCGGAGGAGTTTTATTATACTACAAGTTTTGTTAAATCCGCAAAGTCAGCCGCCAGTCCGGCGATTCCTTTTAATAAGGCCAGCCGGTTAGTGCGTACATGAATATCGTCAACCATGACCATAACTTCGCCAAAAAAATCGTCGATGGGTCCGGTAAGTGAAGCAATTGTCTTTAAGACACCCGGATAGTCATGTTTCTGCCGGAAACCCTCAGCTTTCTTAACGGCATCCGTGAGTGCCTGATACAACTTCTTCTCGACCTCAGTAACGAACACCTCAGGGTTAACAGACTCTTTGCCCGCATTCTTTGCCAAGTTTCCTACCCGGGTAAGTGCCTGTACAGTAAGTCTTAGCTCTTCACTATCTCCAAGATCAGTTAAAGCTTTTGCCTTCCGCCAAGTATCGAGTATATCACCAAACCCAGCGGCTAATACAGCATCAATATGGTCATATCTCATGCCTTCTTCAGTGAAAACGTTTTTCAGCCTCAGCCGGAAAAATTCCATTAAGTCATCTTCCAGTTTTTCCCTACGTTCGGGCTGAGTAATGGCTAGCAAATCCATTGCCTTGCCAAATAGTTTAGTAAGCGATAGCTTGATACCGGCTTTCAATATAATATTTACAATCCCCAGCGCCTGCCGCCGCAGGGCAAATGGATCCTGCGACCCTGTAGGAATCAGCCCGCGACTGAAAGTAGCCACAATGCTGTCTAGTTTATCAGCAAGACTTACCATTCGGCCCGCCGTCGTTTGCGGCAAGACATCTCCCGCAAACCGGGGTAAATAATGCTCATAAATCGCCTGGGCCACTGCGGGAGATTCCCCGCTCAAAAGGGCATATTCCTTTCCCATTATCCCTTGTAATTCGGTAAACTCGCATACCATACCGGTTACTAAATCAGCCTTGGCCAGATGCGCCCCACGTAGTATAACAGGCAGTTCCGCTTGGGCCACTCCCGCTTCTTGAGCAATAAAACCGGCCAACTTCTCTAACCGCTCTGCTTTATCAAACATGGTCCCCAGACCATCCTGGTATACAATGCTTTTGAGCTTTTCTACCCGTGCTTCCAATGAAATCTTTTTGTCTTCTTCAAAAAAGAAACCTGCATCCGCCAGTCTGGCCCTTAAAACTCGCTCATTACCTTGCCGGACGATATCAATATAATCTTGTCCTCCGTTGCGGACGGTAATGAACACCGGCAGCAAATTGCCCGCTTCGTCAAACACCGGAAAATACCGTTGGTGTTCGCGCATGGGTGTAATAACGGCTTCCGGCGGCAACGCTAAGTATTTTTCTTCAAATCTACCGCACAAAGCAGTAGGATATTCTACCAAATAGACGACTTCTTCCAGCAAATCTTCGTCAATGACAGCCTTGCCACCCTGCTGAAGGGCTAGCTTCTCCACTTGTTCACGAATGACCTCGCGCCTCAACTCTTGATCGACCATAACATGGTTTTCTGTCATCCTGACAAAATAATCCTCAACCACTTCTATCGTAATCTTTCCTTTACTTAAAAAGCGGTGACCATAGCTTATCATACCGGAAGTAATACCGGCGAACTCAAACGGGATGCTCTTTTTGCCATACGCGGCCAGCAGCCACCGTATCGGTCGGATAAACTTAATATCCAGATCACCCCAGCGCATGTTTTTAGGGAAACTAAGTGCTGTTATTATTTCAGGCAGCAAATCCGGCAGTAAAGTTTCTACCTCACGTCCTCTCTCCTGCACCAGGGCATACACATAACCGTCTTTTTCAACAAGCTGTTCCACCGGGACTCCCTGCCCCCGCGCAAATCCTTGTGCCGCCTTAGTGGGTATCCCTTGCGCATCATAGGCAATTTTAAGAGAAGGTCCTTTATTCTCACTGCTTAAGTCAGCCTGCTTTTCAACTACATCACGCACTAAAAGGGCCAGACGGCGAGGTGTGCCAAAAGTCTTTATTTCGCTAAAAGAAATTCTCCGGTCGTTAAATTTTTCGGTTGCTATATCCTTCAGGTCCCGAAGTGCACCTGGTATAAACTTCGCAGGCATTTCCTCCGTACCGATTTCCAACAATAAATCTTTTGCCATTACTATTTTCCCCCTTTCAGCAGCGGGTAACCTAGTTTTTCCCTTTGTTCTAAGTACCCTTGCGCACAGAGTCTTGCCAAGTTGCGCACTCTACCGATGAACGCCGTACGTTCACTTACACTGATAGCGCCGCGAGCATCTAGCAAATTAAAAGAGTGAGAACATTTGAGCACATAGTCATAGGCAGGGAGAACAAAACCCAAATTCACCACGCGAAGAGCTTCCTTCTCGTACATATCAAATAAATTAAACAACATCTTTGTATCGGCAATTTCAAAATTGTAATGCGACTGTTCTACTTCATTGCGATGGAATACATCCCCATAGGTTATACCTGCCACCCATTCCAGATCGTATACATTTTCTTTGCCCTGAATATACATGGCCAAACGCTCTAAGCCATAAGTAATTTCAACAGCCACCGGTTTTACATCCACGCTGCCGACTTGTTGAAAATAGGTAAATTGAGTAATTTCCATACCATCCAGCCATACTTCCCAGCCTAGCCCCCAAGCACCGAGCGTCGGTGCTTCCCAATTATCTTCCACAAAGCGAATATCGTGTTTGCCGGGGTCAATTCCCAGCTTCTCTAGGCTTTCCAGATACAGTTCCTGTATATTAGCCGGGGACGGCTTCATAATAACCTGATACTGGTGATGTTGGAAAAGCCGATTAGGATTTTCCCCATACCGGCCATCTGCCGGACGACGCGACGGCTCTACATAAGCGACATTCCAGGGTTCCGGACCAAGTGCCCGTAAAAATGAAGCAGGATTCATGGTTCCCGCACCTTTTTCCACATCATACGGCTGCTGAATAATACACTTCTGATCAGCCCAAAAATTTTGTAACGTTAAAATTATTTCTTGAAAAGTCATAACTTCCTATCGCCTCCAAGTCTTTACTAAAATAAAAACTCCCGTCCCCGTAACATTAAAGTTACAGGGACGAGAGTTTATTTTCTCCCGCGGTTCCACCCTGAATTGATCGTATACGATCCGCCTTCTTTGTATTGCGAGTTTTACTCTCCCTATAGGATTTCCTCTCGCGGCTCAAAAATGCCTTCACCGCCTTACCAGGCTTGCACCACCCCCGGTTCGCTGAAACACGGCTACTCTTTTCTCTCATCACCCATTATTGACACTACTATAGCACATACTAACCAATAAAATCAAGAGACCTAGGCAAGGAATACCTCAAAACGTTCATGCGATACATGGCAGATAGGACAGGTATCCGGCGGAGCTTCCCGTGCACACAAATACCCGCATACCTTGCACCGGTAAATAGGAAACGGCAACTCTTGGGACAAGCTGCGCCTATCCAATTTTTCATCCGTCTTGTCCGGCTCCAGCAAGCGGCGATCAGGAATGGAATGTATCTCTTCCCCTCTTTTTGTATACTTGCCGCTAACATAAAGACCACAATAGCACATATTAAACTCATTTAGGTCCCCATCCCGGTAATCACAAGGACAGATGATATCCTGATCAACCTCTTTTTCCCCTTCCGCCAAACGGCAAGGACACGCGAGATAACTATAGCGCTCCTCATTTTTAACCAAGCCGTCAAGCAACATTTTGGTAAACTCGACATCCGGGTTTAAATGATACCCGCTGCTTTCCGCCTCTTTTTTCAGCCTGTCATATAGTTTATCGACTTTATCAGACATTATTCCACTGCCTCCAATAACGACTCTTTATTAAACCCAACAATTCCTATCTTATCTTTTACCACGATTGTCGGAAAAGACTTTCTTGAATTCCAGCGTCCGATCTCCTCCATAATTTCCTTACGTTCATCACCCGATGTCAAATCTACATTTGCATAATAATATTGTAAACCTTGTTCTTGCAAGAACTGTTTGGTTTTCTCACACCAGCCGCAAGTACTTAAAGCATATACAACAATTTTCCCTCTATCTTTTCCTTCTACGAGAGTTAAATTCACCACCGTTAGCACATCCTTTAATTTGCAATTAATTTATCTATTTATAGTAATTCGCTATTACGATTAACTCTCCTGCTTTTTGGCAGGAATAGCCAATAAAAAAATCCCCCGTTGGGGGATTTTTAACAATATCTTTATCAATACTCTTTAAAGTTTATTATGATTCGACTCCCGTTCTTCCGTCCCGACCATATCCTCCCGTTCCTCACTGGACTCACCGCGCACCACCTCAATAGTGCAACGTTTAAATACGGCCACCAAAACGCCGAGCGCCGCAAGTTGCGGCAAAACAACTGCCCCAATTGCGCCCAGAGTTACCGGTATTTCTACCAACACCTTGTCATCATGCTTAACCCGGATTTTAGTAACATTGCCTTCCCGGATAAGATCTTTTACTTTATCTATGACTTCACCGGATTTTACCGAAAACTCTTCTGTCCAATGGTTTTTTTTATGTCCTTCCAGTTCAACGAGCGCCTCCACTACATCTCCCTGCGTTTTAATTAAAACATCCCGCGCTTCCCGATAAGAAATTCCTGTTCGTTCCCGGATTAGGTCAATTTTGGCCAGTGTGATTTCTTCCATCCCTGCGCCCCCTTCATCATGGTGGTTATACCTATTTTCTCCAAGCACTGCTTTTTTATCCCCTAAGAAATAGCGGCAATAAAAGCAAGCGATTTTAACTTTTTATCCAAACAGTAAGTAATAAACTCGGACAAAATCTTCTCCGTTTGCATTAATACAGCACCCGTTACCGAAAAGCTACCGGGGTTCTGCCAGTCCAGACCTAATAATCTTGAGCAAAAAGCAGCTGCCTCGCATGAAAACTCGTTTGCCCCCGATTGTGCACAGTGCAAGCATACTGCCCCACCAGCCGCCACTTCAAACGCAGCCGGCAGAATTAACGCTTCACCGCAAGTAGCGCATTCTGTCATCGACGGACTAAAACCGGCCAAAGTCAGAAGTTGAAGCGCTCCAGCCAGTGCGGTAATACGCGGATTTCGTGTTTTCATCATAGTAAGCGCCCCTAAAAGCAACTCAAAAACCGCCGGTTCCGCCTCCCGTTCCGGCCATAATTCAATTACCAGTTCAGCAAGAAAATTAGCATACGCCATTTTGGTAAGATCTTCCCTGATATCCCGAAACGAAGACACAATCTCGCATTGTCGAATAGAGTCATACGTTTTACCAGGCAACAACGATAAATCCGCCTGTACGAAAGGCTGAATCGTTCCGGCCATTTGATTTCTAGGACGCCTGGCTCCATATGCTACCGCCGAAATTTTACCAAAATCCCTTGAAAACAAAGTCACCATCCTTGAGTTGTCGTCCCAATCACGCACAACCAGCAGGATGGCTTCCGTTTTATATTGCCCCATTTACCTTCACTCTACTCTCCGCCACGAACTACTGGTTCATTGCCCGAACGGTGCTTCTGGTATTTCCGATATAAAAGATAAGCCGCAACATCGCCGGTATTACTAAAAACATCCCACATTAAATCCTGTATCAACATTGCTCCCATCCTTCCCGCGAGTAAAGATTGAATTCAAGTCATTTACACCTGGTCGGAGTTCTGCTCATCTTCCGCTTCCTGCTCACAGGCAATTGGCTGGGCATTAACCCGCACTACCCTAAAACCATTGACCCGTAACACCGTAAAAGTGTAATTGCCGATAGTTAGCGCATCTCCGGGCTCCGGTCTTCGCCCTAAAATACCAAACACGTAACCGCCGATAGTATCCTCTTCATGTTCCTCTAACTCAATATTCAGGAGCTCCGCCACTTCATCCAGGAGTACCCGGCCTTCAAATTCAAAACTGCCGTCAGGGAAGCGCTGGATATCAATATCCTCTTCATCATGCTCATCCTGAATATCTCCTACAATCTCTTCCAGAACATCCTCCATGGCTACCAGCCCTGCGGTACCGCCATATTCATCAGCCACTACCGCCAGATGCGTCCGTTTCCGCCTCATAAATTGAAGCAGTTTTGCTACCGACATACCTTCGGGTACCACTAATATTTCCCGCATAATGCTTTTGATATCCTGGTCAGTCCCACAGGTATTTATATCCATAAGGTCGCGAATATGAATCATGCCGACAACATGATCCTTATCTTCCACGCATACAGGATATCGTGTATGCCCTGTATCACGCACAACTTTCATATTTTCTTCGAAAGAGTCATCCGTAAACAAACAAATCATATCCTGCCGGGGAACCATAACCTCCCTAGCCAGTCGGTCCGCAAAGTCAAAAACATTATCAATAAGCTCACTTTCCATCTCGTCAAGCACACCGCCCCGATGGCTAGCATTAACAAGCATGCGTAGTTCTTCTTCGGAATGAGCCAATTCCCCTTCACTTACCGGTTTTATGCCGAGCAGAGCCATAATAGTCCTAGCGGCTTTATTGAACAGCACAATAATGGGATAACCTAATTTATGAAAAATAAACAACGGCCAAACGATCCAAAGCACCACTTTCTCTGCGCGATATATAGCCATTGACTTAGGGACAAGCTCTCCCAGTACAATATGCATAAAAGTGATAATGATAAAACCAATCGCAAAGCTGATGGTATGTACCAGCCAGGAAGAGTCAGGAAAATAGGAAGTAAAAATCGGGCTAATCAGGGAAGCTATCGCAGGTTCACCCAACCAGCCTAATGCCAGAGAAGCCAAAGTAATTCCAAGCTGCGTAGCTCCTAAATATGTGTCAAAAGTAGCCAATATTTTTATCGCCAGCTTAGCGCGGTTATTCCCCTGAAGGGAAAGTTCTTCCAGGCGGGTTTTACGGATTTTTACCAAAGAAAATTCCGCTACTACAAAAAAACCATTCACAAGTACTAATATAAATGTAATAATTAGCTCAAAAATCCCTAACGACGGGTCGATATCGCATCTCTCCCTAAGATTTTGTGTCCTCTTGCTGCCTCGGCATAACCGCCCCGGCAGTAAGGACATATTGCAAAGCACTTTCGCTTGTAACATCTAAAGATATTATATCCCTCTTCGGCACGATAATATTAAATCCATTGGTTAAATTGACACTCATCGGTACGAACACACATACATGTTCCTCGTCGAGCAGGCAGGACATATGTTCCGGCAAATCCGACATAATAAAGCCTAACGCTTTGACTCCAGGATGCGGGTAAGGCACAAGTACCGCCTGATTTAAAAGGCGATCTGCTTCGAAAACGGCGGTAGAAAGCTGTTTTACACTGTTATAAATAAATTTAACCACCGGTATGGTACTGAGCAGCCACTCGCCAAAAGCAATAAGCCGCTGCGACAGCCAAAATGACGACATCCAGCCAACTACAATAATAACTACCATTCCTACCAGCAAACTAAGACCTGGAATTTTAACCGGCAAAAATTTACCAAATATTGCTTCAGCAATATTTAAAATTTCATAAACCGCAAACACCGTTATGGCCATAGGCGCAATAACAATTAATCCACTAAGAAAATAATGAGATAGAGACTTCATAAATCACCTCTCTTTACAAATCATACCATCTAGTACCCTTTCGGTCAATAACCCAGCAAGGTAATACATAAAAAGCCCATTGAAAGGAAACCTATCTCCTTTTGTTTATTCGTAAAAAAGAAAGCCTAGGAAAGCTACTGACTATTGCTCTTCTCCTGCATATCAAATAAAATAAGAGACTAAAGAAATGTTCAAGCGGAACTAATTCTTTAGCCTTTAGGCTTTACAAACGTATAATTAATTTTTCAGACTTACGGCAGGTCAATATCTTAGTTTATTACGTTTGCGCCGCGGCAACGCCGCGTCAATAACATCATCGACAGTAATAATACCCACTAGTTTTTCCGACACATCCGTCACCGGTACCGCCAAGAGATCGTATTTGCGGATCAAATTAAAAACATCTTCTACCGCAGCTTCATCCCCCACGGTAATAACCCTTGGCTGCATCAGGTCAGCCAATTTAGCCTGCGGAGGCGCCACTATGAGTTCACGCAAGGAGAGTACTCCAACAAGATGTTCTTCCTCGTTAATTACATAAATATAATATATAGTTTCCGCCTCGGGAGCCAGCCGCCTAAGTTCATTAATAGTCTCATCCGCTGTTAAGTGTTGCGGCAAGGCGATATATTCCGTGGCCATGAGACTTCCCGCCTCGTCCTCTTCATATTCACGCAGTTCACCGACTTCAACGGCCTCTTCATATTTCATCCTATTTAAGAGTTCCTGGGCCTTGTCTTCTTCCATTTCATTGAGAACATCCGCGGCATCATCAGTAGCCATCATTTCCAGAATATCGGCCGCCCGGTCTGAGCTCATTTCTTCTAAAATAGAAGCTTGCAAGTCTGTCTCCATTTCAGCCAATGTTTCGGCCGCTTTTTCAGCATTCAGGGTCTGAAAAATAGCCGACCGGTCCGGTGCGCTAAGCTCACTTACAATTTGCGCTACATCATGCGGATGAAGCGAAGCCAGCTTTCCTTGTGCCACTGAAAGTTTAATGGCTGATAAATCTGGTGTAATCATATCAACATAATCCCAAGATATCAGTTTTTCCGACACATCTTTGGAAAACCAGCCCGCTACTTTCTTTAAGATACGTTCAACTCCCAAACGGCGAACAAGACCCCTAAGCCCAATATCCACAGCCATTAGTCGGTATTCATTATTGACTTGGGCAAGCTTGAGGTCATTCACTCGAACCACCTTAGCCCCGTCAATATCCACAATTTGCCGGTCCATAAGATCTCGGCGCAAAAAAATTTCATTGCCACTAAGTTCTAGCGGCTGAATGTCATTGCGCAAAATGGACAGTGAAACAATTTGCTTATTCATCATAGCCAGCGCAAACTCGCCAATTACTACCGATTCAAAACTTCGTTTCACCTTGATACCGACAACCCGGGGAAATCCTGGCTCATGTACAATAAGCACATCCACCACTTTTCCCACTTTTTTCCCGACCTTATCAATAACTAATTGGCCAATAAGCTGACTTAGAAAAACCTCTGTAAATGTCAGCATGTCTCTACCTCCGAACTACCCCCGGCTACTCATAACCCAAGTTTTTTAGTACCCCTGATCGGTTGCGCCAATCCTTTTTCACCTTTACCCATAAATCCAAAAAGGCTTTAGAACCTAACAAATTCTCAATATCTAACCTGGCCTTCTGTCCTACCTCTTTGAGTACTTGGCCTCCGGCACCAATTACAATTCCCTTCTGAGAATCCCGTTCCACATAGATTACGGCCCGAATATAAAGATCCTCATTGGGGCGAACAATAATCTCTTCAATTTCAACAGCAATGGCATGCGGAATCTCTTCCCTGGTACAATGAAGAACCTTCTCTCTAATAAGCTCAGCAATCAACATACGTTCCGGCTGGTCTGTAATCATATCCTCGGGATAATATTTTGGACCCGGTTCCAGATGATTCTTGATTTCCGCCACAAGATTGTCCAGATTTGTTTCTTGCGCAGCTGAAATAGGGACAACAGCAGCAAATTCGCGCTTTTCTCGATACTTGTCGATAGCGGGAAGAACCTGAGTGTAAGGTACTTTATCAATTTTATTAATGACCAGAACCACCGGGGTAGACACGTTTTTCAAACGTTCCAGTATATATTGTTCTCCTGCCCCCGGCTCTTCGGTGATATCCACCACAAACAGGATAACATCCACTTCCCGCAGGGTATTTTCCGCCGTCTTTACCATATATTCGCCCAGCTTATGACGGGGCTTATGAATACCCGGTGTATCAATAAACAAAATCTGTGCATCCGAAACATTTAAAATGCACAAAATCTTGTTGCGGGTAGTTTGCGGTTTATCCGACATAATCGCAATCTTTTGACCTACCAAACTGTTGACCAATGTGGATTTTCCTACATTCGGTCGGCCTATTACTGCAACAAAACCTGATTTAAATACCTCACTCATGATGTTTATCCTTTCCTGGCAAATCTGTCTTTGAAAAGCCCCATGGCAACAGTTGCTCACTAGACACAGTACATGTTTTTCCCCCGGTATTAGCCATCAACACGGTAGTAATCCCAAACTCGGCGATAACCTGCCGACAGGCACCACACGGGGCAACTGGTTCTGGCGAATCCGCTATTACTGCAAGGGCGGTTAACTGCGTTTCTCCTTCCGAAACTGCCTTAAAAATCGCAGTCCGTTCAGCACAATTAGTCAGTCCGTAAGAAGCATTTTCAATATTGCAACCAGTATAAATTTTACCGCTTGCTCCCCTAACCGCAGCGCCTACGAAAAAATGTGAATAAGGCGCATAGGCTTTGGTTCTGGCAAGCTTTGCCGCCTTAAGTAGTTCTTCCATGATATATATCTTTCCCTTCTTTAACCAATCAGCCGCCTTATAAAAATCAAACAGCCAACAACCACCGAGGCCATTGCCATAACCAGCACAGCCCCGGCAGAAGTATCCTTGGCTATTTTAGCCAAAGGATGAAACTCAGGCGAAAATAAGTCCACTGCCGCTTCCACCGCGGTATTCAAGAGTTCAGTGGCAATAACCCCGGCTATAGTCAGTATCAAGATAACCCATTCGACCGGTGAAACCTCCAATTTCCAAGCAGCCACAAGCACTATCACAGCAACTGCGGCATGCACTTTCATATTGCGCTGCGTTACGAACCCGTAGGTCACACCGGTCCAAGCACAAAAAAATGTTTTGGCCCAATTCCTTCTGGTCATGGGTACTCCCTTTTATTCTTCACCCCGGTTAATACCAAGGGCCATTAAAATTTCTTCCTCTTGCCGGCGCATTTTCGCTTTATCGTCTTCCTGCTCATGGTCATATCCTACCAGATGGAGCATGCCGTGTACCGCAAGATACGCGAGCTCCCGCTCCGGACTGTGTCCATATTCCTGTGCCTGCCGGTTCGCCGTTTCCAGCGAAATAATAATATCGCCTAGTAAGGCTTCCTCGGGACCACCGATGATTTCCGGTTCTTCTCCTTCTTCCAACGCAAACGACAATACATCCGTCGCCATATCTTTGCCCCGGTAATCGCGATTCAATTCCCGGATAGCTTCATCATCCACAAAGACTACACTGACTTCGCTGCATTCACTAAGAGTTAGCACTTCAGCCGCTTTACTAAGTACAGCCATCACTGTTTCTTCCATTTGCGATGTTATCAGCATCTTTTCCTGCTGGTTGCTTAGAACTACTTCCATTCTTCGTTTTTCTCCTCTCAAGCTCCTTTAAAGCGTCCGGATATTCTATACGGTTATGAAACATACTGGATAATACTCTGGTAAAAACATCGCCAATTACATTAAGATCCTTTAGTGTTAAATCACACTCGTCAAGTTGTCCGTCATTAAGCCGTTGCCGAACTAACTTACGTACAGTTGCTTCTATGCGATTAACATTAGGGCGCGAAAGGGCACGCACAGCTGCTTCACTGGCATCGGCCAACATGACAAGCGCGGCTTCTTTCGTCTTGGGGCGGGGCCCTTCATAACGAAAATCGGCTTCAAAAATACACTCACTATGTTCCGTTTCAGTTGCCCGTTTATAAAAATAAGATACCAACATAGTGCCATGATGCTGTTGAATAACATCAATCACTATTTGGGGCAATTTGTATTCCCGACATAGGTCAACGCCATCTTTAATATGGGAGGTAATAATCAGTGTACTTAAAGACGGCGCGATTTTATCATGCGGATTTTCACCTTCTGCCTGATTTTCCACAAAGAAATATGGGCGCTTTATCTTGCCGATATCGTGATAATACGCGCCTACCCGCACACTAACAGGATCTGCTCCTATTAAATCCGCTGCCGTTTCGGCCAAATTGCCTACCACTAAACTGTGATGATAAGTTCCCGGAGCTTCCAAGAGTAAGCTTTGCAAAAGAGGATGTCCAGGATTCGCCAGTTCCATTAATTTATACGAAGTAGTTACATTAAACGCATGCTCTAAGTACGGGAGAAGACCAATCGTAATAACAGCAGCCACTACCCCGCCTAGAATTCCCTGCATTCCTTGCGTTAAAAGCTGGGCCGGATTGACCTGATCCACTAATCCTGTAGCACCGATAACAATAAAATTCATCGCCGCTATATATAAACCGGTTTTAACCAAACTATATCCATGGCGCATTTTAGATACACTATATATCCCGACCATACCTCCAAAAAGGGCCACTTCCACGGCTCTGAGATCATGATCGGCAATCACGCCAAACAGCATTGCCACAGCAACGTTTACAATAATCCCAATTCTGGCATCAATAAGGATAGTAGTTAACAAGGCACCGATAGCAAGCGGTGCAGCAAAATCCGAATAATAATGCGCAGCTTTTCCTACCAGCAAAGACACCACGATAATAAGCCCAAGCAGGGCCATTTTTAAGTCACTCTGCAGTATTTGCTGTTCAAACTTATAGAGAAACCCTAAAACAAATCCCATTAAAAGCAGTACAAATACCGTTAAACCAAAAATTCGCGCCTTATTAATATCGCCCCTGTGAAGCCCCAGCTCCTCCATAACGTGAATTTGCTCTTCACTGACAACATCGCCCCGGCGTACAAGTATTTCCCCTTTCTTGGCCGTTTCCCGCACTGGTTCAACACTCTGCAACGCCACCTGCTTCCTTTTATCCGTTTCCCGTACATTCATAATGAAGTTAGGTTTAAGTAAAACCTGCGCTACACCTGCTACCGCGGCTTCTGCACTTTTCCCGAGCCCTAGTTGTTCCGTATCAAGCACAATGTTTTTGCGATCTGCCTCATAGCCATCATCGCGAACTCCGCGTTGAAAATATTTCCGTAAAATACTTTTTGTATGCTCTTCCGCCCTCAGAAGCGACGTTGTATCCAGGCTTGAAAGGCTAGTAAGCGTACTGGCAGGTAAAGGAACGGGCAATCCGTTTTGCAGTTTCGCCGATTTCTGTTCAACTGTTGTTAACGTATTATCCGCCGCTACACTTCGAGCCAGCTGAAAAATCGTTGTAACCAGTTCCTCGGCCTTAGGGGCCACCGAAACATCAAAATCATACACACTGGCTACGTTTGCCAGTACCTCTTCTTCCAGTTTTTTAGTTTTAACTACATTCACATAAGACACGGAGCGTGGTGCAATGACATCTCTGTCGCTCACCTGCCCAACCTGTAATGGCACTTTGTCGGGGAGAAACTCCGCGGAGAGTATAACCATAAATGCCGAAAAAAACGCCAGCCCTAAGACAATACGGCGCGTTAACGGCCCAACATGCCAATTGATCGGCTGACTAAGAAACTTTTTCATGTTCTTCGAAAACAATGACATTTACTCAACTCCAACTCAACCGGTCCTTCTATCGCCCGGTATTCGGATTTGCGTTCTCAAGCATGCCTTGTTATCTTACCGCATGCAGGATGCTCCTGCAAAGACAAAAAATCCCAACACTAAAAAAAGCATTCCCTGTGCCCACCCATTTTATTCCTCCGGCACTTGACTTGTCGGCTGAGCAACCTGGGTATAGCCAATATCTTCTACCGTTTCTATGAAAACTTTAACTCTTGTTAATCCTGGTTCTGAACTACTTAGGACCTCACTATTGCGGACCAAAACCTCTGCGGTTTCAGGAATTTTAGTTTCCAGAATTTTTACAGCCTGCTCCTTTGCCATATCCCGAGCTTCTTCAGGACTCACTTCAAAGCGGTCAATGACAAGTTCATAAAATATATCTATTTTAGTTTCGACAACAAATCCAGTATTCCTCCAACTTGGAAACTTTTTGAAAATTTCTTCGGACTCAAAATTGGGAAAAGGCTCAGCCTCCGCTTTTTTCAAGTCAAGAACAGTATTACCAATTTTAAGAGAGACCGACATTTTCCGGTTGCCGGTTCGATGGTATTCTTCCCGCACAAGCCCCGCTTCACCGTATCCCTCGTACCACACTCTCGCTTTAACAATACCATTGGCCCGGATACGCGGTTCAGTTGGCGGACTAACCGGCATTTTAATTTCAGCATTTTCCTCGCTAGGGGGGGGAACAATCCCTTTTATTAAAACATCCCCCCGTTTTACCGTATCTCCTTTTTTTACCATAGGCTGCCCACTAAGAGCAATGATCTCCGTAATAATCCCGTCTTTCAGGGCAACAACATCTGCCGGACTCTTATCTTCCGTCCGTGGCATGGTTTTTTCCACAATTTCAACAATAGCCCGGGTTCCGGTAAGTCTTACCCCAACCCAGGCAACCTCCGGCATAGCTAAGGTTATACTATTTTCGATTTCTTTGGCTTTTATACCGCTTTTGACTGCGCCCGGATGAAGTCCGTGCGCGGCCGCAATACTTTTTATCCTGTCACCGGACACATTTTTCACCCCGGCAACATCAACAAACCAAATATAAGAAGTTAATATTTGCAGCAGCACTAAAAACAGTACTGCTCCGGCAATCAGCATTCTCCGGCGTTTTACACGTTTCAGGGTAAATGGCAGGCCGCGCACACCAAGCACCCGTACCTTTACCCTGCTTTTTAACGCCGGTTTTCTGATAGCAAAAAAATCTGGCAGTCTTACATTTGCATAAATTTCTTCGCCTTCTTTTTTTATTCCCCAAAGCAAAATCCCCTCGGACAAACATAAGTTTATAAACTTTTCCGGGAACACACCGGTAATCTTGATCCTGACTACACCGGTCGTATAGTTGGCCAAATTACGTGTCAACACCGGCCGGCCTCCCTACACTTCGTACTTAATTTCCGCAACAATTCCCTCAAACAGGATTTGTTCCGTCTGCAAATTGCCTAAAGTTAAGTTTTCTCCGGCAATAATGAGCTCGCCTTGATTCAGCCTAATCCGGACCAACGACGCCGTATATTCAATGATTCCTTTATGGTTTTCCACAAGAAGCTGTTTATTTCCCAACATGGTAATCCGCGGCAAATCTAGTACAATATCATCGGGGATCTCAAGCAGCGCAGCTATGCGCTCCATTTTTCCCCGCCGGTGGCTTTTCATGCTTACTCCCCCCTATCCAAAAATATATGCGCAAACTAGGGGGTTATTACTCTAATACAACACCTCTACTAAGACAGGCTGTTGACAAATGTTTCGAATTTATGAACCTTAACCGGTGCGGCAAACCGCATATAGTTTGTAGCAACAATCATTTCACCGCAATCCAAATTTTTGATTTCATTCCGTTGTTGAAGTATATCCTTGCGGCACATAGCTTCTAACTTATTTCTGTCCGCTTTTGAAGCCAATCCTAAAATGAATAAAGTGTTTAGTTGACTTAACACTTTATCGGCTAACAGACGCGGCTGCTGATCGACCACACACAATCCCAGATTGAATTTACGGGCTTCACTCACTAGACGGGCAAAAACATTATTACTGGCGTGCTCTTTTTTGCCTAAAAAGCGGTGTGCCTCTTCCAACACAATGAGTACCGGCTTTGACTCGAGTCGCTCTTGTTCGTTCCGGCTGGCATAATCACATAACAGTCGTTGAGAAAGCATAGTGGATAGCGCTTGCTCGGCCTGCGGCGATAAATCTTTTAATTCTACCAACACCACTTTTCCCTGGGTCAGATCTTTTACCATGTTCTTAACCGAATTGGCTTCATTGTCCCCTATCTGCAGCTCCTCCTGCAGATTCCAGCAGATACTCTTAATCTTGCTAATGGTGCGCTGCTGAAATTTCTGACCGGTTGACGCATTTAAATCGTCAATAATATCCTGCGTATCATAGGCTAACACATCCCGCATCCAGTTTTCCTTCCATACCGACGACAGCTTGTACAGGGCATCAAGCTGCGGTTCAGTAAAGGTGGCACAAGCAAGTATATCATCCGGGCCGACGGTACTGTAATCCAGGGACAAACTGCGAGCATAATCGGCCACCGGATTCGTATTGTACACAACAAGCCTTTCCTTGATATGCGGGTACTTAGACAAATCACGGTAGTACTCATTATGCACATCAAAAATCAAAAGACCGTAACTTGCGTTTGAAAGCACTGACCCTGCAAGTACTTTTACCAAATTACTTTTGCCAGAACCAGTTGTGCCAAAAATTCCGATATGCTCGGTAATTGCTTTGGAGCCATATATACCTACCGGAAGTTCCAGTACTTCCCTGCCGCTTTTTAAGAAACCAAGTTCCAAATCCCCCTTGATCTCTGAAAGCAATTCGGAATCATCCGCACTAAGACCGCGAACTTCACAAAAGAAATCGGGGCAAGTTTTAGGGTTATACAAATGTCCTTGTCCATCCGCATAGCACAACTGCTCGGCCATACCGATTTTCACGGTATGATTACCGCCTAAATAAAAATCCAGTTCTTCCTGATTTTCTACCTGCCCATCCTCGTTAAGTTTACTCATTAGATATCCCACATTGTTCATTCCCGACCACCGTGATTTCACTTTAAAATCATAAGCACGAATATAAAAACGATCGCCGTTATTTCCTTCAACAACCAGAATATCCCCGAAATCTACTTGCTGGTTAGGTGCGACAACAAACTCCATGTACGTCCCCTTGGCATAAGTCAGCCGCCCTTTATATTCCATGCGATAACCTCCTTTGCCATATAAAATATAATCTATAATCATATTTTATTGTACGCATTAACGCACAAAAAAACCTGACTATTATGCGCCACCTTTTCCATTCCCTTTAGAATAATCCAAATGTTACTTCTTTTTCTTAATTACTTGTAATCCAACAGTTTAATATACTACAATACAGTTAGCTAAAAAATTTAAAGGAGAACTTACTATGCCTCAAAAGCTCCTCCAATATTTAATGATATCTGTGGGATGTATATTGGCTGCTGTGTCCATTAACGTATTTTTTGTTCCCCATCATTTACTTAGTTATGGTATAAGCGGATTAGCCATTATCTTTTATTACCTCTACACCTGGCCCATCGGCATCCAAATGCTAATTATGAATTTACCCATATTCTTTCTGGCCTATCGTCTTCTTGGCAAATCCTACGTACTTTCCACTATTTATGGAGCTGTTTTTTTATCAGTTGCGATCGACGCCACTCGTTTTTTATCGCATACAGCAATCATCGACGACCCCATCATTTCAGCAATAACCGGAGGTATCATCAATGGACTTGGTGCCGGACTCATGTTCCGGGTTAACGGCAGTGCCGGAGGGCTGGATATTGTTGCTTCCATAATAAAAAAATATTATTCTTTTAACATCGGCTTGGTTACTTTCGGTATTAATTTGTTCATTATGCTTTTTGCCGCCTGTTTTTTCGGACTGAAACTGGCGGTGCTCACCCTGATTGCCATGTTTATCGGCGCCCAATTAACCGATAAGGTGGTTCAGGGGTTCAACAACAAAAAGAGTATCTACATTATCTCTTATACCCCTGAAAAAATTGTAGAATCCATCATTCGCGAGGTGGGACGCGGGGCAACGATTTTAAACGGAGTCGGCGCTTATACCCGTCAAAGTAAGCAAGTCATCTTTGTTGTAGTCAACCTTACGCAGATTACCCAGCTTAAGCAATTGGTCCATACCGCCGATCCTGACGCCTTCATGATTGTTTCCGATGCAGCTGAAGTGCTAGGAAAAGGGTTTACCCTCCCGCAAATCTTAAAATCATAAAGAACCGAATGCAAAAAAAGCGTCAGCCAGTTAGGCTAACGCTTTTTTTGCATTCGGTTCTTGTATAAATAGAGTCAATAGAAAGGCTATAACAGGCAAAAATGACAAGACATCAAAAATAACAGGAATGCTGTACACATCAGCAACTTTGCCCAAAAGCAGCACCCCAAGCGTTCCCAGGCCCACGCTGAAGCCTAGATTCAACCCGGAGGCCATCCCCACATTGCCGGGCATCATTTTCTGAATCAACACCAGACTGCTTGTGAAAGTGGCCGAAAGCAATATGCTCGAAACCGCCAGAATAACAAACGGCCATACCCCGGAGGAAAAACGAAAAGCGTAAAGCAAGAAAGCTAGCGGCAATACTGAATAAATCATAACGGGTTTACTGCCGTACTTATCACTCATAAACCCGCCCAGTATCGTGCCCGCCGCGCCGGCGGCCATATACACCGTCAATAGCGAACTCGCATATAGCGAACTACCGTTTAAATAAGACACGTAATAAAGCGGTACAAAAGCGCTAATGCCAGCGGATACCGTAGATCTTGAAGCAACCATGCCCAGCAATGATAAAATCGACCAATTCATAGAAGCCTTTAACCCACGTAATCCGCTTTTCGGACTTCCACTTACCTTCGGCATACTAGAAGAAGCATACATAAGCGCTATACCGCTTAATACAAACGGTATGGCTAACAAAAAAAGCAATACCCCTGCCCCTTTTTCCAGCAAAAAGGCTAAAAATACCGTACCTACCGCAACCCCGATACTGCCCCAAACGCTGAATAAGCTCGCCCCCTTGCCTACAGAACCGGCACTGAGACGATTAATAAGCTTCGCCCCCTCGGGGTGAAACGCAGCGTTACCCAGGCCACTAAGGGCGGTAAATAAGAGTACCAGGGCATAATTTTCCACTAATAAAGAAGCCAAGAGACCAAAACCACACAGCATACATCCCGCCGGCATAAGCCAGGCGCGCGGCTTACGATCACTATAATAACCCAGAACCGGTTGGGTAAGAGACGCAGTGATATTTTGCATCAAAACTATAGCACTTACCTCAGCATAACTTAGTCCCAGTTTCGCCTTAAAAAAAGGCAAAGCAACATATAATGCGCCAGGAGCTAAATCAGTCACCCCATGCCCTATGGCTATCAGCCAAATCTGTCTTGGGACCGTCCTGATCCTATGTAACATAACATCACCACCATATCTCAATATTATCCCACAATCCCCAGGCGAAGGCAACGCCGAAACACAAGAAAAAATAACCGGCCCCTCAAAAATCCAGGAATCGGTTATCCTTCTATGCCTTATTAATGTATCTGACTGCCATTAAACAGGAAGCGTATAATGTCTAATGTTTGCATGGCATTCATATCATCCTGATAGCCTAATTGCTTAAATTCTTCCAAAACAATCTGCTGCGTAGCGACGGATATTTCGTTCATCTTTCCGATTTCGGCCACAACCCGGTTAATCTCTCGGCTATCCATCTGTGCTATAACCGCGGCTCCCCGCTCAAAACCCAGCATGAGTATAAAGACTGCTACTTTTTGTATAGGCTTTAAGATCATAGACCGATCACACTGATCGCAATCTTAACAACAATCTTGCGAACTTGAGCCGGTTGGTCGTCGGCATTGCAATTCGGCCGGTGAACATCCCATGGAAAAAATACCCCGAACATGCCCGGATACAACGTTACCATCGTCTCCGATTCTACCCCGCGAAAAAAAACCACATCCCGCTCACATAAACAGTCTTCCTCAATCTCCGGACCAAGTTTTAGCGGTGCAACGCCAATGGCTTCTTTCCCGGAACAAATATACTGAATATCTACATACTTTCCATGCGCTTCCGGTTTGCGCTCGTCTTTAGGCTGCGTCTTATATTCTGAAACAATGGCGTAAATCTCCGTTCCTTTTATTTCATGCTGACCAATCGTTAAGGCTGAAAGGTCTTGCTTTGCTAAAAAGTCTAACCCTGTTTTAATCGCCTCAGGATATAAAGCCATTTCTTCTTTCATATTGGGCAAGTATCCTATTAACATGTTTGCACCTACTTTGCAAGTAATATTCCTTTATTCTTTTCTCTGCTCATGCGGCTAATTCCTTGTTAAAATTTTCTACAAGTAGCTATAAATATTATTGTCTGTTATTAGTATCTAGTGGTATAATCAAATCATAAATACCATTAAAGGAGACATATGCGAGTATGTTTGATTTAAAAAGCGTATTAAGTCCCGGAATGGATTTCGTAATCGAAAAAATGCTTTCCGAGTCCGACACAGCCGCCCACTTTGGAAGCACACAGCTTGGCCATCTAATTGCATCTCCTATTTATGTTGGCATGATGATTGACACCGCAGTAAAAACCGTTGAAGATCGTCTGCCCGAAGGCTTAGTATCTGTTGGACGTTCCATGGCATTTACTCATGATATGCCCACCAGCCTAGGCATGAAGCTCAGAATGAAGGCAACATTAAAAGATATCGTTGGTGACCGGCTATTCTTCGATATTGTTGCCAGCGATGATTGTGGCGTAATCGGACGCGGTACCCACGAGCGGGTAGTTGTTCATAAGCAAGCGCTCTTTGAAAGAGCCAATCAGCGCCTTTTGCATGTCAAAATGTAGCGGAAATACATACAAAAAAACACAGTGCTTGCACTGTGTTTTTTTGTATATCCACGCTTCACTTAAGCGGCAGGCTGCGCACCGACCTTCTGCACCTGCCAGCGGTCATCTCCCGAAAAATCAACCACTTTTGCCTTTTTCAAAGCATCTGCTATGATATCCCGTAAAGGCAATTCCGTATCCGTCACATTTTTCCCCTGGCTAAATGTAGTATAACCGTCTCCGCCGCTTGCCATGAAGTCATTTGTTACAACCTTGTAGATTTTATCCATCTGAAGCGGCTGGCCGTCCGGCATGGTTATTACAAACCGGGAGTTTTCTTCCGCCTCAGGACTATACCTTATCTTCATTCCCGAATATTGTACCATTCCAATTTTCTGATTCATAATCCCATGCTTCAAAACATCCAGTACCTGCTTCCCGGTCATATCCACCGTAACAAGGGTATTGTCAAACGGCATAACCTCGTACAGGTTGCCCATGGTAATAGCCCCGGCATGCAAACTGGTACGCAGCCCCCCGGAGTTCTCAAAGGCAATATCCGCCCCCGCTGCTTGACGCATAACATCCGTTACCCATTGACCCAAAATAGTTTCAGTATATTCACCGCGGTCATGACTAAGCTCATGCGCACTTTTACCCACTACGGTATTTTTAATCGGAGCCACTTCGGCCTGTTCCTTCGCCAGCATTTTTTCAACATTGGAATCAGCGGTCAACCCCGGCTGCGGCAAAGTAGTCACGTTCACCGAAGCATCCACCACCCTCCGGCTGGTTGTATCGAAAACAAGCTCAATGTTTCCGGCAGCCCGGCCTAAATTATTTGCCTGCACAACCGGTATACCATTCACTTTTCCGCTGACAGTCTGGTGTGAATGGCCCGAGACAACGGCATCAATGCCCTTGGCCTGCTGGGCCAAAACCGCCGCGTCTCCGGTAATATTCCCCTGTTGATCCATCCAGCTGGACAAATGGGTCAATACAATAATCATATCCGCCCCGCTTTTCTTCAACTTGGGCACTAAAGCATTTACCACTTTGACCGGATCCTCAAAAATATAGCCGGATACCAGTTTAGGATTGGCCTTATAAGCGGTTTCCGGCGTAGCCAGACCGATAATTGCTATTTTCAGCCCCTTACGCTCAACCATACAGTACGGAGCAATAAAATCCACCGGCTTACCCGTCTTACGATCCAAAATATTGGCGCAAACAAACGGAAACTTTGCCTGGGCCATCCTGGCTTTCAGTACGTCCAGTCCCCAGTCAAACTCATGGTTGCCCAGCGTCATAGCCGTAAAAGGAACATAATTCATAATATCAATAACCGGTTTCCCCTGTAAAAGATTAGAATCAGGCGAACCTTGGAACATATCCCCGGCACTAAGAATCAACGTCCCTTCCGGGTTAGCGCTTTCCTCTTCCTTAAGAAGCTCCACCAATTTAGCGGCGCCAGGATTTTTGCCATTTTCCATTAACGCCCCGTGAAAATCATTTACTGTTAGTATTTGCAAGGTAACACGATTGCTGTTTTCCGTCTTTTCTGCAGCTCTTGTGGAGTCCTGCAACGCCAAAAAACATAGAAGCACCACAACTATTACAAGCCATTTTCCCCTCAGTGAATGTCGCATAGGATTCTCCCCTATTCTCAAAATATCATTTCCATAAACACTCTCTATACAGAATATAACATACGCCTCAGGCAAAATCTACGCTGTATCCGAAAATAGCCTAGCCAGCACGAAGAGCTAACTTTTTCAAAGCAAGATTGTATTTATCAGTTAAATATTGTATTATGGCTATATCTATGACTCGTAATTCGTACAGAAAGGAACCTATCATGCAGACCAAACAAAAAGCCATTCTCTATATTTTATTCACCGCCTTATTATGGAGTACCGGAGGCGTCCTAATAAAACTCGTAGACTGGAATCCTATGTCCTTAGCCGGAGCCCGCAGTGTAATCGCCGCCTTAATTATCGGAATAGCCTTCCGCCATGAACGCCTTACATTTTCCAAAGAGCAGTGGCTGGGTGCAATAGCATATAGCGGCTGCGTTATTTTTTTTGTAACCGCAACTAAGTTGACAACCGCCGCCAACGCCATTCTCCTGCAATATACCTCCCCTGTTTTTGTTGCACTCTTCGCCAGTTGGCTTCTCGGCGAAAAAGCCTCCCGCCGCGATTGGATAACCATTTTCTTCGTACTCGGGGGTATGATCTTTTTCTTCTTAGATAAAGTGAGCACCGGCGGCATGCTGGGAAATATCTCGGCCATATTCGCCGGCATAACCTTTGCTTTATTCGCGGTATTTATGCGCCTCCAAAAAAACGGCTCACCCTACGGTTCTATACTCATCGGCAATCTATTGACATTTGCAATTAGCCTTCCCTTCTGGCCCGGTAATTCGCTGGCAGCTACCAACTTAGTCGGTATACTCCTCTTAGGAATCTTCCAGTTAGGTCTGGCCTATGTCCTCTATTCTTTCGCAATTCGCCACATTCCCGCCTTGGAGGCTACCTTGATTGGCTCCATAGAACCTATTCTCAACCCAATTTGGGTCGCATGCTTTATCGGAGAAACCCCCGGTTTCTACTCCATCATCGGCGGAATCATTGTATTATGTGCCATTACCTTCCGATATTGGTCGGATTATAAAAATCATTGCCGGGAAATAACTCCTCAAACATAGAAAAAAGTCGGGAACTTGTCGCTTTTGACAAATTCCCGGCTTTTTTTATTTCAATCGGTAGAAATAATCCATCACACAAAATCACTATTGTCATAAAACGAACCTTCGGCACGATGAATAAACCACGTTACTGCCAATAAATCAGCCGCACCACCACAGCTGATATTACGGTGCACACATTCTTGATCGAATACTTGCAGTAGGTTGCACCCTTTTTCCGTATACACGCCTCCCGCGCCAAGAATAGCCTTTACCTGCTGTCTAAACCAGCCCCATAAAATGTCCGGGTGATGGCGGTGCATAATGTTCGTATCCTCCACACACTCCATGAGCGTAAGCAATGTTTGCTGCAACGCCTCATTCACGCTACGTCCGTTAGCAAGCGCTTTCTTAAGGCAAGGCAGCCCGGCGTTACGTACGCAAGGCAATCCGGCTTCTACTTCCCCTCGGATTCCTGTTACACCATAACTCGCAAATAACCGTTCTCCTGCCGTAGTCCCGCGATCAATTGCCACCTTATCGCGAAGCTCCCTTTCCACTATTCCATGGGTAATGCAAGCCACCATGGCAAATACATCTTCCGCCTGAAAAGCCGCCTGTTTAACAAGCCGTCCCACCGCCGCAGCCGTAATTCCCAAAGAAAATAGCAATCCTTTCTGCGTATTGACATTATGAGTAGCCGCTCTCATACGCCGTTCGCCTTCAAGCCCAATATAGCGCAGTACCGGCAAAAGCTCATCCGGTCCTCCGTCTTGCAAAATCCCTGCTTCGGCACAACGGGTTATGGTCGTCGCCAGCGCCGCCGAACTTGCCATAAACGTAAAAAAATCCATGTCGCTATGAGCCCCGGCATGAACGCGATTAACCAATCCCGGTGAAGGAGTGGTGCTAACTTCAAACAGCATAGCTTCCACTGCCAACGCGCCTATTTCTTCGCTCAACAGACTGCCTTTGCGAGTTTGGGCAGCATAAAACTGGTTAAGTTTATCCTTAACGGCTGCATGGAGTATCTCTTGAGAATGACTATTGCTACGCATACAAATAATCGCCGGATTTTCACAAACCAGACATTTTCGTACGGCTAAATTAAGATCAGTGCGAGAAATAGCTAAGCCGTCCGGCGTAAGCACATCCATATCAAGCAACCGTCCATACGGTTGGCTCTCTTCGATCTGCATAACGATCTGCTTGATAGGTTGCGCTTCCCCCCTGACAGCCAAAAGAGCTTCCGGCCCCGTAACCGGGTATATCCGTTCCATAGCGATTA
>Ga0316604_10000258_pt1 | contig 75533 bp, 69 predicted proteins | sample OWC_soil_day20_C_FD_207650 | JGI IMG/M metagenome (GOLD analysis project Ga0316604, IMG submission 207650) | Wetland soil microbial communities from Old Woman Creek delta, Ohio, United States - OWC_soil_day20_CT | ecosystem: Environmental > Terrestrial > Soil > Wetlands | place: USA: Ohio... | reverse complement strand
CAGTATTACGTCCTAGTGACGTGACGGCAGAGATGGCTGCAACTCTTTATAGCAGTTTTGACACAGACAGTTCGGGCTCGTTGACGGAATCCGAATATCTAACGGCTATGAACAATGCGGCTTCTGCTACCAGCAGCACCAGCAGCACACTATCGATTTCGGAAATGTTTAGTAGCATGGATACCAATGGTGATGGCTCAGTGAGCGCTGATGAATTCGCAGCATTACGTCCTAGTGACGTGACGGCAGAGATGGCTGCAAATCTTTATAACAGTTTTGACACAGACAGTTCGGGCTCATTAACAGAGTCGGAATTTGAAACGGCCATGAACAATGCGCTCTCTGCGAACTCAGTTTCTGCAACCAGTTCCGCCAGCAGCACAGCAGCGGCAAGTGGCGGCGGCACGGCATCAGCTAGTAATTCATGTCCTTTAGGTAATAGTAGCTGCACCGGTTGTGGGCAGTGCGGCAAAACAACTGCAAGTAGTTCCAGTTCTACTTCCACTTCTAACTCAATTTTTAGTTCGACTCAGAATAATACAAATGCCCAAACAAGCAAGACGAGCGATTATTTTGCAGCTATTGCCACGAAAGCGTACGAAACAAATTCTGTATATTTATAGGAATATTTGCTGGCATGCGGAATAAATGCCTTTTCTTTGTCGTATCCACTAGGGTACGGCTTTTTTATTTGTGTTAAACCACGAATATAAGGAAAATAAAACGGGAATTATAGAAGCATGCAAGCATCATTGTGGAAAGGATGGTGTTATAATAATGATTTGGTTTTTAGTAATTGGATTGATTTCTGGCTGGTTAGCTAGTAAGATTTCGCATGGTGGATTCGGCTTCTGGGGTGATTTGGTAACTGGTATCATTGGTTCTTTTATCGGTGGGAGTCTATTTAACTTTATGGGAATATCCACATATGGTACAATCGGAGCAATCATTTCAAGTACTGTAGGAGCGATTATATTCCTATGGCTTGTACGGATGATTTTTCATGTAGCACCTGCCGCACATAAGAAAAAGTGACAGTTACCTTCCATACCTATTATGAATACTCTCCAACCCCAGCAGTTGCTGGGCTTTTTTTTAGATGGAAAGTATAACTTTCCCTGAATTGAACGACTATACCCCTAAAGGGCACAGGCGGCTTTTGCTGGCGACGCACCCGGATGGTGCTAGTGCCGATTGTGCCATGGATGACATAGCAATTCGGCTAACGGACTTGGCACAAGCCAAGTCTTTTCGTATAGCCTTCGAAGAAAATTGTGTGTTATGAGTAAGATGTTGACATGTCGGTTAACCGTAAAAAAAAGGATGGTTGACGAAAGCTTTAAACTGGTCTTATAATTTGGTTAGGCTTATTTGAAAATGTATAGTTTTAAATAATATAATAGGCGGAGGATTATAATGAACACTAAAGGTGATTTAACAGATTTTATTTATGCAGCACTTTTTGCAGCGCTAACGGCGGTATTGGGATTTGTTTCTATACCATTGCCTTTCAGTCCAGTTCCTGTTTCAGGACAGAGTTTGGGAATAATGCTGGCGGGAAGTATTCTAACGGCGAGGCAAGCAGTATTTAGCGTCTTGACTTTCATTTTGATTGGTGCCGCAGGCGTGCCGGTTTTTTCGGGATTTGCTGGTGGGATTGGAGTTGTTTTTGGTCCGAGAGGTGGATATTATTTCGGCTTTTTGATAGGCGTCGTTATTATTGCGTTGTTACGAGGACACAAGAATAATATCTGGTATTTAGCTTTAGCAAATAGTATAGGGGGCATTATTGTTGTTTATCTTTTTGGTGTGTTGTGGCTGAGTTTTGTTACTGGTATGGGAGTGGCGAAGGCATTTGTGGCAGGCGCACTTCCATTTATACCGGGAGATTTATTTAAGGTTTTTGTAGCGACCATCATTGGGGTAGCTATAAACAAACGATTACGCAAATAACAACAGGTTTTAGAAGTAGCTTTGTAAAACCAGCTATAACTCCCCAGCAGATAACAATTAAATATAAATTTCATAATATTCATGCAGGAATTTAGCTGTCTTATAGCCAAATAATACTATTAAAATAAATAATGTAAGCAAACCTTCTGAAAAGAAGGGACGCAAAGCCATGGGTCTAAAGAGGATTAAATCTATGACTGCCAGGTTGCACTTAAAGTGTAATCTGGCAGTTTTTTTCATAATGAAAATGGGGGTGTTGGTAGTGGACAATGTAGTTGTCAACGAAAATAATGAATTAAGTAAAGAAGAACTAAAAGAAGTAGAGGAACTGTTGGCTCAATTGCCAAATATTATCGAAGAACTAGAACGAGATGCGTCCAAGAAAGAATCCTAAAGGGAGGTATGACACGTAAGCGATTGAGAACATTTTATCTATTTTTGTAGAAAAATACATGAAATAGCTTATAAATGATGCAGGATATTGTAAACTTTTGTTAGAAATGTAATTTTCGTGATAATTATATAAAGGAGTGACTCATAGTGACATTAAAAATCAAGATAATGGGTGGATTTTTACTGGTGGTATTGTTTACTCTTATTGTGTCAGGTATCAGTTTTTACAAAATCGGTCAAATAAACCAAGAGATCCAAAATATCCATGATACCAATATTCCACTGCTTTTAAAAACAGAAAAAGTTGGGACACTGGGTATTCAACAAGTTGCTACACTCCGTGCGTATTACATAACAGGACAAGACAGCTACATACTAGATTATAAAAAATACAGTGATGAAGCTGGTAACCTTGAAGATGAATTAGATAGAACAGCTATCAGTGGGGAAGGCAAAAAATTGGCTCAAGATCTGAAAAAATTAGATAATGAGTATGACCAGTTTGTTGATAAAGTTGTAGCTTTGAAAAAAGCAGGCAGAGAACAGGAGGCTCTTGCTGTAATGCGTGATCAGGCTACGCCTGCTGCTAAGTCACTGTCTGCGAAAGTGGATGAATATGTAATTTTCAGGGAAAAGCAAATAGAAGAAGCTGTTACTACAGTGCAGTCTATAGGTAATCAAGCTCGAGCTATGGTAAGCATTGTTGGACTTGTCGCTTTGCTGGCAGGTGTCACTATCGGCATCTTTATCAGTAAAGCAGTTATTAGTGCGCTGCAAGGGGTAACAAGTGATCTAACTAAGTTGGCTAAAGGGGATTATAGTTTTCATGTTCCAGATGTTTTTTTCAACAAAAAAGATGAAGTGGGGGCTATGGCAAAATCAATGGATGCCATGCTTAAGGCAATGCGTAACGTTATTGGTCAGGTTGTCCGATCGACCGAACAGATGGCAGCTTCTTCGCAGCAGTTGTCTGCCAGTTCCGAGCAATCAGCGCAGGCATCTAATCAGGTAGCCGGTACAATTGCTGAGGTTGCAGCAGGTGCTGCGCGTCAATTACAGGCGGTAGATGAAACATCCAATATTGTTGAGCAATTATCTGCTGGTATCCAAGAGGTTGCTGTCAATGCCGGTAATGTGGCCGCTACGGCGCAACAGACTACTACGGCAGCAATGGAAGGAGGAAAGGCCGTAGCAAAAGCAACAAACCAGATGGCTCAGATTGAAAAATCCGTAGGCGATTCGGCACATATGGTTAGCAAACTGGGAGACCGATCTTTGGAAATCGGCAGGATTGTGGATACTATTTCCGGTATTGCTGGTCAAACCAATTTACTGGCTCTCAATGCAGCTATTGAAGCGGCTCGGGCAGGGGAACAGGGCCGTGGTTTTGCTGTTGTTGCTGAAGAGGTGCGTAAACTTGCCGAACAGTCTCAGGATGCGGCGAAACATATATCCATTCTGATCAGTGAAATTCGAATAGATACTGATAAAGCTGTGTTTTCTATGGAAACAGGTACACGTGAAGTTAAGACAGGTACAGAGGTAGTTAACGAGGCTGGTAAAACATTTAGTGAAATTATTAAGCTGATTGGGCAGGTATCTGACCAAGTTAACGACATATCAGCTGCGATTGAGCAAATGGCTGCTAGTAGTCAAAATATTGTGACATCAGTAAAAGAAATTAATCATGTAAGCAAAGAAGCTTCGTCTCATACGCAGACAGTTTCGGCCGCAACTGAAGAACAACTGGCTTCAATGGAAGAGATTGCGTCTTCTAGTCAGGCTCTCGCGACTATGGCCGAAGAACTGAGAAATGCGGTTTCAATTTTTAAGGTATAATGGAATAGTAATACTTTTAAAAGGATTTTGGAGAGTAATGTATAATAATAGTATTAAAAGAATAATTGGCAAACCTTCTAAAAGGAAGGGACGCAAAGCCATGGGTCTAAAGATATAATAATCTATGATAGCCAGGTTGCATATTAAAATGCAATCTGGCTATTTTTTGTAGAAAAGAGGGAGAATAAATTGACAGAAAAAAACTGTTCTTGTGGAAGTAAAGTCTTTGAAAATATTAATGTCACACCAGATGGAATTAAGCAAGAAAGATATTTTACAAGATGCGTACAATGCGGCTTAGTCATAGCTACTCATGGGTGTGAGTCGCAGGGGCAATGTCAGCTGATAGTATCTAAATTGTTGAATGTAGTCTGTTGGATGCCTGCGAAACTTTACCATGCAGTGTCACTGATATCCGGTTGGTCGAGGAGGCCGGATACGGAACAAAGATGTTAACCTGTTCCAATTATTTAGTGACTATGTTTTTGGTTTTTAAAATGGAAAAGATTTATCATGTCAATTATTGTGAAAAATAAGAAGAATACACAGATAACTTTTGTTACAAATTTTAGGCTGTTTAACGCTGCGGCACAAACGTACCACTCACTCACAAATGGAGTAATGAATACCATCGCCATTAAAGAAAGTAACGATAGAAGAAATAATTGGGTAGCGGGATAATCTTTAAGCATAATATCATCCTCCTTTTCTTATTTATATTTTCATTATATTCTGTTTTTTCCATTATGTCTATTGTTGGTAATTTGAGATTAGAACATTTAATTTTCTAAACAAATTCTAAAAATTAGTGCATATAATTAAATCATCGTTACAAACACTTGGCACTACAATTCATAGAAGGGCGCTGCCTTTCTATTGATAATAGATTGTCCCCTATTATAAATGTTGTATCCCGGTGACAATTTGTTACTGGGTATCTTTTTGTTGATAAGGCTTGCCAAACAGGGAAATTATGCTATAATAATTAATGTCACTTAATATTAATTATTTATTTATATATAAATTAGGAGTGATTATCATGGTAGTTGAGCGTGTAGCAGCTAAACCGGAAATATGCAAACCGGAGGACAGGGGTTGGCCGCTTAAAGGTAGTATAGTAGCTGTGGCTGGTATTTTGTATGTATTTTTAATGATAGTGTAGGGGATTTTGCAGGTCGCCGATCTTCGGATAGGTGACTTTTCTTATACATATATATATTGAAGTTTGTTTCGGTACAACCTATACTATAACTATACATAGTATGTTTAAAGAAGGTGGTGACAGCATGCGTGCATTGGTTGTAGACGATTCCAAAGTCAGCCGGGAGTTCATTATCTCTCATTTACATGAGATGGGTATAACTATGATTGACGAAGCTATGGATGGATTTGATGCAATAAATAAAATTAAAAAGCTGCCACCAAATTTGAAGTATGATATTATCACTTTAGATGTTGTTATGCCTAAAAAGGATGGTCTGGAGGCATTAAAGGACATTAAATTGTTGTCTCCTGCATCTAAGATCATCATATGTAGTTCGAATAATGATATTCGAACAGTGCAGGTAGCTGTTGGTTTTGGTGTGGATGGGTTTATTGTAAAACCATTTACGCGACAAAAGTTTCTTGACGCTCTTTGGCGTAGTTTGAAGACAGATAAAAAGTAAGATGACCAAAAATAACCATCGGCAAAATATGCTTGATGGTTATTTTTATAGATTTTTATTGACAAAAGAGTAAGGGTGAGTGATAATAGCCACATACCGACTGGTAGGTATGCGGTTGCGTAGGGGGTAGATGTGGCATGACAAAAGAAAATATCATTATTGCTGCCTTGCGTCTGTTTGTGACGCGGGGCTATAAATCGGTTTCGCTTATTGATGTTGCCAATGCGGTTGGCATTACCAAGGGGGGAATCTATCATTACTTTTCCAGCAAAGATGATTTGCTGCAGGTAGGGATGCACTATTTACTTGAGCGACTTGAGGCCAAGTATACCGAGTTATTGAGCGATAAAAATAGTATTCGGGAAGTACTTAATGCACTATTAGTGGAAAAAACGTTGGAGCGATATGCTAAAGAACTGTTAGGTGTGGAAGGGGAATGCCGGGTTGACTGTGCTCATTTTGTTATTGAGTTAATGAATAAATTCCCGGATATTCAAGAGCGCATGGAACAAGGGCGCATGGTAGCATGTGCGGCGTTTGCCCAAAAAATTAAGCAAGCGATGGAACTGGGAGAAATAAAGCGCGGCCTTGACAGCTATGCCGTGGCAGCTGCTATCATGGCTGCAGCTAATGGCCAACTATCGCTGGGACGCTCTTTTCAGTCTCAGGAGATGCGTAGCCGAATGCTGGAAAGTATATGGCGATTAGTAACAACATAAATTAGGATGCATTATCGAATTGCGTGAATTTCTAGCGCAACGGTTATAATGCATTCTATAGATTCACTTAGCGCGAGAAAAAAGGCGCTAAAATTTTAAGTTATGACATACCGACTGGTAGGTATGCCCAGTTTGCGATACTAGCCCAAATCGAAATGGAGGTTTGCTTGATGAAAAGATGGAAGCCGAAGCATTGGATAATTCCAGTGATCATAATAATTGGTATTACATTGGTTGTTCGCAGTGGCGTATTTGCTTTTGGTAAAAATGAAGTAAAAGCTGATGACAGTGCGCTTAGTGTGAAAGTTGCTGCTGCGGGGTATGTAGATACTGTACCTAGTCTTACCTTTAATGGCTCGATAGAAGGAGCGACAGCGGCAACAGTAAGTGCTAAAATTGCTGGACGGATTGAACAAGTCCTGGTTGAGGAGGGACAAGCCGTTAAAGCAGGTGACTCTTTGGTTAAGTTAGAGGCTGTTGAATTGGCAAATTCGGCCCGGCAAGCGGGTGATGCTGTAAAGAAGGCCGAGATTAACTATGAATTGGCACTGAATGATTACAATCGCTATCAACGGCTTTTTGATAAAGGCGCTATCTCAGAACAGCAATTAGATAATGTTAGAGCCAAATTGAAAACCGCCGAAGCAGATGTTTCAAGTGCGACAGCTAACAACAGCAGCGCTAAGCAGCAATATGGTTATGGCATAATTAGCGCGCCAGTTGATGGGGTGGTTGCTAACAAAAATGCCACTATTGGGCAGGTGGTTTCTCCGGGAGCCGCACTCATGGTGGTGCAAGACATTGATCAGGTATATGCGGTAATCAATGTTGAACAAAAAGAATTGGGCTCGGTTAAAGTTGGTCAACAAGCGAATATTACAGTAGATACGTATCCTGATACGGTTTTTACTGGCATAGTTGAGGTTGTGAACCCAGAAGCGGGATCAGGTAGTCGGATGTTCAGGACCAAGATTAAAATTGATAATGCTAGTTCCCACTTAAAGCCTGGTATGTTTGCCAAAGTAGCACTAGCAACCGGTAATAGTGTAGCGGTACAGACGGTGCCCCAGGCAGCTGTTGTGCAAAAACAGGGATTGTACTATGTGTTTACTGTTGAAAACAATAAGGCTGTCCGCAGGCAAATTGAGATTGGCGAGGTAACAGGCAATGCCATTGTAGTTAAGTCTGGTTTACAGCCAGGCGAGCAGGTTATTGTGACAAGCACCAACCGCATAAAAGATGGTGACGCAGTACGCGTAGCCTCATAGAGTAGGGGAAAAGGACATGAAGCTTACAGAGATTAGTGTAAAGCGCCCGGTCTTTGCTACGGTGATGATTTTGGCGCTGGTAGTGGTAGGCTTGGTTAGCTATATATCCCTGGCTGTGGATCAATACCCCAGCGTAGAAATGCCTGTTGTTGCTGTCACTGTTTTATATCCTGGTGCAGCACCAGAACAAGTAGAATCCAAGGTTACGCAAGCGGTAGAAGAAGCAGTTAGTGAGGTTGCCGGTGTCGAGCATGTAACTTCAACGGTAAGTGAGGGAGTATCGACAACGGTTATTCAGTTTACCATGGAAACAAATGCCGATGCTGCAGCGCAAAATGTGCGCGATAAATTGGGCGGGGTACAGGCGAACTTGCCGGAAGATGCTAAAGCGCCAATTATTGCTCGTTTTGATCCTTCCGACACACCGATTATGTCAATCGCCTTAACGGGTGATGTAACGCAGAGGGAATTGACTGTGTTAGCCGAAGATGTAATAACTAAACGGCTTAAGGCTGTCAATGGGGTTGCTTCTGTCGAAGTAAAGGGCGGCTTAGACCGCGAGATTCAAATCCAATTAGACGGCAACAAAATGTCGGCGTATAGTCTTACCGTACCGGAAGTTCTCAATAGCCTGCGTAATGAGAATATTGATGCTCCTGGCGGTAAAGTTACTGATGGACAGCACAAAACCGACCTTCGCGCGGTAGGGCGTATTAAAGACACCAGTGAGTTTTTGGATATTGTTGTTGCTCAACGTGACGGAGTACCGCTTTATGTAAAAAATATTGCGGTTATCAAAGATACGACCGAAGAGGCAGCAACAGTTACCAAGCTTAATGACAAGCCGGCGCTTGGTCTTGATATCATGAAGCAGTCTGGCAGTAACACTGTGCAGGCAGTAGACAACGTCAAAAAACAATTGCAAAGTATTAAAAAGGAATTGCCGCCAGGGATTGATTTAGTGGTGGTTCGCGATAATTCAAAAACAATTAACGAGTCAGTGCAGGATGTGGAGTTTAACCTTGTTGTTGGTGGTATTTTAGCAGTTGCTATTGTATTTTTGTTCTTAGGTAACTGGCGAAGCACCATCATTAGTGGTATTGCAATTCCGGTATCTGTTATCGCTTCCTTTGCGGTCATGAAGGCCTTGGACTTCACACTTAACACTATGTCGCTATTGGCCTTATCGCTGGCTGTGGGTTTGTTGATTGATGATGCCATTGTTGTTATCGAAAATATTGTGCGCCATCTGGAAATGGGCAAAGATAAGGTAACTGCCGCGCTAGATGGAACAGCAGAGATTGGCCTTGCCGTTATGGCTACTACCTTTACTCTTGTTGCGGTCTTCTTGCCGGTGGGTATGATGAATGGCATAGTTGGCCAGTTTTTTAAAGAGTTTGGTATAACCGTGGCGGCCAGTGTGCTAGTATCGTTATTTGTTGCTTTTACATTGACGCCTATGCTGTCGGCTAAATATCTCGATCATGCCGAAATGAATGGTAACAGTAAGTTCGGTAGGGCTTGGCTCAGATGGAATAAAAAGTTTGATGAGCTAACCGTTAAATACGGGGAGTTCTTACGTCAGGCTCTGGGACAGCGCCGCAAGGTCATGTTAGTAGCGTTGGCTTTGTTTGTTGGTAGTTTGACACTCGTGCCACTACTGGGGTCTACCTTTGTTCCTGATGCTGATAATGGGGAGATTACTGTTACCGCTGTCGTTGACCCTGGCATGAGCGTAAGCGCTACGGGCGATATGGCAGACGGTATGGCCCAACTTATACGCGACTTGCCTGAAGTTAAGCTAACCTACAGTGTGGCCAACGCCAAAAACATAACCATTTTGGCAGAGCTTACACCTAAGAATCAGCGCAAACGTAGTGATACGGTTATCATTGAGGAGCTGCGGCAAAAATTTAGTAATGTGCCAGGTGCCGAAATTAGTATATCTAAAAAATCAGGTATGTCAAACGGCAAGCCGGTATCACTGGTTGTCCAGGGAACCTCGCTGGATACCTTGGCGGAGATTGCCGATCAAGTTGAGCAAGTTGTGGCTAACATACCTGGTGCGGTAGAAGTATCGTCAAGCTATGAAGCCGGTAATCCTGATGCTCAGATTGTGGTTAAGCATGATCGGGCGGCAGATTTGGGAATTTCGCCAGCAAGTATTGCTGATACGCTGCAAACTATGTTTAACGGTAAGGTTGTCACCCAATACAAGGAAGGTGATGACTCCTATGATGTACGGGTAATTTTAGACCCTGAGGATCGTCAGAGCCTGGCAGATGTCAAGAATGTGTATTTGTCTGGCAGAGCTCAGAGCAAAAGCGGGCAAATTGTTATGGTGCCGCTTGATCAGGTAACAGACACGGTGTATGCTACCAGCCCGGCTCAGATTACACGCTATGATAATCAACCGCAAATTACCATTACAGCCAATCTCCGCGGGATTACATTAGGTGAATTCAACACCGCGTTCAATAAAAAAGTGGCTGATGTAACTATGCCGGAAGGGTATCAATTTGTCGCTACCGGCCAGACCAAGTCCATGAATGATGCTTTTAGCAGCATGGTGATAGCACTTACTATGGCGGTACTGTTTATTTTCTTCGTACTGGCTGCTCAGTTTGAGAGCTATCTTGACCCCTTTGCCATTATGCTTGCCTTACCGCTGGCCATTATCGGCGCGATCATTGGCTTGTTGGTGATGGGAAGTGAGCTTAGTATAATGTCGTTGATTGGCATAATTATGCTGATGGGCCTAGTAACCAAGAACGCCATATTATTGGTTGACTTTGCCAAACAGCGACGTGCCCAAGGCATAGAACGCAACCAAGCGTTGGTAGAGGCGGCGACCAAGCGGATGCGGCCGATCATTATGACGACAGCCGCAATGATTGTCGGCATGATTCCGCTAGCCTTAGGTATCGGTCCAGGGGCCGAAGCCCGTGCACCCATGGCTCATGCCATCATCGGCGGCTTGGTGACTTCGACTATTCTGACGTTGATTATTGTGCCAGTTGTGTATACTGTATTTGATGATATCCAACATGGCAAATTTAGTTGGGAAAGGGTATTCAAACGAGCGTAACAGACAAGTTGGTTTTAGACGAGAAAAACATCCTGCGCGTACCAGTAGGTATAGCTGCAGGATGTTTTTTCTTATTGACGGGTGTATTTTTGTGAAAAAAAGACGCTTGACAAGGCTGTCGATATCTGCAATAATAAAAACAAGAAAAATGATAATGATTATCATTACAAGTTAAGGTCTGATGCTTTTACATGTAAGACTAGTAATATACGGGTAAAGCTGGTTCGAGATGATGAGGGTGTGAAAACAGAGTGACGATTAAAACCAGGCTGCTTATTGTTGTGCTATTGCTTGGCATGTTGCCTATTGGAGTTATGATTATAGCTGGCAAACAAGTAGGGCTAGGCATGAACCAAGCGTTTTATAATACTATGGCAATTGTATTAATGGTAAGTATTCTTGTAGGGTTGGTTAGCCCAGGCATTATCAAACAATGGCTTTTTTCTAATCAAGTCCAGAAGATGAAGGAATTCTGCCAACATATAAAGGCTGGTCGGTATGATGTGGTTTTAACTGTGCCGAATGAACGTGACAATGATGGTAACGAAAATGAATTGGTTGATTTGATGCGGGACATGAATTGGATGGTCCATAGGATTAAGGTGAATGAATTGGAGTTGCGCCAGGTTGTAGTTGATCTTGAACAATCCAGAACTGAGATTCAGTCGCGGAAAAAAGTATTGGAAGAAGTGAATGCCGCACAATTAGTCGTTCAGAGTCAATTGCAAGGGCGAACACAAGAACTAAAAGAGGCGTTAGATAAATTACGCAATTTATTGGATAACATTGGTCAAGGGTTTCTTTCTTTTGGTAAGGATTTAAGGGTTGCCGGCGAATATAGTGCTGAATGTGTTATGATTTTTAATCAGGAGATAAAGCATGAGTTGGTTCCGGCATTATTGTATCCGGAAGATCCAGAGCAGCAGGAGTTTTTGACAGCTTTATTTGATAAAGTATTTCAGGAAGAAGATGTTCTACTCAGGGAAAATTACCTGTCGCTGTTACCGGAAGAAATAGAATTAGCTGGCAGCTTGATCCAAATTACATATAAACTGATTCATTATCCGTTCGACCCGGCTCACAAAGAAATAGTATTGATACTAACAGATATTACACAGAAATGTGCGATGGAAAAAAGAATTGAAGAAGAGAAAGATAGGTTATCGATGGTGGTGCGCGCTGTGACTCACCAACAAGAATTTGCCAAAGCCAAGAGGGACTATGAAGTATTTTGCCGACAAGAGCTGCCAGAACTTCTGACTTCACACGGGACAGAGCTTACTAAGATCGGTGAAATTTTTCGCACAATTCATACCTGGAAGGGGACTTTTGCACAGTTGGGTTTGCTGCGTGTGGCCGCAAAGCTGCATGAGTTAGAGACTGATTTAGCAGAAGTGCGAAATGAAATAGAAAATGACCGGATGAATACTACTGTCAGGGAATGTTTTGTGGACTATTCACCTGAAACGCTATATGAGTGGCTGGAACAAGAGGTAGAAGAATTAAGAAAAGTACTGGGTAGCCAGTTCCTTCTCCGGGATGCGACAATTGTTGTGGAAAACTGCAAACTACAAGAATTGGAGGAGAAAATTCGACGTTTGCTTACTCCTTGTCAAGCAGGACCCCTTATTGAGGATCTTAGGCGTTTGCGTTATAAGCCCTTCAGTGAATTAATCAATATGGTTCCTGAATACATAGCTGATTTAGCATTAAATCAAGGTAAAGAAATTAGTTCGCTGTTGATCACCGGCACGAAGACTTTGGTAGATCCTATAAAATATCATGATTTTGCCAAGGCGCTTGTGCATGTTTTCCGTAATGCAATTGCTCATGGCTTGGAAACCCCAGAGGAACGCGTACAAAATGGCAAACAGCCTCAGGGTCAGATTAAGTGCAATATCGAGGAATATGGGGCAAATATGGTAATTGCTATTGCGGATGATGGCAAAGGGATTGACGTTAATCGTATAAGAGAATTGGCTGTTGCCAAGGGAATTTGCAGTGAGCTAGTGGTCGCTGCTTTATCAGAGAAAGAAATAGTTCAGCTGATTTTTGCAGACGGGCTTTCCAGTGTTGCTGCGACTAATGAATTAGCAGGACGGGGAGTAGGCTTGGCTGCCGTAAAACAGGAACTTGAAAAACTTGGCGGACATATTGAGATTAAGACGGTAGTAGGTAAAGGTACTAAATTTACTTTTATTTTGCCACTAGTAGACTCTGACTATAGGTTAAATACAAAGGAGGTTGAACCGGACAATGGCGCGTGTGTTAGTTGTGGATGACGCATTAATGATGCGAAAAACCATTGGGACCTTTTTGGCGAAAGCAGGACATGTGGTGGTGGAGGAAGCGGCGAATGGCAAACAGGCAGTTGCTGCCTATAAAAATCATCTTCCCGACTTGGTTACGATGGATATAACCATGCCCGAGGTAGATGGTATTGGCGCCCTACAGCAGATTATTGCTTTTGACCCACAAGCCAGAGTTGTTATGGTGAGTGCACTTGGGCAAAAACATAAAGTATTTGATGCCTTACAGCACGGGGCCAAGGGCTATATTTTGAAACCGTTTACTGCCGATAAGTTACTGTTGATAATTAATGAATTGCTAGGAGCAACTCACAAGGGTGGGAAGGAATGCCGAGAATATGCGAATTCCTTTGACAAAAAAACGGTGACGTCTAAGAGGGCATTTACTGTTGAAACGCAGGAAGGTACTGCGAGAATTGCGTTGTTGCGAGAATTAACACAAACTGATTTTGACGAGCTGGCCAAAGAAATTAATAACATAAGGGTACAGCAGGTAGAGGAGATACTACTTGATTTTACTTATGGAAGTACACTGCATAATAGAAGTGCACCCGCGTATGTGAAAATGATTGAGGAATTTATTGATGCAGGTGGTAGGCTGCGGATTGTCTGCTATACGCAGGATTATACGACATACTTTCGTAGTTTGGCGAGCTTGCAAGCGATTGAGTTTCAACTAGCTAAGCGATGCATTGTCCAATAGAATTATTTTTTTAACTCAAGAGTGAGAATGATTATTGTTATCGCAAAAATTAAAGGAGGAAAAACGAAATGGTCAAATTATTAAATCAATTATTGCCGGGAGAAACCGGTACGATTGCTAAAATTCATGGTAATGGTCCTATCCAACGCCGCATTATTGATATGGGAGTTGTTCTTGGATCAAAGATCGAGGTTCAAAAATATGCACCGCTGGGTGACCCCATGGAGGTTAAGGTCATGGGCTTTAATCTCTCCTTGCGCAAAGTTGAGGCCCAGAATATCGAAATTAAGATGAATTAACTGAGAAGGGTGGTTATGCAAATGCAGAGTGTTGATCAAGGACAATTAATGATAGTAACCGCCTTGGGCGGTTCGCGGGAGGTAAGGACAAGGCTTACTGATTTGGGTTTTACACCTGGCACGCCTATTTGCATAATAAATCGTAGTCAGGATTCTGTTATTATCAAGGTCCGGGGCAGCCGGATTATGTTAAACAATGTATTGGCTTCTGCCATTAGGGTGGAGCAGGGACAGGACGAAGGAGGATTTTATAGTGGCAAATACCAAAGTCAGTATTGCTTTGGCCGGTAATCCCAATTCAGGCAAAACAACTATTTTTAATAGTGTTACCGGTGCTAGGCAACATGTAGGCAACTATCCGGGAGTTACGGTTGAAAAACGGGAGGGGTTCCGGCAGTATCAGAATAAAGAGTTGTTGATAGTTGATTTGCCGGGTACATACAGCTTAACAGCCCATTCGCTGGACGAACTTGTGGCACGTAATTTCATCATTCAGGATAAGCCGGATGTTATTGTAGATATACTGGATGCCGGCAATTTGGAACGTAATTTATATTTGGCGGTGCAGCTTCTGGAATTGGAACGGCCGATGGTCATAGCACTTAATATGGCCGACGTCGCTGAGAGCATGGGCACAAAAATCAACGAGCAAGTATTGGCACAGAAGCTGGGTGCACCAGTAGTTAGAACAGTTGGTAATCGTCATAATGGCATAGATGAGCTATTGGCAGCGGCTGTAAAGGTGGCTGAGGAAAACCAAACCAAATCCTTTGCTATTAATTATGGTGATGCAGTGGAAAATAAAATTGCGGAGATCAGTAGTTTGTTGGCAGAAGAACGGCATAACTTACGCTTTCCCTTGCGCTGGATGGCAATAAAACTATTGGAAAACGATCCAGAAATCCGCGATATTGTGAAGGAACTGCCAGGGAGCGCGCAGATTGCTAGGGTTGTTGCGGCAGCCAGGGAGAGTTTGCAGGCTGTTTTTGAAACTGACCCGGAATTGGCTATTGCCAATCTTCGGTATCAATTTGTAGGCGGGCTGTGCCAGGAAGTTATTGTAGCTAAACGGGAGGGAATGTTAACGACCTCTGATAAGGTTGACAGGATACTTACCAACCGAATGTTGGGGTTGCCTGTATTCTTAGGACTTATGTGGCTATTATTTAATATGGTATTTACGATTGGGGCGTACCCGCAGGATTGGCTGGAACAGGGGGTAGCTGCCATCGGTAACTTTGCCGGTCTCTATATGCCAGAAGGCGATCTAAAATCGTTGGTTGTCGATGGAATCATCGGCGGTGTTGGTGGAGTTCTTGTATTTTTGCCTAATATATTGCTATTGTTTTTGGGTATTGCCTTACTGGAAGATACCGGCTATATGGCTAGAGCGGCCTTTATTATGGATAAAATCATGCACTCTGTGGGACTGCATGGTAAATCTTTCATCCCATTGTTATTGGGTTTTGGCTGCAGTGTACCAGCGATTATGGGTACACGAAGTTTGGAGAATCCGCGTGATCGCTTGGTGACTATTTTGGTGACACCGCTGATGAGCTGTAGTGCAAGATTGCCTGTATATACGCTGCTGATTGCGGCCTTCTTTAGTGAAAGTATGGCAGGTACGGTGTTATTCTCTATTTATGTATTAGGGGTAGTATTAGCCGTAGTTATGGCACGTATTTTTCGCAGTGCATTATTCAAAGGTGAGCCAGAGCCTTTTGTTATGGAATTGCCTCCCTATCGTGTACCTACCTTACAATCCATTTTTATGCACATGTGGGAGCGTAGTGTCCTGTATTTAAAAAAAGCAGGTACCATTATTCTCGCAGTTTCAATTTTGATCTGGTTTATGGTTAATTATCCAAGTGATGTTAATTACAGCAAAGACTATCAAGAGTTGATTGCTCAGGCAGAAGCTGGTTTTAGTCAGCAAGTGGAAGAAGAGGTCGCAAAGCCTCTAAATATTGCAGCTGTAGAAGAAAATGAGGAGCTTGCAGCACTAATTGCAGACATGACCGAAGTTGATGAGAAATTTGATGAGCAGTCGGAAGGTCTTGAAGAAGATAGTCCGGAATTAGCAGCATTAACAACTGCTAAAGAGATAAAACTGCAGGAAATGGAAGCGGCTAACACCGAGTTGTATTCGCTGGCTGCGCGCTATCTGGAGCTTAAAGGCGAAAATGAAGAACAGGTTGAAACCTTTGAAAAAGCCGAGGCTGGAGAAAAATTAGCCCAAAGCTATGCTGGTCAGCTTGGTAAATTTATTGAACCTGCTATCCGACCACTGGGCTTTGACTGGCGGTCAGGCATCGGTTTAATCGCGGCTTTTACAGCGAAAGAAGTCTTGGTTAGTACCATGGGAACTATCTATAATGTAGGGGAAGCTGATGAAGGCTCGGTTGCTCTGCAGCAAGCATTACTCAACGACGGCAGCTTTACCCCGTTAATTGCCTATTCATTGATGGTCTTTGTGCTTATCTATTCACCATGCCTGGCAGCGTTAGCTGTTATCAAACGGGAATCAAATTCCTGGAAATGGCCAATATTTGCCACGGTATATACGACTGTCCTAGCATGGATAATGTCTTTCTTGGTCTACCAAATAGGAAGTTTCATGGGCTACTAAGAAAAAGGAGTGAACACGATGGAAAACATGGTTTTACTACTGATTGGATTAGTCGCGGTTGGGTATATTGGTAAAATTATTTGGAAGGAGCTTCACGGCGAAACACAATGCAATTGCGCTGGTGGTTGTGGAGCTAATTGCCATAAACATGCCAAGTAGATTGTGGTAATTTGTTCATAATTCCTTGGTTGCAGGGTGGCTGCAAATGTATTTGCAATGAGAATGATACTTATTATCATGGTATCTAAGCAAGGAGAGACAAAATATGGGTTTATCCTCCCTATATGCAGATCTTATGGATTCATCAAAGCAGAAATTAATCCTACAGCAGATTCAGGTACTTCATTACATGCCAGGGCGTGTTCGGGTTTACTCAAAGCACCTAATCAATCATCCGGAGAGAGTCCAACAAGTGAATTCATACTTGAAGGCAATGCCGGAAATCAAGCAGTTTACCATTAACTCTGCCACCGGTTCGATACTTATTCAATATTCTCCTGAGGATGTTTCGCGTAATCCTTTTCTTCGGGACGTAGAGCAATTGGTAGTTAAACAATATGGAAGGTGATAGTAAATGACCTATCTTACAGGATTGGCTTTGGGTATTTCTGCTGGGGGTAAACTCCATCAGCTACTTGGGGGAGCGCGGTTTTCCCTGGTTCATACTTTACCTGGGAGACGGCGCTATCAACACGATGATTTACTCAATAATCAAGAGTTGGCAGCGGAATGGGAACAGCATTTAATCAGAGTCAAAGGGATTAATACAGTTAAGGTAAATCCGGTGACAGGCAGTATTCTAGTGGAATATAGCTGCCAGGAAGAATACATTGACTTAGTCATGAATTATCTCAATGAACTGCATAAAAGGCCAGGTCCCCGCGACGATTACGGTAAACTAGGTGTAAATATTCGCAGTTTGTGCCGAAGAATGAACCGCAATGTTTTTAGAAACACTGGCTATACCTTGGATTTGCGTACCGTGCTAGCGATAATAATGTTTGTTTGTGGAACTGCAAAAATTTGGAAGCTAGGACAGCGCCCTGCTGGGCCGCAAATGGTGTGGTGGGCTTATTCTTTACTGAAAGGGCGCTGCTAATGGTCTTCCAATATATAGCATTTCCCTTGGCGACGGTATTATCCAGCCGCCAACAGGCTTTACTTGAAGCCGATATTCGGCAAGTTCCAGCGGTTGTCAGTGCCTATGCGGGTGATGACAGAAATGTGGTTATATATTACAAAGGGCAGCTACCGATATCTGAAGTGAATGCCAAGTTACCGCAGGCGGCTGCGATTAGTAAGGTGCAGCGTGTGGGAGAAAAATTGTCCCCTTTTGCCGAATATCGGCGGGATGCGATCTTAGCCGGAGCTGGATTGGTGGGGTTGCAGTTATTGCGTATGGCTGGGCCGGGCACGTTTATTGCGTTGTATTTGGCTAGAAGCGCCTTTGTCCTCTTCGTAGCCCGCAAGTTTATTGCCAGCGGTGTGCGTAGCTTGGTGATTGAGCGGCAGCCCAATGCCGATACATTGACCACAACTGCAGTCGTGGCGTCGATATTAGGGGGCAAACCTGAATCCAGCCTGACCCTCTTAGCATTATCTAATTTCGCCGAGATGCTTACTACCTATACGGCAGAACGCGCCCGGAAGCATATTTCCACGCTGTTGAGACTAGATCAGCAGTATGTTTGGAAAATTGAAGAAGGCAACCATGAAGTGCGAGCAGCAGTGCAAAGCCTAAAGGCTGGCGACCGAATCGGTGTACACTTGGGCGAAAAAATCTGCGTGGATGGCCGGGTGCTGGCTGGGGCAGCCGCCGTAGATCAATCATCCATTACCGGTGAATACATACCTGCGGAAAAAAGTGAGGGTGACTACGTATATGCAGGCACCGTTCTTCAAAACGGTTTTCTAGAGATTGTTGTGGAAAAGATGGGCGATGACACGGCAGTGGCTCGTATTGTTCATATGGTCGAAGAAGCTCAAACCCGGCGCGCACCTGTGCAGAACTTTGCTGATCGTATGTCTAATATGCTTGTCCCCATTTCCTTTATTGCCGCTGGCTTGGTATATGGGGCAACTAAGGATTGGCAGCGGGTGCTAAATATGCTGTTTATTGATTTTTCGTGCGGCTTAAAGCTTTCTACGGCTACTGCTATCTCGGCAGCTATTGGACGAGCCGCCAGTCGGGGCGTATTAGTCAAAGGTGGCAACTATGTAGAAGCTTTGGCAGGGATTGATACCATTGTGTTAGATAAGACAGGTACAATTACTATTGGTAAGCCACAGGTTGTAAGTGTTAAAACGGCTAGCGGAGTTAGTGAACGGGAACTATTGCTCCTGGCAGCATCGGCAGAATTTCATTCAGCCCACCCGCTGGCATGCGCTGTATTAGAGTACGTAAAAGACCAAGGCTGGCTGATACCGCCGCATAGTAGTACTGAAACCATTGTGGCAAGGGGCATTGTGGCCGAGGTCCCTGATTTTGCAGAGATATGTGGTGGGCGCATTTTGGTAGGCAGTAGGCGCTTTATGGAAGAGTACCAGATTGATTGTCAGCTTTTTGGCGATGAGTCTGGCGCAGAGCGTGGCTTTAACCTGGTCTATGTGGCACGGAGCAAAGCGTTGCTAGGAGTACTGGTGGTAAGTGATCCTATTCGTCCCAATATGAAGAAGGCTATTAATCGCTTGCGGCGGCAAGGTGTTGACGAAGTCGTCATGATTACTGGAGATACGGAGCCTGTTGCTAACCATGTGGCAACTGTACTGGATATTGACGGATATCATGCCGAGGTATTGCCTGAGGATAAAGCTACATTGGTGAATAAGCTTAGACGGCGGTCACAGGTACTCATGGTCGGTGACGGCGTCAATGATGCTCCCGCGTTGGCTTTCGCTGATGTAGGGGTGGCTATGGGTGGACGGCGTACAGACATTGCCGTAGAATCGGCAGCCATTACCATTAATTCCGAAGATCCGCTCGTGTTGTCAGAAGTAGTCACACTGGGTAAACAAACCATGAAAATAGTTCAACAGAATTTCACTGCTACCATTGCCGTTAATACGGCAGCCATGCTTCTCGGGGCTATTGGCCGAACTAATCCGATGATTTCGGCGCTGATCCATAATGCTGCAACAATTGGCGTGGTGCTAAATAGCGCGCGGATTTTGATAGCAAATAAAAAACATATATAAATTATTTTTAATGAAAGGGGGTGAAAATATGTTTGCAAGAAGTGATTTTTGGATAGGTTTAGTTGTTGGTACTCTTGCAGGTGCTTTTGGGTACAAAATGATGTCTGAACATTCAACGCAAGGCTTATTGCCAACTATGCCAATGAATGCTCCTCAACAAGGTATGGGCGAGATTCCGGTAGACGAACTTATGCGTCAAAAAGAGCGGCTGGAAGACTTAATAGCAGAACGGCAAGATGGTATGGTTAAAGCCTAGTATAGTAAGGTGAACATGTACATTTTTTGCCAGAAAAATTATTGCAACCAGTGGTAAAGTATATTTATGTAAAGTGTTTTGGAGACCGTCTTTATGACGGTTTCCATTTATTTTACAATAAGTGTAAAATAAATTTTGAAAAAACGAGCCACAACTCGCAAAAGAAAGCGCGCCTATGAGCGGAGAATCCAAAAGGGCTGTAGTGAGTAGCAATGACACCTAGCAGGCGTTAATCAGGCGTATCCAGACTTTATGTGTGAAGAGAAAAGCAGTATGATTACACTTAGTAAAAAACACAAGGCCGAGTTCCAGAATGGAAGCGGAGGAACCACTTTTTGGGGTTAATTTTGCCAATTGGCAAAAGGGATGTTTTTCTCTTGTCATCCTACCCGACAGCTAACTTCGCAGGCTAAAGCAAGAGGTCGAAAGACCGGCAGGTCTTTTTTTTGTGTTCAAATTGAATAAGGAAACTGGAGGCGCTACTATGATGCGCGTACTGCGCCGATTACTTATCGGCAAGCCACTTCATAATCGGGAATTGGCTCATGAAAAACTTCCTAAGTGGAAGGCACTGTCTATTTTTTCCTCAGATGCGTTATCATCGGTTGCTTATGGTCCGGAACAAATTATGCTGGCGTTGGTTGCTGTTCCCAGCCTGGTAGCTTACGGGTTTATGGGGCCTGTAGCCATAGGCATACTGTCACTGCTGGCCATTGTAGTGTTATCTTATGTGCAGGTGGCCAAAGCCAATCCTGAGGGTGGCGGGGCCTATACGGTAGCCAAGAAGAACCTGGGTAAGATGCCGGCGTTGGTGGCAGCTGGCTCAGTTTTTGCCGATTATGTACTGACAGCTGCGGTGAGTGTCTCGGCTGGCACAGCAGCTATTGTTTCGGCTTTTCCTACTTTGGCGGGGCGGGAAGTAACTATTGATGTACTGGTGCTTTTTGCCATATTGATGCTGGTTAATTTGCGCGGAGTCCGGGAATCCTCCAATGCTTTCGTAATACCTACCTACGCTTTTTTACTTGGTATCATTATTTTAATTGCAGTAGGTATATGGAAGTCTGTTACTGTTGCCCCCTACATGCTGCCACCAGAGTCCTTAGCTCGCCAGCAGTTGGATTGGTCGATGCTGTTCGTGATTCTACGGGCATTTGCTAATGGTTGTAGCTCAATGACAGGGGTAGAAGCTATTGCTGATAGTGTTCCTATGTTCCGGAAGCCAGAAGCCCGCAATGCTGCTATTACTACGTACTGGATGGCAGGAATCCTGGGTTTCATGTTTCTGGGGATTACCTACCTTGTCATGCATTATCACATTTTACCAATAGCTGAGGTAACGGCTATGTCGCAATTGGCAGAAGAAATTTTTGGCCGATCGGCTGCCTATTATTATATTCAGATTACTACGATGATGGTATTATATTTGGCAGGCAATACGGCCTATAACGGTTTGCCAGTGCTGTTATCCATTGTTGCCAAAGATGGATATATGCCGCGTTATTTGGCGACACGCGGCGAGCGGCTGACATTTTCCAATGGTATTATTTTACTTACTGTTGCGGCCGCTCTACTAATTATCGTGTTTCGGGGAAATACGGAGCATCTCATTTCTTTGTACGCCATTGGCGTATTCATTTCTTTTACCATTGCCCAGTCTAGCATGGTTGTTCACTGGAACCGGGAGCGTGGTAAAGGGTGGCAGATTCGGGCTTTGCTAAATGGCATTGGCGCTCTTACCACTGGTCTGGTTGTTCTTATTATTACCATAACAAAATTCATCTATGGTGCCTGGATTGTCTTATTGTTTATTCCCATTATGATCTACATCTTTACAGCTATTAAGGGCCACTATAATTCTATTGCTGACCAGCTGCATCTGCCGGAAGAATGCTACGAAAAAGGAGCGGCCACATTTCCCGAGGGTAAACATATCGTTATTGTGCCTGTTTCGACAACGACACGCGTGGTGTATGAAACCATCAAATATGCCAAGATGATTGGTGATAATATTCTGGCTGTTCACGTTTCTAACAATGAAGAAACGACAAAAAAGGTCATTGAAAAATGGAAGCTGTGGGACCCGGGTGTAGAATTGATCGTTATCCGTTCGCCGTACCGGTTATTAATGAGGCCACTTCTGCATTTTATTGAGAAGAAAGAACGGGAAAAGGGGCCGGATGATTATATCACAGTCATTATCCCCGAGTTCGAGACCAGGAAATCCTGGCACCGCCTCTTGCACAACCAAACCGGCTGGTTTTTACGAAATACTCTTATCTGGAAAGAAAATGTCATAGTAACTACCGTACCCTATCATTTGAAAGTATAGGAGAAGGGCCTTCCGGAGCTTCAATAAATTGTGCCTCATAAGGTGGTACCCCGGCACCACTGGTAACTCCGAACCCCTCGAACCATCGTAACTCGTCGGCCTTTGCCGGAAAAAGCGTTCCGCAGGAGAAAAGCCGGGCGGTATTCCGTTAAAAAATCCGTACTGTTTGAGCGTAGCGAGTTTACGGATTTTAGGAATACCGCCCGGCTTTTCAGCTTTTGGAGGCTTGGGGCCTAGACCTTTTGTTACTTTTTGGGGCAATGCCAAAAGTAAACCCCTCTCACTTTCGTAACCCTTCGCGCTCTTTGTGTCCTTTGTGGTTTACAAACCTAACCCCATAGCTTAAAACCAAGCTTATTTTAAGGATTGTTACCGCAAAGTGCTCAAAGTACGCAAAAGGTTAAGGGTATCGTGGACAATAGCATTACTACTATTTGGGCTAAAGATTGAAAGGCCGCGCTAGAGCTTTTCTTACAAATTTTTATTTGGATTTCATATAGACAAGTCAGGATTGTTTGATATATAATGATACAGGTTGATGCACTGAAGTTTTGTCAGGTAGCAACTTGACAAGCTTTTTGCTAGTGGTTATAATTAAGCAGTATTATTGAGTAGCATCTTATGTAGCCTGCAAGGTTACAAATTTGTTAACAAGTACCAGTTGCATTAGCTGTTCAAATAAGATATAATAATGTTCTGTTGAGAGCACTTGGAGAGATGTCCGAGCGGTTGAAGGAGCACGCCTGGAAAGCGTGTGTACGGGAAACTGTACCGAGGGTTCGAATCCCTCTCTCTCCGCCATATTAAACCAAGAATTGAAGCCGGCTACGGCTTTTTGTTTTCTAGGACGGGCTATAGCAGTGCCGGGTCTTGCGCAATAGGAACTCATGAACCGCGTCAGGTCCGGAAGGAAGCAGCGCTAAGTGATACCTCTTATGTGCCGCAAGGGTGCCTGGTGGCTGCTGTGGTCCGTCGTGGACAACAAGACGGTAGTAAGCTGGACAATAACATAATTTTCTAATGAAGTAGCCCAATAAACAGGCTGCTTTTTTGTTATATAGTATTAATTTAATTATTTTCTTCAAAAAGGGAAATATTTTACCAATGTGGAATAATAAATGAGCTATATATTTCACATTAAAGAAGTTTGCAGGCGCAGGCAGGTGGTAGAGGGGGTGTAAGGATGGCTTATGTAGCTTTATATCGGAAATGGCGGCCGCAGGATTTTGATAATCTGGTTGGCCAGGAGCATATCAGTATTACCCTGAAAAATGCCATTATTACTGACAAAATTGCTCATGCCTATCTGTTTGCCGGGCCGCGCGGTACTGGTAAAACCAGTACTGCCAAAATTTTGGCTAAAGCGCTTAATTGCCAGGACGGCCCTACTGTCAATCCTTGCAATCATTGTAATAATTGTGATAAGATCACCGCTGGGACCTCGATGGATGTCTTTGAAATTGATGCTGCCTCCAACCGGGGGATTGATGAGATTCGAGAACTTAGGGAAACGGTCAAATTTGCGCCTGTAGATGGACGTTATAAGGTGTATATCATCGACGAAGTGCATATGCTGACAACAGAGGCTTTTAATGCTCTGCTCAAAACCTTAGAGGAACCACCAGAGCATGTGGTCTTTGTGCTGGCAACTACTGAACCGCACAAGATTCCGGCTACCATCCATTCGCGCTGTCAGCGCTATGATTTCCGGCGAATTAGCGTCAAGGAGATCGAACAGCGGTTAGATGGTATAGCTAAGCAGAGTGATATTAAGGCTGCCCCGGAAGCATTGAGGTTGATTGCTGTACAAGCGGAAGGCGGCATGCGTGATGCCCTTAGTATTCTGGATCAGTGTTCCACCTTGGAGGATAGCGAGACGATAACAGTAGAGCATGTGCGACAACTGTTAGGGCTAATTGGTCACGAATGGGTGTGGCAGCTGACTGATGCGATTGCCGGACGGGACGCGCATATGGTATTGCTGAAGCTTGATGAACTTATTCAGCTGGGGAAAGATATCCGTCAACTATTGCTGGAGCTGGCACTGCATGCCCGCAGTCTGATGTTGTATAAAGCTGCTCCTGATATTGATAGTATTGAAGTGTATAGTGAAGATAAGGTAGTGCTTGCCGCCCAGAGCGCCCAGTTTAGCCATCAAGAGTTGGTACAGATGTTGGAAGTATTACACCAGGCTGCCAATGAGACCAAGTGGGCAGCTGAACCGCGCATAGCTGTCGAGATGGCGCTAATTACCCTATGTCGCCGGGCGGCAGGTAGTGATGTGGCTGCGTTGCTTGAGCGGGTTGCTGCGCTTGAGGCCAAACTGGCTAATCAGCCGGCGATAGCTGTTGAGATTAGCTCTGCGGTGGGTGCGCCACCTGTAAGGCAGCCGATAACGCCTGCTGTCCAGCCACATAATCTTCCCATGCAACCTAAGGAAAATCTGCAAACGTACCAAAGACCGCAAGCTGCACCGGCAAGTCAGGGTACGCCTGTCAAACGGCCTGCTCCGCCTCAACCGGTGTTGGCTCAGTCTGAGCCTGAGCAGACCGGGCCTGCTGTTAATGCTGGTAACCTATCAGAGATATGGAATGCTATGCTGAAAGAACTGTTAACTAGCGGTAAGCGGTCTGTGCATGCCTGTGTCATGCAAGGCCACTTAACAGCGCTTACCGATAAGCAGGCCATGGTTCATTTTGCGGCGACCTTTCCCAAAGAGCGCACTGAGAAGGACGATTATCGGGCGATTGTTGAAAAAACGCTGGCACAAGTCTCAGGACACCAAGTACGACTTGTTTGCTCGCTGGGGGTAGTCGCGCCTGTTGCTAAACCGGCTATACCGCCAGTGACAGCAGCGCCACCGGCATTGACTGATGCTGAACTCAATAGTCCAGCAATCCAGGAGGCCCAAAAGATGTTTGGCGGCAAAGTAATTAAGATAGAAGAATAAAATGTTTTAGGAGGCTGACAATATGTTTGGTAATATGGGAAATATGGCAGGAATGATGAAAAAAGTACAAAAGCTTCAGGCCGAGATGGGCAAACTTCAAGAAGAACTGAAGGGCCGTACTCTGGAGGTATCAACCGGGGGTGGTGCAGTAAAAGTGGTTATTACTGGTGAAAAAAAGATTCAATCGATAAAAATAGCACCTTCTGCTGTTGATCCTGAAGATGTGGAAATGCTGGAGGATTTGGTAGCTGCTGCTGTCAATGAAGCTATAAACAAAGTGGATGATATGATGTCCCAAGAGATGGGCAAGCTAACCGGCGGTCTTAATCTGCCACCAGGAATGCTGTAATCCATGAGTTATATTGCGCCGATTGGCAAGCTGGTTGAACAGTTTCGCCGCTTGCCTGGCATTGGACCGAAATCTGCGGCTCGTCTTGCTTATCATGTGCTTAAGATGGATAATAGTCAGGTAGCGGCGCTGGCACAGGCCATTGTTGAGGCGAAAGAACGGATAGGCTATTGTTCGGTTTGTTTTGACTTAACTGACACTGATCCTTGCCAGATCTGCCGCTCTGAGGGGCGGGATCAGTCAGTGGTGTGTGTAGTGGAGGATCCGAAAGATGTGGCCGCCATGGAACGTACCCGAGAATTCAAAGGGTTATACCATGTACTGCACGGCGCTTTGTCGCCCCTAGAAGGTGTAGGCCCAGATGATATAAAAGTGAAAGAATTGCTAGCCCGGGTTAATCAAGGGCTGCAAGAGATTATCATGGCAACTAACCCCAATGTCGAAGGCGAGGCTACAGCTATGTATATTGCCAAGCTCCTAAAACCGTTAGGCGTAAAGGTTACTCGTATTGCTCACGGTTTGCCGATGGGCGGCGATTTGGAATATGCAGATGAAGTGACATTATCAAAGGCCCTGGAGAATCGCCGGGAGATGTAGTATGTTTTATTCTGCCTGTTTATGGGAATACTCGTAAACAGGGGGAGATGTGTATGAGAACAGCGATAATGCAAATTTTTAGTAGGCTGCTGCAAAAAAACATACCTGTTACCAAATACCAGCCTTTGAGCGAGCAACTGAAACAAGCAAAGTACGAATGGCTTAGTGCCCAGAATTATTATAACAATGTGTCAGATGCGGATTTAGTTGATTATGCAGCTTATCATATTCAGGCTGCCGAAAAAAAATATACATATCTGCTGAAACGTGCGCGCCATGAGGGGCTCCGCTCTTCGCCGTTTGATTAGCTAATACTAAAATACCGGATTTTATCCGGTATTTTTTTCATTATTTGGGACTGGCCAACATATATTGATATAAGTACAGTATTATGTTGGAGGGATAAATATGGGGGTATGGCGAAGGTTATTAGGACTTTGGGATACTGAACAATTTTGCGCGAAAGGCAAGAATGATCTGGTCGATATAATTGACCAGGCCCGACTGGACTGGTTAGCTGCCCAAAGTTACTATAAAACAGCAACTGATCCTGATTTGATCGATTATTCCATATTTTGGATTAAGGCATGTGAACGCAGGTATATGTATTTGCTCAAAAAAGCGCGACAAGAGGGAATTCGGCATCCGGGGACAATAAGTATGTCGGGAATTACCGAGGTAAGGACTATACGCCAGGCATTTTAGCGTGGTAAAATGAAAGGAAAAGGCTGCGCTAAAGAGGGGGAACTGAAAAAATGGGATTTTTACCAGCAGGTTTAGAATTCAATGTTATCATTGCTTATGCATTTGGAATCATTTTAATTTACCTTATTGGCCGAATGTTGACAATGCCGATACGACTTGTGTTCAAATTGATATACAATGGCTTGGTAGGCGGAATTGTGCTCTGGGCAGTTAATTTTGTCGGGGCTTACGTTGGTTTTACTATCGGCATAAATCCAATTACTGCACTTATTGCTGGTTTTTTGGGCATACCGGGAGTTATTTTGCTGATTTTGTTTAAACTATTTATTAATTAGAAAAGACTTGGCTTATGCCAAGTCTTTTCTAATATAAGGAGACAAGGAGTGTAGACGCTACGTGGAGGCAGAAAAAGCGGCAGAGCAGATGCAGCCAATCATCGAGGCTTTTGTTGGCGAATATGCCAGCGGTAAGAGTGAAAATGCTGTGAATCGGGCCATTTATTTAAAGCAACAAGGTTTGCCGGTAGCTATTGTTGACCTAGATACTGTAGAGCCGTGCTATACGCTCCGGCCTATTAAGCAAGAATTGGAAGGATTGGGCATTGATGTGGTGGCCTGGGAAACACGGGATACTATTGGCCTGGGTGAGGCTGGTAATGTAATTAAAGGTTCGATGCGCTGGGTGCTCCGGCGTAAAGGTAATATCATCATGGATATTGGCTATGGCGTGCATGGAGCCAGGATTTTTAACATTATTGAAGGCGCATTTGATAATCCCTACCTGAAAATCATTGCGGTGCTTAATATGTCGCGTCCGTTTACTTCCACAGTAAACAATATTTTAGAATATGTGGCAACACTGGGGCGAGTAGATGCTGTACTCAACAATACTCATATGGCAGAAGAAACCACTGTTGATATTGTTGAGCAAGGAGCCAAAGGGGTAACTGAGGCAGCCAGACGCATCGGTGTACCGGTGGTGGCGACCGCTGCTGTAACGGAAATTGCCAAGAAAATTGGATCAGTGGACTGTATGGGAAATCCGGTGTGGCAGCTAGAGCGCATCATGCCGCGTACTTTCTGGTAGTGAACTCGTTTCAGCAGAGCTGAAACATCGGGGGTTCAGGTGGAGAGTCTACTCCACCTGAACTGACGCCTCCTGTAGAGGCGGGAGTCTTGACTCAGCGATTAAGATAAAACAAGGGTTGTCAAGTACAAAACCCGGCACAGGTGGCCGTACGGTTTACGTCCGGCACCCCTCGTAACTCCGTAATTCCGTGCCCCCCTGGCCTTTGCCGGAAAAAGCGTTCCGCAGGAGAAAAGCCGGGCGGTATTCCGTTAAGAAATCCGTACTGTCTGAGCGTAGCGAGTTTACGGATTTTAGGAATATCGTCCGGCTTTTTAGCTTTTGGAGGCTTGGGGCCTAGACCTTTTGTTACTTTTGGGGCAATGCCAAAAGTAAGACCCCTTTCTTTGTATTCGATTGACTGGATATCTGATGTGCGCAAATCCAAAGGCCCGCGTTAGCGGGTTTTCATATAGGCTATTACTGAATATATCTGCGGGCACCAATATAATGCTGGGTGTAATAATCTTCCGATAAAGAATTAATAGTGACTTGTTTAGCAGCCGAGCTGGCATGAATAAACTTGCCATCACCCATATAGAAACCTACGTGGGAAGCGCCGGCTTTATAGGTTGTAAAAAAGACTAAGTCACCGATTTTTAAGTCGTTTTTATTTATGGCACTACCGGTAGCATATTGTTCGGCAGCCGTCCGGGGGATGGTAATGCCACTTTCGTTCATTACATATTGGGTGTAACCAGAGCAGTCCCAACCAGTAGGAGTATCGCCACCCCAAACATAAGGGACACCCATATATTTCTGGGCATTTTTAATAATCTCAGTTCCTTTTGTACTATTACTCTCGACTGTTTTCGGGCTCATTGCGGCCCCTAACGCTGAGGGTATATCGGTAGTACTAGTATTTGACGTACCAAGAACCTTGCCCAGCAAGAGTGCTAGCAAGATGTTTAATAAATTGCTGGAACCGCCGCTGCTTTGGGCAGAAGAACCTGTAATATCAGCGAGAGAAAACGCTTGAGCAGGTGCTGCCGGGATAAAGAGCGTGGTAAAAACAGCCAAAAGCAGCACGAAAGCAATGTGATGAATATAGCGTTTCATAGACGCCCTCCTTATCATAGGTATTTATTTGTGAGTTACTTATAAATAATAACATTGATTAATTATTATGTAAACAATATAAATTTACCATAAGAAAAGACCTTATCCTGTAAAGCAACCCTAAGGGTTGCCAACGATAAGGTCTTTGAAGTATAAAGACTAGTCTTTCTTAGTTCGTAAAGACTGTAATACCAGTGTGGCAGTGGCAGCGTTAGTGGCTACCGGGATATTGTGAACATCGCAAAGTCTAAGGAGTGCGGTAATATCTGGTTCGTGCGGCTGGGCGGCCAGCGGATCGCGCAAAAAGATAACAATATCAACTTTTTGGCAAGCAACACGCGAACCAATTTGTTGGTCACCGCCGAGTGGCCCGGATAGATAGGTGGTAACAGTCAGTCCGATCTTTTCCTTAATTAGTTTTCCTGTAGTTGCAGTAGCTATTAGATCGTATTGTGCGAGTACATCTTTATTTTCTAAAACAAAGTTAAGCATTTCATCTTTTTTGTGGTCATGGGCAATGAGCGCAATAGTTTTCATAAGTTCACCTCATTATGATATAATCTATAGTCTTATCATAGCATAAACGGCTAATACATAATATAAACATTGTGTTAACAATTTGCTATCAAGGCAAATATTCCTTGACTTTGTTGTTGCTAACTGGTACTATAATCCACGAAATACAGTATACAAAACAGAAAATTATTATAATTTAACGAGTGGAAGTGTGTCTAGGGTTCCGGCAGTAACCTGTGTCTGGTCCGAGCGGCGCAAGACCCGGATGGGTCACACCGTGGGTACAAAAAACCCTAGCGGAAAGTTCCTGCCAAGGACTTATTGCGAGGGTTTTTCTATATCCTAAGAGAGGAGTCGAGATATGAATACATACTGGAATAAGCCGGCGGAAACAATGGAACGGGAGGAAATGAGCAATCTCCAGGCTGGACGGCTTAAAGAAATTGTCACAAGGTTGTATCGGCAGCAACCGTTTTATCGTTCCAAGATGCAGGAACAGGGGCTGTTGCCAGAGGATGTTGTTACTCTAGAGGATATTAAAAAATTACCGTTTGTTTCCAAACAGGATATGCGGGATAATTATCCCTATGGTTTGTTTGCCGCGCCCATGTCGGAGATTGTCCGGATTCATGCCTCTAGTGGAACTACTGGCAGGCCGACAGTTGTTGGTTATACCAAACGGGATATTGGTATTTGGTCAGAAGTAGCAGCCCGCTCTTTGGTAGCGGCAGGTTTGAGTAAACAGTCCTGTATTCAGATAGCCTATGGTTATGGCTTATTTACTGGCGGTCTGGGTATTCACTATGGTGCTGAGCTATTAGGGGCCTCAGTTATTCCCATATCCAGCGGTAATACTAACAGACAAATTATGCTAATGAAGGATTTTGGTACTACGGCAATTGCTTGTACGCCGTCCTATGCTCTCTACATTGCCGAGACTATGCGGGAGATGGGAATTGATCCTCGGGAAACAAAGCTTAGAACAGGGATATTCGGAGCTGAGCCCTGGACAGAACGGATGCGACAGGCGATTGAAGCACAACTAGGGATTAAAGCCATGGATATCTATGGCTTAAGTGAGATCATTGGGCCTGGTGTGGCCATTGAATGCTCAGAGCAAAATGGTCTGCATATCAGTGAAGACCATTTTTATCCAGAAATTATTAACCCGGTGACAGGGGAAGTGCTACCTGATGGCGAAAAGGGAGAACTAGTGCTTACTACTCTCACCAAAGAAGGCATGCCGATGATTCGCTACCGGACCCGTGACCTTTCGGTATTGCATCGCGAAAAATGCGATTGTGGCCGGACACTGGTTCGAATGAGCAAAGTACTGGGCCGTAGTGATGATATGTTGATTATTCGTGGTGTCAATGTGTTTCCGTCGCAAGTGGAGAATGTATTGCTTGGTATTGGCAGCACCTCACCCCATTATCAACTTATTGTTGAGCGTAAGGGTAATCTAGATCATCTTACTGTGTTGGTCGAGCTGACAGAAGAAATGTTTACCGATGAAGTACGTGGGTTGGAAGAATTGGAACACAAAATTAAAGGTGAACTGTCCAGCGTGCTTAGTGTATCAGCTACTGTGCGGCTTGTTGGTCCCAAAACCATTGAGCGGAGCGAAGGCAAAGCCAAACGGGTTATCGATAAACGGGAGCTGTAATAATTTAATATAAAATATGGGAGGTACAGCATGATTATTAATCAATTGTCGGTGTTCGTTGAAAACCAGCCTGGCAAGCTGGCCGAAGTATTAGGGGTACTTCATACACATGAAATTAATATCCGGGCCATGTCGGTTGGCGATACGGCTGACTTTGGCATCTTGAGAATTATTGTTAACGAACCGGAAAAAGTGCAACACGTATTGCGTGGTGCTGGTTTTACTGTCAAGATTACACCAGTAGCTAGCATTATATTAAGCGACCAACCAGGCAGCCTGTTTGAGCAGGTGAGTAAATTGAGCTCAGCTGGCGTAAATGTTGAATATATTTATGCTTTTGCCGCTAATTCGGCTGAGAAGCATGCCCGGGTTGTCCTAAAGGTTGATAATTTGAATTTGGCGGAACGCTTGATCAGTGGTAAGTGTGAAACCTCTGAGGCCTATGGGGATGATGCTTGTGCTACCCCTAACTTCTATTGGTAGTGGTTATTCGTTTCATATAGTGAAATATTCTGTAAAGATATAAAGACCTGCGGTCATGCCGCAGGTCTTTTATTATTTACAGCGAATTTTCATATACTATGTTGAGAGGAGGAGTAGATTTGCCACAAATAATAACAATTGGCGAAAGTATGGTCATGATGGTGGCTGACCAAAGTGACTCACTGCAGTTTGTTACCAGTTATACACGTAAAATTGCCGGGGCTGAATCCAATGTTGCTATTGGCTTAGCGCGCCTCGGTCATGATGTCGGTTGGATTAGTGCTATTGGTGATGATCCCTTTGGCACGTATATTCGTAACACCATTCGCGGCGAGGGAGTCGATACTTCTCAGGTTCAAATCCTGACTGAGTACCCGACAGGCATGTTGGTCAAAGAACGTAATGAAATTGGCGATCCTAAGGTATTCTATTATCGCCGGGGCTCGGCGGCAAGTCATATTACGTTAGATATGGTAGATGAAAGCTATTTTACTAATGCTAAAATTTTACATATCACCGGAATTTTTCCAGCGCTTAGCGAAAATTGCCGAGAAACCTTACTGCAAGCGGTACGGCTTGCCAAGAAACAGGGAGCGATGGTTACCTTTGACCCTAATATCAGACTGAAGTTATGGAACAAGGATGAAGCCAGAGTTACTTTGCGCAAGTTAGCTAGTCTGTCTGACCTTATTATGCCTGGGCGTAAAGAAGCTGAGATTCTTATTGGGACAGGGGATTGGGATCAGGTAAAGGAGTATTTTCACAACGCTGGCAACCGCTATATTGTCATGAAGGATGGCCCGGACGGCGCCTTTTACTCCCACCAGGAAGGTTGTGAGGTTGTAGAAGCAGGATATGCCAAAGGTTTTCCGGTACGCCGGGTGGTAGATACTGTGGGGGCTGGTGACGGGTTTGCTGTAGGTATTCTGTCAGCTCTCATGGAGGGCCTTAGCTTAAAACAGGCGGTTACCCGGGGTAATGCCATCGGTTCGCTGGCTGTTACTGTGCAAGGAGATGTGGAGGGCTACCCCACCAGACATCAGTTGGAAGAATATCTGGCAGAGTCTTAAAAAACCTCTTGACGAAAGACAATAGTGCTGGTATCCTGTATACAAGATTACATGTTGCGTAAGGAAGTGCGTCTAGGGTTCCGCTGCTTGACAGGACTGGGCCGAGCGACGTAGAATATGGGGACACTTTACCCATGTTACACCGTGAGTATAAAAGGCTCTGCGGAAAGTTTCTTACTTTTTTAGTCTACCAGAATTTATAACGCAATTCTGTAGACATAAGAACGACTAAGGCTTCTGCCGGCGTCCTGAGGGACTTGGCACAAGTCAAGTCTTTTCTTATAAGTGAAGCTTTTTGTCAGGGTATTTTTATAACCATTTTGCAACATATTAATTAAATGCGATGATTGGGAGCAAGGCTTAACATCCTGCTTAAGAGAGCCGGTGGTTGGTGCGAACCGGTGCGGAGAGAAGCTATACTCGCCCAGGAGCTCTTTGTTGAACTGTATAGTGTGTGGTTTATACACAATATACACTAGGCAACAGCGGTGCCGGCCGTTAGCGGTGAGTCGTGAGAAAAAAATCATGACTAATGAGTCCAAAGTAGGGTGGTACCGCGCATTTAGAGCGCCCCTATGAACAGATACTATATCTGTTCATAGGGGCGCTTTCTGCTATTATGGTACTAAACTAACTGTAAAGGAGAGACTATATGGAGGTGGAAATTGTGCAGTCTAATGTTCTTTCGGTGCTAGTACACAATCAGCCAGGAGTGTTGGTCCGAGTGGCTGGGATGTTTTCACGCAGGGGGTTTAACATTGATAGTTTAACAGTAGGTGTTACCCAGGACCCCGAATTTTCCCGGATGACAGTCGCCGTCAGGGGCAATGAGGCGTTTATTGACCAAGTGAAAAAACAGATTGAAAAGCTGGTGGAAGTAGTAGCTGTACAGATTCTGCCATTTGACCATTCGGTGGTGCGGGGTATGGCCCTTCTAAAAGTCAAGGCTGGCGACAACCGCTCCGAAATTCTGAAACTGGCTGAGGTCTTTCGGGCCAATGTTGTTGATATCTCTGGCAGCACCGTTACCATGGAAGTAACAGGCGAAGATAGCAAAATCAGTGCCTTAACAGAACTATTGATACCCTACGGACTTCTGGAAACCATCCAAACCGGCCTTATAGCGCTGGAACGGGGTGAAAATACAATTCATGAATATAAGGAGAGAAAAAATTATGAGCAAAATGTATTATGAGCAAGACGCACGGTGGGAACTTATCCAAGGGAAAACAGTAGCCATTATCGGTTATGGCAGTCAAGGTCATGCCCATGCCTTAAACTTGAAAGAGAGTGGTGTTAACGTAATTGTTGGTTTGTATGAAGGCAGCAAATCAGCAGCAAAAGCCCGCGAAGCCGGTTTAACCGTTATGAATGTTGCTCAGGCGGTAAAAAATGCTGATATTACCATGATTCTTATTCCAGATGAAAAACAGGGCAAAGTATATGCCGAAGAGATTGCTCCTAATCTAAAACCAGGTTCAGCATTGGCCTTTGCTCATGGTTTTAATATTCACTTCAATCAAATTGTACCTCCTGCGAATGTCGATGTATTTATGGTAGCTCCCAAAGGCCCTGGCCATTTGGTTCGCCGGGTATTTACCGAAGGTAAAGGGGTACCCTGTCTCATGGCCGTATATCAGGATTTTAACGGCAGCACTCAGGATCTGGCACTGGCTTATGCCAAAGGCATTGGCGGCGCGCGGGCCGGCGTATTGACTACTACCTTCAAAGACGAAACTGAATCGGATCTCTTTGGTGAGCAGGCTGTACTGTGTGGCGGCGTAACTGAGCTGATTAAAGCAGGCTTTGATACATTGGTAGAAGCAGGTTATGAGCCGGAAATCGCGTACTTTGAATGTTTGCATGAAATGAAACTGATTGTTGACCTCATCTATGAAGGTGGCATGGCAAACATGCGTTACTCCATTAGTGATACTGCCGAATATGGTGATTATGTAACAAGCCGGCGAATTATTACCGACGAAACCCGTGCCGAAATGAAAAAAGTACTGGCCGAGATTCAAGATGGTACCTTTGCCCGTAACTGGATCCTGGAAAATCAGGTTAACCGACCGATGTTCAATGCCAGACGTCGTCAAGAATCAGAACACAAAATCGAAACTGTCGGCAAAGAATTGCGCGGCATGATGTCCTGGATAAAAAAGTAAGAAGTGCAAAAATATAAAGAAAGCGAGGTAATGATATGGAAGCGCGAAGAATTCAAATATTCGACACCACCCTCCGCGATGGCGAGCAAACGCCGGGAGTAAGCTTACAAACAGAAGAAAAGGTGGAAATTGCTCTAGCACTCGCAAAGTTACAGGTTGACGTCATTGAAGCCGGGTTTCCGGTTGCCTCGCCTGGTGATTTTGAGGCTGTAAGCCAAATTGCCGTCAGGGTAAAAGGCCCGACAATTGCGGCGTTGGCCCGCGCCACTGAAAAGGATATTGAAACAGCATATAAGGCTGTAAAAAAAGCGGAGAAGCCCCGGATACACACCTTTATCGCTACCAGCGATATTCATCTTGAACACAAATTGCAAATAACTCGCGCTGAGCTGCTGGAGCGGGCCGAAAAGGCGGTGCGCTATGCTAAGAGCCTAGTAGCTGATGTGGAGTTTTCGGCAGAAGATGCCTCGCGCTCTGATTGGGATTTCTTATGTCAAGTATATGAGCGGGTCATTGCTGCCGGTGCCAATGTTATCAATGTCCCGGATACGGTGGGCTACACTACTCCGGTGGAATTTGGCGCACTTATCACCTATATCCGCGAACATGTACCTAATATTAATGAAGCCGTTATCAGTGTGCATTGTCATGATGATTTGGGTATGGCAGTGGCTAACTCACTGGCAGCTGTTGCTGCCGGTGCCGACCAGGTGGAATGCACCATTAATGGTCTGGGAGAACGGGCCGGTAATGCGGCCATGGAAGAACTGGTGATGGCATTACAAACCCGTCGCGAGTATTACCATGCGGTAACCAATATCAATACCAAACATATTTACCGGACCTCGCGCCTAGTCAGCACGTTGACAGGGATTGCCGTACCGCCGAATAAGGCGGTAGTAGGGGACAATGCCTTTGCTCATGAATCAGGTATTCACCAGCATGGGGTGCTTAATAATCCGCTGACCTATGAGATTATGAGTCCCGAATCGGTAGGCATTAGCCGTAATGCTATTGTACTTGGCAAGCATTCCGGGCGTCATGCTTTTGAAGAACGGCTTAAGCATCTGGGTTATGAGCTGGAAGCGGATGCTATCAATATTCTGTTTGTTAAGTTTAAGGATTTGGCAGATAAAAAGAAGATGGTATTTGACCGGGATATTGAAGCGCTAATTGTGGAAAAAGCAGCGGTAAGACCGGAATGGTATACGCTTACGTATCACCATGTGTCTAGCGGCAACAACATGGTGGCTACAGCCTCCGTGCAGCTGCGGACAAGTGCTGGAGTATTGGAAGCTGCCGGCTGCGGCACCGGTCCGGTAGATGCTGTCTTCAAGGCTATTGAGCAGGCTGTAGGGTTTCCTGTGGGCCTCAAAGACTACCAACTTAAAGCAGTTACAGCTGGCGAAGATGCGCTGGGAGAAGCGACCGCCTGGATTGAGCGGGATGGCCGAATCTTTAGCGGGCGGGGACTGGCTATTGATGTAATTGAAGCAAGTGGTAAAGCCTATGTTAATGCAATCAACAAAATGCTGGCTGTCTGCGGTTTTCCCGCAGTTGAACAAGCCGGCGGGAGGTAATCATCATGGCTAGATCAATGACGATGACAGAAAAAATCTTTGCCGCCCATGCTGGTTTGAGTGAAGTTCAGCCTGGCCAGCTTATCAAAGCTAAGCTGGATCTAGTGTTGGGTAATGATATCACATCACCGCCGGCCATCAAAGAATTTGAACAAATCAGCGACAAAGTATTTGATAAAGATAAAATTGTACTGGTGCCTGACCATTTTACGCCGAATAAAGATATAAAATCGGCCGAGATGGCTAAAACCATGCGAGAATTTGCTAAAAAACAGAATATAACTCATTATTTCGAGGTTGGGCGCATGGGTATTGAGCATGTGCTGCTGCCTGAACAGGGCTTGGTGGCTCCCGGGGAAGTAATTATTGGTGCTGACTCTCATACTTGTACTTATGGCGCAGTCGGTGCATTTGCCACTGGTGTTGGTTCTACCGACATGGCTTGTGCGATGGCCACCGGGGAAACCTGGTTTAAGGTTCCTGCCAGTATTAAAGTGGAACTGACAGGTAAACTTACTAAGTGGGTATCAGGTAAGGACGTAGTGTTAACCCTTATTGGTATAATAGGTGTTGATGGGGCACGTTACCAGTCGCTGGAGTTCGCTGGACCAGGTGTAGCTTCACTTACCATGACCGACAGGTTGACAATTTCTAATATGGCCATTGAAGCTGGGGCCAAGAATGGAATTTTCCCGGTAGATAGCATTACCGAACAATATTTGACAGGCCGGGTTAAACGGGCCTATACGCCTGTGGCTGCTGATCCGGGTGCCGAATATATAAGGACAATTACTATTAACTTAGAAAAGCTTACCCCGGTAGTGGCGCTGCCGCATCTCCCGGAAAATGTGCGCCCAGTTAGTGAAATGGCTCTTACCCCCATTAACCAAGTGATTATCGGCTCCTGTACCAATGGTCGGATTGAAGATTTAGCACAGGCAGCCGCCATTTTTGATGGCAAACAGGTGCATGAGGATGTCAGGGCTATCATTATTCCTGGTAGTCAGGATGTGTATCTGGAAGCAGTAAAATTAGGCTATGTTGAGATTTTTGTCAAGGCTGGGGCTGTTGTCAGCACGCCGACCTGTGGTCCATGTCTGGGTGGACATATGGGCATAATGGCCAAAGGTGAGCGGGCAGTGGCAACAACTAACCGTAATTTCCGCGGACGAATGGGGCATGTTGATAGTGAAGTATATCTAGCCAGTCCGGCAGTGGCAGCAGCAAGTGCTGTATTAGGCCGGATTGCCGGTCCTGAGGAGGTAGCATAATGCGGTTTACCGGAAAAGTATGGCGCTATGGCGATAATGTGGACACCGATGTCATTATTCCGGCTCGGTACCTAAATACTGCCGATATGAAAGAACTAGCCCTCCATGCAATGGAGGATATTGACCCGACCTTTGCTGGCAAGGTTAAAGAGGGTGACATGATTGTTGCCGGTAAAAACTTTGGCTGCGGTTCGTCCCGGGAGCATGCGCCAGGGGCGTTAAAGGCTGCCGGGGTTGCCTGTGTGGTTGCCGAAAGCTTTGCCCGTATCTTCTATCGTAATGCGATTAATATCGGGTTACCGCTTATCGAACTAGGTGAAGGCGATATTAATATCAAGGCTGGGGATATGCTGGCAGTAGACTTAGCTGCTGGCCAGGCCGAGAACCTAGCTTCCGGCGAAAAATTCGCCATACCGGCGTTGCCAGGTTTTATCCAGGATATTGCTCAGGCTGGTGGTCTGGTACCTTATACCCAGCAGCTGCTGGCAAAGAAAAAATAGCAAGTGAGTGAACTCGTTTCAGCAGAGCTGAAACATCGGGGGTTCAGGTGGAGAGTCTACTCCACCTGAACTGACGCCGCCTGTAGAGGCGGGAGTCTTGACTCAGCGATTAAGATAAAAAGAGAAGATTGCTTTTGTCCTGTTGGCATTGAGGCAATCTCTCTTCCCAGTGGTGGGTTAGGGAGGTAACAATGAGTAGTAAACATATTGTAGTTATTCCTGGTGATGGCATTGGTGCCGAAATCACAGCAGAAGCCCTGCGAGTGTCGCAAGTGGCAGCAGAGAAATGTGGTTTTAGTTTTACTCATGAAAGTAAGCAGGCAGGCGGGGCAGCCATTGATATTTATGGCGTACCGTTGCCTGAAGATACGATAGAAGCTTGCCGCAAGGCTGATGGTGTATTGTTAGGCGCTGTCGGCGGGCCTAAGTGGGATCATGTTGCGCCTGAGCTCAGAGCAGAAAAAGCTATTTTGGGTTTGCGTAAATCTCTGGGGCTATACGCCAATTTACGCCCTATCAAGGTATTTCCTGCTTTGTCTGCGCAGTCGCCGTTAAAGCCGGAGATTGTTAATGCAGTGGATATTCTGATTGTGCGCGAGCTTAATGGCGGCATTTATTATGGAGAACGCGAGGAAGCGACTATAGTTAATGGGGTTGAGCGAGCCTGGGATAAGGAGGGCTATAGCCGCCCTGAGATTGAACGGATTGTACGCCTGGCCTGCCAGAGCGCTATCGGACGCAAAGGCAGAGTTACCTCAGTGGACAAAGCCAATGTATTGGCTACCTCGCGTCTTTGGCGTAAGGTGGCTAATGAAGTCGCAGCAGACTTTGCGCAGGTGGAAATAAATCACATGTATGTAGATAATTGTGCGATGCAGCTGGTACTAAATCCAGGAAGCTTTGACGTACTTGTCACTGGCAATCTGTTTGGTGATATTTTGAGTGATGAAGCTGCCGTACTATCAGGCTCAATTGGTCTTTTGCCATCAGCCAGTCTGGGTGACGGCACCGGGCTATATGAACCAATCCATGGCTCGGCACCTGATATTGCCGGGAAGGGGCTGGCTAATCCGTTAGGAACCATATTGTCAGCTGCCATGATGTTTAGATTTTCATTAGGCAGTGAAAAAGTTGCTGCCATGATTGAAGCCGCCGTTGATCAGGTTTTGGCTGACGGCTATCGTACCGCAGATATTTATCAACAAGGCTTAACTAAGGTTTCCACCGAAAAAATGGGGCAACAAGTAATTAATCGGTTGAAGTGAGGTGAACCGCTATGCTCATGACAGGTGCGCAGGCTATTGTTGCTTCTCTTATTAAAGAGGGTGTAGACACGGTATTCGGGTATCCGGGTGGAACAAATTTGCCACTGTTTGATGCGCTTTATGATTCAGCGATACACCACGTGCTGACCGTACATGAGCAGGGAGCTGCCCATGCGGCTGACGGCTATGCCAGAGCAAGCGGTCAGGTAGGAGTCTGTCTAGCAACATCCGGGCCAGGAGCTACCAATCTGGTTACTGGTTTAGCCACAGCATTTATGGATTCAGTACCTGTTGTGGCGATTACCGGACAGGTACAGACCAATCTGATTGGCAGGGATGCTTTTCAGGAGATTGATATTACCGGCATTACTATGCCAATCACTAAGCATAATTTCTTAGTTAAGGATATAAAGAAGCTGCCTGAAACTATTTGGCGGGCCTTTGACATAGCTCGCTCAGGACGGCCTGGGCCGGTGCTTGTCGATATACCACGCGATGTTCAAGCTAATAAATATGATTTTACTGATATTGAGTCTGTGTATTCACGTTCAAACCTTGTCAGGCAGTCTCCAGACCTGCCTGCCCGGATAAGCAAGGCAGCCGCAGCCATCAGTGCGGCCAAGCGGCCGGTTATTATTGCTGGCGGCGGTTGTATCAATGCTAACGCTGGTGCATCGCTATTCAAATTTGCCGAGTATTGTAATCTGCCTGTTGTTACGACCTTAATGGGTATTGGCGTCTTTCCTGGTGGACATAGCAACCTGTTAGGCATGACCGGTCTGCATGGCCTTAAATCCGCTAATCACGTGGTTTATGATGCCGATGTGCTGATTGTAACAGGCAGCCGATTCAATGATCGGGTAACTGGTGATCGGGCCAGCTACGCTGCCGGCAAAACCATCATTCATATTGATATCGACCCGGCAGAGGTGCATAAAAATGTTGATGCAGCTGTGCCGCTGGTTGGTGAGATGAATATGATTTTGGCGGAACTGCTTACTGCTGTTAAACCAGGGGACTTGTCGGCTTGGTGGGCAGCCATTCGGCAGTACCAGGCAGAATGTGAAACCGCTATTCCTGAGGATGTGCTTACAGCGCCTTTCGTTATGAGTGAGCTCAACCGGCAGATTGGCGGGCAAGATGTAATCTATGTTACCGATGTAGGTCAGCACCAGATGTGGGCTGCGCAGTACTTGGAAGTCAAGAGTCCACGCGGCTTTTTAACGTCCGGCGGTTTGGGAACCATGGGTTTTGGTTTGCCGGCCGCCCTTGGCGCACAACTGGCCAGGCCGAATAAGCGGGTCGTTCATATTGTAGGTGATGGCGGACTCAAGATGACAGGCTGTGAACTCTATACTGTGGCGGTCGAGCGGCTGCCGATTATTTCGGTTGTTATCAATAATTACAGCCTGGGGATGGTCAGACAGTTGCAGCATTGCTTTTTCGAAAAACGTTATGCCAACTCGCTGTTACCGTTGCCAATGGACTTTAAAGCGTTTGCTAGTGCTTTTAGCATTCCGGCAGCGGTGACCAACACGCCGGCCGAGTTTAGTGAGGCTCTGGCTGCCGCGTGGCAGAGACAAGGCCCGGGACTTATTGTGGCTAATATTGCCACAGAAGACCTGGTGATACCGATGATTGCTCCCGGAGGGGCCATGGATGAGTACGTGAACATGGACTAAGACAAACTTAGGGTGAATATTTTAAAGAGTAGTGGTATTATTACTATAATAATACCACTACTCTTTTTGAAAATGGCGGGGCTAGTGAATGGACTCCGCTGAAGGGATGATTTATGAATACAACTGTTGTAAGGGCGGAAAACCTTGGTAAGACATATGGTGACTTTCGGGCGCTTAAGGGGATTTCATTTAGTATAGATGCCGGGGACTGTTTTGGCTTTTTGGGGCATAATGGTGCAGGTAAGACCACGACTATGCGGATGATGTATGGTATGTCCACTGTAGAAGAGGGCGGGTTATGGCTATTTGACGAGTCCTTCCGGCTGACGCCGCCAAGTATTAAAGCCAGGTTAGGGGTTGTATCTCAGGAAGATAATCTTGATGATGATTTAAACGTTATTGAAAATCTGGAAGTGTATGGCATAATATATGGGCTAACCCGAGCTGAGTCACGGGTGCGAGGCAAAGATTTGCTGGTGTTTATGGGGCTGGAAGATAAGGAAAATAGTAGTATTGAGAGCTTATCAGGCGGTCTAAAGCGTCGTTTGGTTATTGCCAGAGCACTGATAAACCATCCGGATATCGTAATCTTAGATGAACCTACGACTGGACTTGATCCACAAGCCAGGCATTTGGTGTGGCAGAAACTACGAAGTCTCAAAGCGGAGGGGGTAACGTTGATTATGACTACGCACTATATGGAAGAGGCCGTGCAGCTATGTGACAGTCTAGTGGTTATGCATGAAGGCAGTATTCTGGCTAAAGGCAGCCCGCAGTACTTGATAGCAACCTATGTCCGTCCGTATGCGATTGAAGTGCATTTGCCGCTTTCCCAGGTGCCGGAGGGGTTAGCAGATAAAGTAACTGCCGAGGGTGGCGAGGTAATCCGAGTGCTTGATAGTTTGTTTTTGTATGCTGATGATGGGGAAAAATTATGGAATAGCCTTGAGGGCTGGGGAGTACCCAAGTATGCTTGTTTGCTGCGACCGTCCAATTTGGAAGATGTATTTTTGAAACTTACTGGCATGGGGGAAGACGCATAATGGCAGCCATACGAATTTTTGCCCGTCATATGGCGGTATTCCGTAAGATTTGGTTTACTAATATTATGTTTAATTTTATTGAGCCACTGCTCTATCTGACCGCTATGGGCTATGGACTGGGAACCTTTGTGCAGGATATGGAGGGCATGACCTATCTGCAATATATTGCGCCGGGGATGGTGGCTTCTTCGGCGATGTTTGCCGCTTCTTTTGAGTGTACCTATGGCAGCTTTATCAGGCTGCATTATCAAAAGACGTTTCAGGCCATGCTGGCAGGTCCGGTTACTGTTCGTGATATTGTGGCCGGGGACATTATGTATGCCACCTTTAAGAGTATGGTGTTTGGGCTGGTCATTCTAACAGTTATTAGTGGTTTAGGTCAGGTTCAGTCCTGGTGGGCGCTCTTTATTCCCCTGTTTCTTGTTATTCCCGGGCTAACGTTTTCGCTATTGGCTATTTGCTATACAGGCATAACTGCCAATATTGATAACTTTAATTACTACATTACCTTGTTCTTGACGCCAGCGTATCTCTTTTCCGGGGTGTTTTTCCCCATCAATTCGATGCCCGGTTGGGTGGAGGTAGTGGCCTGGATTAATCCCATTTTTCATAGTGTTGAGGTTTGCCGGGCCATGGCATTAGGAAACATTAACCCCGGCCTGCTGGTGCATGCCGGGGTGCTCGCGTTATTTGCTATGGTGCTAATGCCGTTGGCAGTACGATTAATGACTAAACGGCTTATTGTCTAAGTCGGTAGTATAGTTTATGTAACACCCCGGGGTAACCCGGGGCAATATTAATGGCAGCTAAGGCGGTTAGGCGTTTTGAGTCGAGTAATTTTTGGGAGAGTATCTGAGACAAAAGTAACCCGTCCGCAGGTGCGGCAGTGGGTGGTGCCATACATGGTATGATCTAAATGGGTCTCAGGGCAACCGGTAATTGTATGCCATAACCAGCGTAGTATAATCGACATTGTCTCAACTCCTTTGCAATAGTTTATCTTATTGTACCCCGCTTAGCCAGTGCTGGCAAAGGACAAAGCAGGCGGCAGGTTATAGTAGTGGCAGATAACAGGTAATGACAGGCTGCTATATCGCCGAAGCTCACTAATTGAGCAGCTATCTGGATGCTTTCAATAATTGCCAACTATTCTAGTGAAGAGGTGTTAGCTTGACTGTTAATAATGCCTATAAAGCAGGGCTGACTTTGGCCGGTGCTGCAGCCGGTTTTGCTTTGAGCTATCCAATGCAGTATACCTTTTGGGGCGGTTTGATTCATAGCGGCTTTGGGGCTGCCATGGTAGGGGGGATAGCTGATTGGTATGCGGTAACTGCACTATTTCGCAAACCTTTGTCCATTCCTTACCGAACGGCGATTATCCCCAAAAACCGGGACCGCATCTTTAAAGCCATTGTCACTATGGTTGAGGAAGAGATTGTAACCGCAGCAAATATTAAAGAAACACTGGAACAGGCGAAGATAGGCCGACTGGTACTTAGCTATGTCAACAGGCCTGATTCCAGGCAAAAGCTCTTCTCACTAGCAGGTAATGTGGCTAGGGAAGCCGTCTATGCGCTAGATGCGTCCAAGCTGTCGGCGGCACTGGAGTTACTGCTACAAGATCATCAGGATAAAGTAAGGCTGGCACCACTGACTGGGCAAGCCTTAGAATGGTCACTTGACACTGGCTTTGCAGATAAAATTATTGAGCTTGCTATTGGCGAAATAAAACGACTGGCAGACGATCCCTACCTAACCGAGTTGATTGCCGACATATACAGTCAGGCCTTGAACGTTTACGCGGAGAGCAACAATCAACGCAAGCTGGCAGGCTGGCTGCTGGAAAACCTGCTAAGTCTTGATTCCAGGGCTGTAGCTGCCCTAATCCAAATCAAGCTTGTCAGCTTGCTGGAGCAATTGGAGACTGGGAGAGAACAGCCGCTACGCCTGCGTTTACGGGGGTGGCTGGCTGAATTTGCGAGTGATTTGCAGCAGAATTCCGAATTGGCGGCAAGAGCTGAGGCGGTGTTACGCCCCTTGCTGGTAAAGCTGGCAGAACATGTGGCTCATTTGCCGGCATCCCAGCCTGAGCTTACCGTGGTCGGGGTTACCTGGGCAGTGAAACAACTGACAAGGCTTGCGGCGGAAGCTGATGAGCAAAAGACGGCGTGGCTTGATCGTTATTTGGCTGTTGTACTGGCACGCTGGGTCAGCCAAAATCATGGACAGATCGGCCAAATAGTCAATGGTTATTTAGCTGGCTTTAGTAATGATGAGTTGGTAACATATATTGAAGACAAAGTGCTCGATGATTTGCAGATGATACGAATTAATGGTTCAGTTGTTGGTGGACTAGCTGGAATGCTGCTGTTTTTAATTAGCTATGCGGTAGGGGTGAGGTTATGAGGAGCGTCAAACGGCGGGCCAATACCGTACTAGCCGCCGCCGCAGGCTTATTTGTTCTGGCGTTGACGTTGAAATATAATTATCCAGCCAGCAGCATGGCTGCCGCTTTTTTGACAGTGACGGAGGCCAGTCTGGCTGGTGGTGTTGCCGATTGGTTTGCTGTGACTGCATTATTTCGTCGACCGCTTGGTTTTCCTTATCATACAGCGTTGATTCCTCGCAATCGGGAGCGGGTTATTAGTGCACTTTCGAAGGCTGTTGAACAGGACTTCCTTAGTAAAGAGGCCATCAAAGCACGGCTTAACCAGGTCAACCTATTGGATAAAATAATTTCTTATAGCCAGGGCAATGCAATGAGGCCTGTAGTCAGGGGTCTTATTGAAAAAGCAATTGCTGAGCTGGTAGAAACGATTGATCCTACAACTGTTGGCAAATTGGGGGAGCGAGTGTTCAAACTTATACTGAAGCGCCAGTCGCTGGTACCCTATGTGGCTGCTGGTATTACCTGGGCTTTGCAGCAGGGAAAAGACCGGGAAGCCTATATTGCCCTTGTTAATAAACTAACGGCCATAGTAAACCAACCCCAAACTAGAGAGGCTATTTATCAGTATTTGGAACAGATAAAAGAAAAGACAGCCAACAAGAATTGGCTGTCAGGCTTGATTACCGGGTTTATGGAGATGACAGATGGAATTAACCTGACAGATGCCGCTGATGCGCTGCACCAAGAATTGATCAAAGCAGTGGCTGAGCTTACGAATGAGCAGCATCCGGTGCGTCTTTGGTTTCAAGAGGAGCTTGGTGGAATTGCCGTACGACTGGAAAATCCGGAATGGAAGACGGCTATTGATAACTGGAAAGATGAGTTATTAAACCGCATTGAAGTTGCTGAACCGCTGGGCGCGTTGGCCGATACTGTGTTAACGGCCTGCACGCAACCGACAGTTTATCGGGAATATGTGGTAGACTGGCTTACTGATCAGGCGGCCAGCTATTGGCAGCAGTTTAAAGAGAACGCGGTCCTAAAAAACCAGGCTGAGGATTATGTAAAAATGCTGATCATGAAGGTTGTCGAGCAAGAACACACGCTTATTGGTAAAATAGCCAGGCGGGCGCTAAACAAGCTTTCTGACGAGGATCTTAACCAGTTTATTGAAGATAAGGCAGGGGAAGATCTCGACTGGATTCGGATTAACGGGGTTATTATCGGAGGTCTGGTGGGGATGGGTCTAGCGATTGTCAGGCTGGTAGCATGATAGTGACTTGCGAAACGCCAGACTTAGCCGGAAAGGGATGACTCGTTGGAAACAGTAGTAGCATTTGCTCTGTTCTTTACTTCATTGCTTGTTAGTCTCTATAATGGAGTATCACTATTATATCCGTTGTTTTTGGGGTTAGGTTGCTTTACGTTAGTGTCTTTGCGTAGAGGCTATGTAGTAACTGATTTATTAAGAATGATGGGTAACGGTTCGAAAAAATCATTGATCGTAATTAAAATTTTTGTGCTAATTGGTATAATAACTGCAGTATGGAGAGCCTGCGGTACCATTCCTTTTATTGTTTATTATGGAATAGCGTTTATGAGTGCCAAGTACTTTATCCTATCGGCTTTTCTTTTGTCTTGCGTAGTATCCTTCTTGCTGGGAACCTCCTTCGGCACTGTTGGAACAATGGGGGTAGTGCTTATCGTATTGGCGAAAAGCGGCAATGTAGACATAAATACGGCTGCCGGTGCAATCATTGCGGGGGCTTATTTTGGTGATAGATGCTCGCCCATGTCCTCAAGTGCCAATCTCGTAGCTGTATTGACCAATACCAAGTTGTATATCAATATAACAAACATGACAAAGACCTCTATCATACCATTTGTACTATCTATAGTAGGGTATATTTATTTATCCTATGAGAATCCGTTAGCTTTTTACAATAGTCAAATTATCGATGAAATAGTAAATTCGTTCGATATAAGTCTGTTTGTATTGTCGCCTGCGGTCCTTATACTGCTGCTTGCTGCTTTTCGGATTGATGTAAAGTTGTCAATGAGTATCAGCATTTTGTCTGGTATAGGTATTGCCCTTTTTGTTCAGCATATACCCTTTTTCCAACTGATGAAGTACATAACAATTGGGTACAGCATGGAGAAAAACGGCTTTTTTGCCGAGATAATACAAGGCGGCGGACTCTACTCTATGCTCAGCGTTTCGCTGATTGTGTTGATTTCTTCTGCTTATGCCGGTATCTTTCAAGGTACTGGTTTATTGCGGGAATTTGAAGTCTTTTTTGAGAAAATCAGTGCAAAAACCAATGTATATTCGACGATGGTACTGTCAAGCATCGCCACAGCCGCTTTTGCCTGCAACCAAACGTTAGCAGTAATGCTTAGCCATCAAATCACGCAGCAACTCTATGAAAAAAAGCAGTTAAGTAACTACCGGTTAGCGCTTGACCTGGAGAATACAGTAATTATGGTATCTGCGCTCATTCCATGGAATATTGCAGGCGCTGTCCCGGCAGTTACCTTGTCGGCCGATGCCGGGTTTATAGTCTATGCTTTGTATATTTATTTAGTGCCATTGACTAATTTAGTTATGCAAACAATGATAGATCGAAAAAGCCATTAACGGATTAGATTTAAAGAAAACAACAAGTACAGATGAAATTCTTGTAATACTTATATAGGAAGTGTTGCAGGAGTTTCTTTTATTTTGAAGAAATTTACAAAATGAGTTATTTAGAGGCATTTATATATTTTCTTATCGAAAAAGACAAAAATTTTACTGAAGTAACAGAAGAAAAATGATGCTGCAAAGAATTTTGACGATTTTAGGGGGCAGGTTAGCTATGAGTATCAGAACGAAAATGGTGTTAGTTTTTTCGGTTATGTCGGCGATTATTCTGTTGGTGGCTTCGAGTGCAGGATATTTCTTTACAAAAGAACGCATTTCCGAAAATATTGAAAAGCAAATGACTGCTAATATAGACGCACATGTTAATAAACTGGATGGTTGGTTAGTATCGAAAAGAAAAGAGGTTGAACTTACAGCCGGAACGATCCAGGCTGTGGGTAACCGTGAAATTTCAGTTGCACTGTTACAGGGGTATAAGAGTATGGACAGCGAATTGAATGATGTTTATTTTGCTTCTGTAGACGGAAAACTGGTGAGTGGCAGCGGCTGGGTACCGCCAGCAGGTTATGACCCGCGTACACGTAGTTGGTATAAGGATGCTATGAGGGAGAAAAAAACGATTTTTACCACTCCTTATGCAGATGCCCAAACCAAACAAGTGGAAGTGTCGGTTGCGCTTCCCTGTCAGTTAGCCTCCGGACAAATTCTGGGTGTAGTCAGCGCCGATATCTTACTATCAATGCTGGAAGAAAATATAAAGGAAATTAAGTCGGATGGACAGGGGTATGCTTTTTTAGTTGATAAAACAGGTGTTATTTTAGCTCATTCAGAGTCGGACATGGTATCAAATAATCTGTTTGAACTGGAAAAAACGGAGGGGATTTCTAAAGTAGTAAAGACAATCATGGGGAAAGAGCAAGGAATTAAAAATTACCAGGAAAATGGAAAAGACATGCTAATGGTGTATAAGCAAATACCATCCACGCAGTGGACTTTGTGTATCAATGTCGAACAGGCGATTGCTCGGCAACCGCTGGCATATATGAAATGGCTGTTTATTGGTATAACAGTAGTATCTATTCTTTTGGTAATAGCGGTGACCTTCGTTGTAGCGCGCCGTATTACAAAACCCTTGAAAGTGTTAACACAACAAGTGGAACTGTTGGCGCAAGGTGATCTTACTGTACAGGCAACGGTTTCAGGAAATGATGAATTTTCGAAACTGGCGAATGGATTTAACAAAATGGTGGATGATTTGCGTGGAATGATAGATGATATTCATGGTTCGACGGTAGAAATGCAAGGCAGCTCAAGTAAGTTAGTTGACACGGCAGCCCATGTGGCGGCAAATACGCAGGAGATGAGTGCTACTGTTAGTATGATTAGTACCACTTTGGAGCAGATTTCCGCCGGTACTGAAGAAAATGCCAGTTCTGTAGAACAGGTCAATCATAATGTTGATGCCGTTGATAAGATGGCCGGCGAGGTATCAGCTACTGCGAAAGAGGCAGTTAATGCATCAGAGCGTGTAGCCGAAGAAGTGAAACAGGTGAGTGTCCTGATTGCCGATGTTTCGCAAAGCATAAATAAGGTGGCGGCTTTTGCTCAGGAAGTAGCTGTGTCTTGTAAACGATCAATTACGATTACCGAGGAAGCTAAAAAGCGTTCTGGTGAGACCAATGATATTATTCGGAAGTTGAATAGTTCATCCAAGCAGATTAACAGTTTTGTCGGGATTATTCGTAACATAGCTGAACAAACCAATATGCTGGCGTTGAATGCAACCATTGAAGCGGCCAGTGCCGGTGAAGCTGGCAAGGGTTTTGCTGTGGTCGCCAGGGAAGTGAAAGAACTGTCCAAACGGACAACAGAAGAAGCCGGGCATATTGCACGTCAAATTGAAGAAATGCAAAATGATATGAATGAAGCGGTAGTTGTAGTAGGGAAAATCACGGATGTTATTGATGAAACGATGGATATAACGCAGACTATTGCCTCAGCTGTAAGTGAACAATCGTCGCAAGGGACTTATGACACTGCGATTGTAGCAGCAGAAAAGAACACCGGGACAAGTATAAGCAAAGAAGTGGCTATTATTGCCACGAAAAGTGCGCATGTTGCGCAGAATGCGATCGAAGCGGCGAAAAATGTTGACGAGATGTTCCATACGACTGCTGATATGTATCGGATGGCCGATGATGTGGCAACAAGAACAGAGGAAATGGCTGTGATGATGAATAACATTTCGTATGCCACCCAAGAAATGGCTAGAGCTACTCAAGATATAGCCCAAAGCATACAGGAAACGGATAAGGCGATTGCCGATACCGCACTGAAAGCATCTACAGTGAGTGAGTGTTCCTTTGATGCGGGAAAAATAGCCAATCAACTGAAGGAGCTAGTAGATAAATTCAAAGCATAAGAACAATTCTGGTTGTGGTAGGTGATTGGCTTGGAAATAGACAGCAGCCTTCTTGATGAATTCGTCCTTGAAGCAAAGGCGCATATTGCGTCAATTGAGGCAGGTCTTTTACGTCTGGAAGAGGGAGAAAGTGATGACGAAACTATAAACGGCATCTTTCGTGCCGCTCATAGCATTAAAGGTACTGCTAGTTTTTTTGAACTAAATAAGATTGTAGAGCTAGCGCACGTCATTGAAGATATATTTGGAAAATTAAGGGAGCAACAACTGGAAGTCTGTTCAGACATGGTAGATACGTTACTAGCGGCTACTGATGTGTTGAAGGAACTTATAAATAACCCGGCAAATAGTGGACAGTATGATACAACTGACACTGTTGCCTCTATCAATAGTTTTTTTAATAACTTACAACGACCGACGGAGCAGTCGTCACCTTGTTCTGGGGAACTTTCAGCTTGGGATTTATGGAACCAGCTCACTGGCAGTGACGAACAAACTGTGGAAGAGTCAGTGCCGGATTCCCCGGCATTGATCAGTTTGCTGCAAGAGCAGCCTGCTGCCAAGGCTGGTGGTAACAAAGCGACTCTTGTTGTACAGCAGCCAGAATCTAGTGGTAAACCCCCTGCAGTTATTATCGAAGACAGTGTTCGAGTTAGCGTGGGTTTATTGAATGACTTGCTTACCTTAGCCGGAGAAATGGTTTTGAGGCGCAACCAATTGCTCAGAGTTGTTCAAGACACCGATAAACAGGCAGCGCAGCTGGATGTGGTAGCCAACAGTATTGATGAATTGACTACTCAGCTGCAAAAAAAGATTATGCAAACCAGAATGCAGCCAATTGCTAATATTTTCAATAAGTTTCCGCGAATTGTCCGTGACTTATCTCGCAAAGTTGATAAAGAGGTTGATTTGGTTCTGCAAGGGATGAATGTGGAGCTGGATCGTTCGTTAATTGAAGCACTGGCTGATCCTATGACTCATTTGGTACGCAATGCCCTTGACCATGGCATTGAAGCACCTGAAGTACGAGCGATGAATAATAAGCCGGTGACAGGTTCTTTAGTTTTACGCGCTTATCATGAAAATGGGCGGGTGATCATTGAGGTTTGTGATGATGGTGCGGGTATTGATCTCCAAAAAATAAAGACTAAAGCGGTACAAATGGGAATTGTTGGGAAAAAAAGGATTGATGCTATGGGTCAGACCGAGGTTCTCAATCTGATTATGTCTCCAGGGTTTTCTACTGCAGCTCAGGTCACAGACCTTTCCGGTCGCGGTGTCGGTATGGATGTGGTAAAGACTAATATCGAAAAATTGGGCGGCAAGATTGATATTTTCTCTGAAATAGGCATAAGTACCACGGTACGCTTGGTTTTGCCGTTAACGCTGGCTATTATTTCTGCTTTGCTTGTGGTGACAGACAGGCAAACTTTCGCTATACCTCAAGCCAATATACGGGAGTTGCTGCTTATTCAACCTGGAGAAACTGATGAAAAACGGGTTGAAATGGTGAATCAACACCTGGTTTTGCATTTACGGGGACGCATAATGCCACTAGTCATACTTGGGGAAATACTTAATACCAATAGCACATCTGAGGTACAACAGGATGTTGATTTTATTCAGAGCAATAAAATCCTGCGTGTTTTAGTAGTTAAATCAGGCAAGTTGGTTTATGGTCTGTTAGTTGATGCTGTTTACGACACGGAAGAAATACTGGTAAAACCTCTCTCGCCAGTGCTTGGCAGTTGTGGTCTTTATTCTGGTATGACGGTTCTAGGTGATGGCAGTATTGCAATGATTCTTGATACAGAAAGTCTGAGGCTTCGTGCTGGAATTGTGCCTGCAGATGATACTTTTTCGCCTATGGATGTTCGGGGCGCAGCAACTAGCGACGAAGAAAAACAATCGTTATTACTGTTTACGTGTTCTGGTGGCGAAATGCTCGGGTTAGATTTGGCAATGGTGTCAAGAGTAGAGGCGGTGGACCTATCACGCCTGCAAAAGATCGGTTCAAAATACTATGTTGCCTTTCAAGGGCAAACAACCAGAGTCATCCGGCCGGAGCACTATTTGCCAATTGTGCGGCGTAAGAATAAGCGTACTACGATTTATATCATTCTGCCCAAATTGGAAAAAAACTCTATTGGGATTATTGCCGAAACCATCCATGATACTATTTTTACAAAGGTAGCATTAGACAAAGACGGAGTTTGTGGTAAAGGTATTCTGGGATCGGCACTGATTGATGATACTGTTGTTACATTAGTAAATATGCATGAACTATTTATCGCGGCAGCGCCTGAATATTATAATCATGTAGCTGATTGCCAAAGAATTGGGAAAGGGCATTATTCTGGCAAAACGAACGAGTCTAGAAAAAATACGGTATTACTTGTAGAAGACATGCCGTTTTTTTTGAGAGTTGTTAAAAGTTATCTGGAAAGCGCTGGCTATGAGGTCGTTACTGCTGAGAATGGGCGGGAAGCTTTAGAAAAATTGCTGCAAATTAAAATAGATGTGGTAGTAAGCGACATAGAAATGCCGTTGATGACTGGAATCGAACTGGTACGCGCCATCCGGGCCGATGAAACCTTGCGGTATTTGCCGGTGATTGCGCTTACTTCACTAACGGGAGAAGCCAATAAAGAAAAAGGGCTGAGGGCAGGGTTTGACAAGTATGAGTATAAACTTGACCGGATACGACTGCTTGATAGTATTCATGCTGTCTTGCAGAACCAGGCGTAAGCCCAATAGAAGGTGGAGATAAGATGGCTCGTATTCTTATTGTGGATGACTCCTTTGTGGCACGGATGTGTTTGTCTAACATTATGATAGCGCTTGGGCATATTGTTGTTGGTGAGGCTGTTGATGGAAAACAAGCTTTCGATGATTATGCCAGGTTGAAGCCGGATATAGTGACAATGGATTTGAACATGGATGGCAGTGATGGCGTACAAGCTATGTCGGCAATTCTTGCTGAATTTCCCGAGGCTCGTATTGTTATAGTCAGTGCAAGGCAGGAGAATAAGATTATTTTCGATGCCTTGGAACGAGGTGCCAGGCATTTTATTATGAAGCCGGTTTCGCCAGAAAAGGTTATAGTGGTATTGAATAATGTTCTCCAGCAGACATTTGACAAGCAAAAGCACTTAGAGTTTATAAGCCGTCTAAAAAAGACCTATGATAGCGATAATAGTTTACTGGCAGCAAACAAACACCGGTCAGCGCGGGTACTTATTGTGGATGATTCGGCTGTGGCCCGCAAGATTCTGCGGGAAATTATCACAGAATTAGGGCATGTAGTAGTTGGCGAGGCTGCCAATGGAGCCCAGGCATTTGTAGAATATGCCAAACTGCACCCGGATTTGGTAACCATGGATTTGACAATGGAAGGTCTAGGTGGGGCTGAGGCTATCTCTAAAATCGTTGCTGTTGATTCTCAGGCCCGGATTGTAGTAATAAGTTCCATGGAAGTGCGCCAGGGTATTATTGATGCCTTAGAGCGAGGTGCTAGACATTTTATTCTTAAACCTATTCGCAAAGATAAGGTAGCTATCGTGTTGAATAATGTTCTCCAGCAGGAATTTAATCTGCAAAAACATATAGAATGTTTACGGAAGATGAAAGAGCGTGAGGATTCGTTAGTCTTAGTAGATGCTGCAAAAAAAGTGATACCGCCTTATGCTATTAGCATTTCAGATAAAAGCTTGTTGCATGTATTCATAAACCAAAGTATTACATTGACTGGTTGTCAGACTTTATTTTTGGAATTGGAAGAGCATTTGAATAGTACGCCACGGGTGCTGCTTGACTTTGGAACAATGTCGAGCCTGGAAGAACAACTGTTAATAAAGATTAATGAATTGGTTGAGGCAATCGAAAATAATTCCGGTATGGTTAAGGCTATTTCCAATGATAAAAGGTTTGTTGATACAATTGCCGCAACACAAATAGAAAATAAGGCTAATGCATTAGCAGATATATTGAGATTTTTTGAGCATTGAAATAGGAGGGAATATGCCGATAATTTTAATTGTAGATGATAGTCCGGTAGAAATTAAAATAATTCGCAGCTTTCTTGGTGATGAATATGAAATATTGGAGGCAACCAGTGGTGAGCGTGCGCTTGAATTAGCTAATGAAAAAAAACCGGATTTAATTCTGTTGGATATAATTATGCCGGGAATAGATGGCTTCTCTGTTTGTAAGGTGCTTAAAGCAAAGTTTGCGACTGCGGATATTCCTGTGATTTTCATTACTGCTGTATCTGATTCGCAAAGTGTAGTTAAAGGATTTGAGGCAGGTGGCCAGGATTATATTACAAAACCCTTTTATTCTCCTGAATTATGCGCGCGAATAAAGGTGCACTTAGATCTGAAAAAATCTAAGGAGACTTTGTTGAAGTATGCTAAAGAATTAGAAGCGAAAAATGAGAAATTGAATGAGCTGTTGGCAAAAATTGAGACAACTGCGATGACTGATTTTTTAACAGGCTTAGCAAACCGCTGGTGTATGACCAAACGGATCAAAGCGGAAGTAGCCCGCTTAAAACGAAACCAAGGTAAGGGAACACTCATTTTGGGTGATATTGATAATTTCAAGAAGATAAACGATACTTATGGACATGACTGTGGTGATTTGGTGCTCAAAGATGTTGCCAATATGATGAACTCAGTTTTGCGGGAAGAGGATGTCCTAGCACGTTGGGGTGGAGAAGAATTTTTGCTGATGTTGCCTGATATTGATCTAACAGGGGGCAAGGCAGCGGCCGAAAAAATACGAAGAGTTATCGAAACCGCCGTTTTTCGCTATGAAGAAAAGAGGTTTTCGGTGACAATAACGTTAGGCGTGGCCGAGTTAGATCAAAATTTGGGGGTTGATGCAAGTATTAAAAACGCAGATGAAGCCCTATATAGTGGTAAGAATATGTCTAAAAACTGTGTTGTTCTTTATCAGAAGCAGTAATGTGAATAGGCACCAGGCTCAAATTGAGCCTGGTGCCTATTCTGTGTCACAGTCTTTGCGAGGCTTCAGCTGCCAGTGGCGATCGTTCGCATTCGTCGTGGTTTAAAGTCACTTGGAAACAGAGGCTGCTGCCCTTCATTTTTTCTGCCGCATAGACCAGGCCGTTGGTGCGGCTGTCGAGGAAGGGATGGTCGATTTGCTCAGGGTCGCCGAGGAGGATAATTTTGGTGCCCAGGCCAGGACGGGTAATGACCCCTTTGGCCTGGCGGGGTGTGGAGTTTTGCATTTCGTCAAGGATAATCCAGTATTTTTGCAGGGAGCGTCCCCGTTGATAAGCCAGGGCTTCGGTTTGTATAAGGCGTTTGTCAAACAGCATTTGTACGGTATCTTCGGCTTGCTCGATTTCCTTCGGCTCAGTCAGATTGTGACTGGACATAAGAGTAAATAAGTTATCACGAATGGCGCGCATGTAGGGATCAATTTTATCCTGCTCGGAGCCAGGGAGGTAGCCAAGGTCTTCGTCCATTGGCACATTAGGGCGGCAGATTAATAAGTGGTGGTAGGCACGGGGGCGGCAGTCAAGCTGGTTGTATAGACCGACAGCCAGCGAGTAGAAGGTTTTAGCTGTTCCGGCAGGACCTTTAATAATGACAAGTGGCGCTTCTTCCGCGCTCAGCATCAGGCATTCTTGCATGAATACCTGACCGACATTGCGCGGTGAAACGCCAAAAGGATTGCGATTCCGGTATTGTAGCTGCACGACTTTTTGACCGTCGAAACGCCCGAGGGCAGTATGGCGGTCATTGTCGGTAGAACGGATTAACAAGAATTGATTGGTTACAAGATCGGTAGGAACTATACTATGGCTGGCCTCATCAAAAACCCGAAGCATGTCAGGGTCCAGAATATTGCCATCATCTTGATGAAATTTGTCAATAATGTCTGATGCGGTATATACTATCGCGCGGCCAGTATATTGCTCGTCGACACTGGCGACTTTTTCGTTACGGAAGTCTTCGGCCTGAATGCCTAAAATGGCAGCTTTTACCCGCATGTTGGTATCCCTGCTGACTAAGATGGTGTGCAGACTGTCTTCAGACAGTCCTTTGCATACTTGCAAAATCCGGTTGTCAGGCTTACCTTTATCCCAGTGCAGCGGCATAGGAGTATCAAGGTGATTGGCTTCAATGCGCATTAGGCCGCCTTGGTCAGTTAGTGCAACGCCTGTCAAAAGATTGCCTTGGGCCCGGAAATTGTCAATCATCCGGCTAACCAAACGGCTATTGGTGCCGCGCTCGCTGGTTTCGGATTTGAATCGGTCAAGTTCTTCGAGTACTACCTCAGGAATGATTACTGTATGTTCGTTAAAAGCAGTCATCGCATAGGGAGAGTGTAACAATACATTGGTGTCTAACACATAATACTTAATCAAAATGCAATCCCCCTTCTTATCTACATATAACAGAGTAAAGTGGCAAATGGTTAGGTGTACTGCCTATATATCAAATTGTACGGGCGGCAGGGCAAGAGTATGTTAGCATTTTGTTAAATCTGGATTAAATTCTAAAACAGGCTTTGCACCACCTACCACCTGGCGGCATATATTACAGAAGCTTACTGTATTGTATGAGCATTAGACAGGAAATGTAACCTTGACGGATGAGGTGGTTGGAGAGCATGAAACACATCGGATTAATTGGTGTAGGCCGAATGGGCAGAGTATTGGCAGGGAAATTAGCTGGTCATGTGAAGCTTACAATTTTTGATCGTGAGGATAGTCGGCTGCAGGCGGTGGCAGAGGAACTGGGGGTGGCGGCGGCTGCCAGTCTGGAAGAATTGGCTGAACTGGGAATTATTATTCTGGCAGTGCCTGACCGGGAGGTCCTAAGTTTGATTAAGGATTTTAACCAGTTGCACCAGCCAGTTAGGATTATTAATGTTGCCACAAATGTAGCTCAGCATGTGTTGGAGTCAGCAGCCGCCAAACAGGTTATTTGTATTGGGGCTAAATTTGTTGCTCAGGCCAGTGAAATGGCATTAGGGGCCGAGCCGGTTATTATCGTGAATGAACGGCCTGCCGAACTGGCCCTGCTGGTACAGGATATTTTTGCGCCTGTAGGCAAAATTATTATCGGCAATGCGGATGTTGTAACCTATATCAATACGCAAGCGGCTGAAAAGGCATTGACGGCAGCCGTACTGATTGAAGAAGCCTTGCGCTGCCAGCCTTATGCCAGCGCAGATATAATAAAAAGTGCTATCAGACAGGTGGCTTCCGGGGTACTCAAGGCCTATGCCGACGACGATTTGGGGCCGTTTGCTCGCGAAATTGTCAGGGCAATCAGGGCCAAACTACGAATGCCGAGTGGCCGCTAACAACATATATTCCAAAAAAAACACAAAATATCATAAAAAAAGTGTTGTACCATTACTAGCCTTTGGACTATACAATTAAACAAGATAATTTAAAATTGGTGCTAAATTCATGCAAATATAAAAATGGAGGTACAGTAATGAACAAACTTAACAGTCAGCTTCATCCTGTGGCTGCGTTGCCAGAACGGGTTATTCAGTTTGGTGAAGGTAATTTTTTACGGGCCTTTGCCGATTGGATGCTGCATCAGATGAATAAGCAGGGTATGTTTAATGGCCGGGCCGTGCTAGTACAGCCTATTGCCGAGGGTTTGAGTCGGCAAATTAATGAACAGGACGGTTTGTATACTCTGTTTTTGCGCGGCTTGAAAAATGGTCAGCCTTATGAAGAACAGGAAGTTATTAGCTCGGTTAGCCGTTGCCTTAATCCTTATGGCGAGTGGCAGGAATGTATTCGCTGCGCTGAGAATCCGGCTATTGAATTTGTTATCAGCAACACCACCGAGGCCGGAATCGCCTTTGATTCGACGGATAAACTCGATAATGAGCCACCAGTATCTTTTCCAGGTAAGTTAACGGCGTATCTCTATCACCGTTTTAATCATTTTGAGGGTGAGGCTGCCAAAGGCATGGTTATTGTGCCCTGTGAACTTATTGACCGCAACGGTGACAACCTAAAGAAGGTAGTTTTACAGTTGGCTGAACTTTGGAAACTGCCTGCTGTGTTTACAGAGTGGATTGAGCAGCATAACTTTTTTCTGAACACCTTAGTGGATCGGGTTGTGACTGGCTATCCCCGCGACGAAGTCAAAGAGTTGGAGGCAAAGCTGGGTTATCAGGATGCTATCTTAGATACTGGCGAATTGTTCCATCTGTGGGTCATTGAAGGTCCGGAGCATTTGGCAGAGCGCTTGCCATTTGCGAAAGCTGGTCTTAATGTAATCTGGACAAAGGATATGGCGCCCTACCGGACCCGCAAGGTGCGGATTTTAAATGGCGCTCATACCTCATCGGTACCGGCGGCGTTCTTGTATGGGCTTGATACCGTTGGTGAGATGATGGACCATGAGATCATGGGCAAGTATGTCCAGCAGATTGTTTTTGATGAAATTATCCCGTCCATCAGCCTGGATAAAGCGATGCTTACTGATTTTGCCGATAACGTAATGGACAGGTTCAGGAATCCCTTCATCAAGCACTATCTTTTGAGCATTCTCTTAAATTCTTCTTCTAAGTTTAAAGCTAGAGTATTGCCATCTATTTTGGAATATCAGAATAAACATGATAAATTGCCGGAGAAACTTACCTTCTCGCTGGCGGCTTTGATTGCCGTATATAAAGACGGTAAAATTGACGGAACCAGTATGCAGGCCCGCCGGGAGCAAGGCGAATTTGTCATGAAAGATGATGTGGCAGTATTATCTTTCTTTGCTCAGGTATGGAGTGAGTTTGACGGTTCTCAGGCAGCTGCTACTAAGGTTGCCCGCAAGGTGCTGGCCAATAATGATATCTGGGGTCAAGATCTCAATCAGGTAGCTGGTCTGACTGACAAGATTGGCAGTTACCTTTATAGCATTGCAGTTAACGGCATGCAGGCTACGGTACGGAATTTGGTTTACTAGAGGAGGGGACAGGCTTGTCGCAGTTAAGAATTCATGAAAAAGATAATGTTGCTGTTGTCCTGGAGCCTGCTCAGGGTTCTGAAGCCGGACGTGGCCATAAAGTGGCGCTGACCGATATTCGTGCTGACGAGCATATCATCAAATATGGCTTCCCTATTGGACATGCCATCGTTGACATTAAGGCTGGCGAATGGGTGCATACCCATAACATCAAAACCAATTTAGGCGATATTTTAGACTATCAGTATCAGCCAGCGGCGGTTGCTGACAGTGTTTCGTGCGAATGCCCTGTTTTTCAGGGCTATCGTCGCGCCGACGGGCGGGTGGGCGTGCGTAACGAGGTCTGGGTTATTCCGACAGTAAGCTGTGTTAATCAAAATATCAGGCTGATTGCTGAGCAGGCAGCAGCTCTGTGCAAAGACGTGCCCAATGTTGATGGTATCTTTGCCATTACTCATCCCTATGGTTGTTCCCAACTGGGAGACGACCATAAGACTACCCAGCAGATGTTGGCTGACCTGGTATGCCACCCCAATGCCGGGGCCGTGCTGGTGGTTGGCTTAGGCTGTGAAAATAACTACATTGCTGAGTTTAAAAAGGTATTAGGTGACTATGATCCGGCGCGGGTGAAGTTTTTGGTAGCGCAAGAGGTTGAGGATGAAATTAGTGCCGGTGTAGAGCTGATTGAGGAGCTTGTCAGCTATGCTTCAACTTTTAAACGCGAGGATTGTCCGGTATCAGAGCTGGTTGTAGGCCTCAAATGCGGTGGGTCAGACGGGTTCTCCGGTATTACAGCTAATCCACTTGTCGGTGCTCTTTCTGATAGGTTGCTAGCTTGTGGGGGGAGTACCGTACTGACAGAAGTGCCGGAAATGTTTGGTGCAGAAACTATTTTAATGAACAGAGCCGTTGATCGTGTAGTTTTTGATAAAACAGTAAACCTGATTAATGATTTTAAAGACTATTTTGTTAGCCATAAGCAGCCGATTTACGAAAATCCTTCACCAGGCAACAAAGCGGGCGGTATTAGTACCTTGGAAGAAAAATCACTGGGTTGCACCCAAAAAGGTGGTACTGGCCAAGTGACTGATGTGATTGGCTATGCCGGTCAAGTAAGTAAAAAAGGCCTGACCCTTTTAAGCTCACCGGGAAATGATATGGTAGCCGCTACGGCGCTGGCAGCAGCCGGTTGTCAAATCATCTTGTTTACGACTGGGCGGGGGACGCCGCTGGGAACCGTTGTACCCACTATTAAAGTGGCCACTAACAGTGAACTGTTTAGCCGCAAAGCCAATTGGATGGATTTTGACGCCGGGAGGCTCCTAACAGGTGCGCCTATGAAACAGCTGACTGATGAATTTTTGCAGCATATTATTGTGGTTGCAGCAGGTCAGCCAACCAAGGCCGAGCATATGGGCTTCAGGGAAATAGCCATATTCAAAAATGGTGTAACGTTATAAGCGGATAACTACCAAAAAAAACACAAAATAATCTAAAAAAACTATTATACTAAATATTTCGAAAGAACTGTAAAATGGATATGAAAGCATTTTGCAGTATTACTTATTATTTTAGGAGGTATGACGTGGAGACACTCAAAAAAATTGCCATGGCTATAGATACGTTATTTGAAAGTATCGCACTCATCGGCCTTGCAAGCATGATTCTTATTGTTACCACGCAGGTTATGACCCGTAAACTTTTTAATTTTGTGTTTTTCTGGTCAGAAGAGGTAACACTTTTGCTCTTGGTTTGGTTTGCCTTTATGGGCATGGCAATTGGTTTTAGGGAAGATTTGCATATGGGGGTTGACTCCTTCACCGAGTTTTTGCCGGCCAAAGTAAATCTTGTCCTGGATAAAATTATTGGTTTGTCTATTTTTGGCTTTGGTGTGTATCTGATTTATTACGGCTGGGACTTTACCGTAATGATGCACGAATCCACCCTGGCAGCCACCAAGTTGCCTAATAGTGCTCTATATTTTGTTATGCCGGTGACTGGTGTTATGACCTGTGCTTACGCTGCCTTGCAGGTAGCTGGTTTTGATACCAAACGGCATAAAGGCAATGAAGTCGAAATGGGCGGCAGTGCTTTTGGAGGTGAGGAATAGTGGACCAGCAAATAGTAGCAGTTACACTCTTATGTAGCACATTTATCGGTTTTATGGTCTTACGATTTCCAGTAGCCTTAGTACTAGCCTTCTCCACCATGTCTACCATGATTTATATGGATATACCACTTGCGGTTCTGGGTCAGCAAATGATTCAGGGTGTCAGCAGTTTTTCGCTGTTAGCTATTCCGTTCTTTATCCTTACCGGACAAATCATGGGTGAGGGTGGCCTGGCGCTAAGAATGGTTAATTTTGCCTATCTCCTTGTCGGTCGTATTCGCGGCGGCCTAGCGCTGGTTAACTGCGTAGCCTGTATGTTCTTTGGCAACATCTCTGGTTCGGCAGTAGCTGATGCTTCTTCCATCGGTTCGGTTATGATTCCAATGATGAAGAAAAAAGGCTATGATGCCGACTACTCAGTAGGTCTAACTATTTCTTCGGCAATCCAAGGAGTAGTTGTCCCACCAAGCCATAATTTGGTGCTATACTCCATTGTTGCCGGTGGCATCTCAATTAAGAGTTTGTTCCTGGCTGGTATTACTCCTGGCTTCATTCTGCTTTTCACACTTATGACAGTGGCCTATATTATGGCCCGCAAACGCGGCTATCAAAAAGGTGATCCTGTTCCTAAAGAAAAAGTTCCTGGGATTTTGCTTCATGGTCTGTTATCCTTATCACCGGCTTTCGTCATCCTTGGCGGCATTATTTCTGGTTTGTTTACCGCCACAGAATCAGGTGCTTTGGCTGCGTTGTACGCGTTTATTTTGGCGTTTGGTTTTTACCGGGAAGCACCGTTGTCGGCCATGATTCCGGTGTTGAAACGAACCTTCCGTATCGTTCTCATGGTATACTTCCTGATTGCCGCTTCGGCTGCCTTTGGCTGGCTGCTTGCCTACCTTAAGATACCCTTGCTTGTTACCGACTTCTTTATGAGCGTTTCGGACAGCCCGATTGTCATTATGATGCTTATCAATATTCTATTGCTCCTCTTAGGCGGACCGATGGATATGGCACCGATGATTCTCATTATGACGCCGATTTTATTGCCTGTGGCTACTGCCATGGGTATTGACCCAGTACATTTTGGGTTAATCCTGATTTTCAACGCTGGTATGGGACTCTTAACACCGCCGGTTGGTACAGTACTATTTGTTGGTTGCGCCATTGGCGGCGTAACGCTCTCTCAAGGCACTAAGGCCATGATGCCGTTCTTTTATGCCATGATTATTGTATTGCTCCTGATTACGTATATTCCGCAAATTACGATGTGGCTGCCTAACCTGGTTAAATAGTAAGGTCTCTTTGTTTTCGGGGATTCATCCCAACATTATTTAAGGGGGATATTAATAATGAACACCAAAAAACTGATTGCTGGTGCCCTGTCCCTAATGCTGGCCGGTTCGCTTATGGCTGGTTGCGGCGGATCCAAAGAAGGGGACAAGAAAGCGGCTGAAGGCGCCAAGTACACCTTCCGTCTGGCAGAAACTCATCCTGCCGATTATCCGACTACCATGGGGGACAAAAAGTTCGCCGAACTGGTTAACGAACGTACCAAAGGCCGTATTAAAATTGAAGTATTCCCATCCTCGCAGCTTGGCGAAGAAAAAGCTGTTATTGAACAAATTCAGCTTGGTGCCATCGAGTTTACCCGTGTAAGCTCTTCACCGCTGGCTGAATTCAACAAAGCCTTTGGCGTATTCTCACTGCCATATATCTTTGATAATGAAGCTCATATGTGGAAATTCCTGAATAGCGAAGCTGGTACTAAAATTCTTGATGGTTTGGAAAAATCCAAAATGAAGGGTCTTGCGTACTACAGTTCCGGTTCTCGTAACTTCTATACCAAAAATCCTGTAACTAAAGTAGAAGATTTGAAAGGCATGAAAATCCGCGTTCAACAGAACAAAATCAACATGGATTTGATTAGTTCCCTGGGTGCCAGTGCTACTCCGATGCCTTACGGTGAAGTATACAGCGGCCTGCAGACTGGTGTAATTGACGGCGCTGAAAATAACTCCCCGAGCTACCTGACTGCCAACCATTATCAAGCTGTTAAAAATTTCATTCTTGACAGCCACCAACGGGTACCAGAAGTACTCTTAGTCAGCAAAGTAACCTGGGATAAACTGTCTGAGGAAGACCGTAAGATTATTAAACAAGCTGCTATTGATTCTGTGGCAACCCAACGTGAGCTATGGGACAAATTTGATAAAGAAGCCATGGAAAAATTGAAAGCCAATGGCGTAGTTGTAACCGAGGTAAAAGATGTTAAACCGTGGCAAGACGCTGTTAAACCTGTTATTGACAAACATGGTGCAGACTACAAAGAACAATTGGATGCTATCGCTCAAGCTCGTTAATTAATAATCAGTCTACCAGAGGGAGATGCCGTAAGGCAGCTCCCTCTTAACATTTTCGGCAGGATATAAAAATTTTATCGCGAATAATTATTAATTATGATTAAATCACTATTTAAATTTATTAGTGAAACCATTTGGCTAAAAGACCAATTACTGACAGCTAAACTATTTACCTTCTCAGCTGTAATAGTCATTATTCCCATGATTGTTGTTGGCGTGATTTCGTATTATCGCTCTTCTACCATTGTCGAGAGCGAGGCCAGGAATTATAGTTGGCAAATTAATGAGCAGGTAAAAACGCAAATTGAATACTACTTGCGCGACGTTGAGATAAATTCACTCAAGATACTCAACGACCACGATATGATCAACTTTTTAAAAGCTGGTGAAGTGGGGGGAGAGAGACCGCAAAAATCGGTAGAGGCTGTACGTGAATTGTTAGAAAACACCGCCTATTCCCGTCCTGACATTTCAAGTGTGGCCATAGTCATGGATGGCTTTGAGGTTATTGATAGTTTGGGCTACCGGGGGCCGTATCCTGCCAGTGACCTTGCAAAAGAATATTGGTATGCATCCGTCCCGGCGAATGGCAACTCCATGCTTGTCAGCAGGATCAGTAAAATGGATGACAAGCAAGAGCCTGTTATTACAATTGCCAGAAGGATTCATAGTCCGTACACACTGGAGCCAATCGGTATGCTTATTATTGATGTAAACTTCCGCCGCATCCAGGACATTGCCGATAAGGTAAATGCTTTTGGTAAAAGCTCATTTTATATCTTAGATGCTGAGGGACATTATGTATACCATCCGGATAATTCCCGGATTGGGCGGCGGTCAGATATTCTTAATCTGGAGAGTATTCTTTCGTTGCAGGACAATTCGTTTATATCGGAACAGGATCAGGTAGTTATTTTAAACCACTCCTCTTCCTTGGGTTGGCGATTTGTTACTGCCATTCCTAGAGAAGAACTATTTAAAGGAACAACCCACATCGGTTCTACGATCTTTTGGACAGTAGTGCTTACTTTGCTTATTGCTTATGTGCTGGGAGTTAGTTTTGCCAGTACCCTCATCCGGCCCATTCGGCGTTTGCAGCGGTTTATGAAAAATGTGCAGGTAGGCGATTTTTCCCGCCGCGTGCCGGTAGAATCAAGTGATGAAATTGGTCAGCTCACCAATGGGTTTAACCAGATGGTAGAAAAGCTGTCCGAACTTATGGAAGAGGTCTATTTCTCCAAACTGCGGGAGACGGAAATGACGTTAGGTCAAAAAGAGATGGAACTGAAAGTACTCCAGTCGCAGATTAACCCCCATTTTCTTTGTAATTCGTTGGAAACCATCCGGGGTATGGCACTAGAACAGAATATGGGTGATATTGCGGCTATGTCAGCTTCGCTGGGTACTTTGTTGCGCTACAATCTAAAAACTGTTTCACCAACAGTCACCCTGCGGGAAGAAGTCAATTTTTGCACTGTTTACCTAAAAATTCAGCAGTATCGGTTTGACAAAAACGTGAAATACTGTTTTGATATCCCCCAATGGGCTTTGAATGCGATGATTGTTAAGTTTTCCCTGCAGCCACTGGTGGAGAACTGTTTTGTTCATAGCGTAGGCGCTGGCCCTGAACCAACCCGTATTACGATATCGGCTTATCAGGCCAAGGATAATCTGATTATCAAGGTAGCCGATACTGGAGTAGGGATGGCAGAGTGTGTCTTGGAGCAGATTAAACAGAAGCTTAGCAGTAAAGATATAGCTGACGGCGGCACTCAGATTGGTATTGTTAATGTTCACCGCCGCATTATTAACCTTTTTGGTTCTGAGTATGGCGTGACTGTGGACAGTATTCCTGGCCGAGGAACAACGGTGCTTGTCGAGTTGCCGCTCATACAAAAGAAAGAGGGTGGTGATCAACATGAACAATATACTTATTGTAGATGATGAAAAATGGGTGCGGTCAGCGCTTAAATGGACGGTGGAACAGACGGGCCTCCCCGTAAAAGTAGTTGCTGAATGCAGTAATGGGTTAGAGGCGCTTGACTGTCTAAAGAAGCTACAGGTAGATTTGGTGCTTGCTGACATTACCATGCCGATAATGACCGGATTGACCTTCTTGGAGCAGCTCCGGCAAGCTGGAAATGAACAAACTGTCATTTTTATTACAGTGAATGAGGATTTTTGCTGCATTCAGAAGGCACTGCGGGCCGGGGCTTTTGATTATCTTTTGAAACCAGTCGAGACCGAGCAACTGACTGCTTGTCTTACCAAATGGCTAAATCACCAGCAAAAAGCCCTCAAGCCACCGAAAGCCGACGAGCCCATCATACCATTAGCTCAGCTGTCACCGGTAGAACAAGTAATAAAATATATTGAGTCACTGCCGCCAGGTCAGGTAACGCTTGCTGAAGCAGCTAAGCATGTGCATATGAATCCGAGTTACCTGAGTCAGTTATTCAAACAGCAAAGTGGTACCAATTTCATCGACTATGTGACTAAGATTAGGCTTACAGAGGCAAAACGGCTGCTAACAGCCACGACACTCAGAATTTCGGAAATTGCTGAACGTTTGGGGTACGCAGACTTAGCTTATTTCACCAATATATTCAAAAAAAGCTGCCAGGTAACACCTTCGGAGTATCGCAAAACACACACGCGTCATTAGGGGATATGATATGAACGAAACTTTTCGGGCCTTACGACATCGCAACTATCGATTATTTTACTTTGGACATGGTATGTCGCTCATTGGCACCTGGATGCAACGAACAGCAACCGTTTGGTTGGTATATCGGTTGACCCAGTCGCCAGAGGTATTAGGCAATGTTGATTTTTCCGGGCAAATTGCCGGAGTTGTACTCATTCCGCTTGCTGGGGTATTTTTAGACCGCTGGAACAGATATCGAGTGATCCTTTGGACGCAGCTATTAAGCATGGTGCAGGCGCTCGCGCTGGCGGCACTGGTATTTAGTGATACAATTGCGGTTTGGCATATTGTTGTACTTAACATACTATTAGGGATAATTAATTCGTTTGATATGCCAGCCCGACAGGCGTTTGTTTCACAAATTATTGAAGACAAGGCGGATTTGCCGAACGCTATTGCGTTAAATTCTGCGCTGTTTAATGGGGCGCGGATTATTGGCCCTTCGGTGGCAGGACTGGCGATTGCCGTCTTTGGCGAAGGGTTGTGTTATTTGTTTAATGGGCTAAGTTATGTTGCCATCCTCTGGGCATTATTGGCCATAAAGCTGACCAGGCCACAGACGCCTGCGGCAGATTCGGGAAATATCCTAGAGGGCTTGAAAGAAGGATGTGTTTATACTTATAAGTCACTGCCGATTCGGATGGTATTGTTGCTATTAGTGCTGGTAAGTTTAGTGGGGTTCCCGATTTTACCGCTGTTGCCACTGTTTGCCGGACAAGTGCTTCAGGGTGGCTCAGATACGCTAGGATGGTTAATGGCGGCCTTCGGTTTAGGAGCGCTTATGGGGACCATTTTTTTAGCTTCCCGGAAAAGTGTAGTAGGCATTGGAAACGTGATTACCGTAACCTCGATTGTTTTTGCAATGGGGCTAATCGCGTTTTCACTGTCAACTACATTATGGCTTTCGCTGGGTATTGCTGTTATTATGGGTTTTGGTATAATTGCCCAGTTGGCCTCAACTAATACAATTGTGCAAACACTGGTCGATGAGGATAAGCGCGGGCGGGTTATGAGCCTGTATGTCGTATCCTTTGGTGGCGTTTCTCCCATTGGCAGTTTGCTTGCTGGTCATTTGGCCGGTCTGATTGGGACGACGGCTACCTTTAGCATTGCCGGTGTATTGATACTGGTTGGTGCGGGAATTTTTGCGTGGCACCTACCGGCCTGGCGGTCGGAAACAAAGGCGGTACTTGGTAAAAAGAGGTTGACTCAGGATGCGTAAAGGTTGAAAATCGTAACCCCTGCCGACCATAGGCTAAAACCTATATCGTGCGGGGGTTATTTTGGTACTGGCGGGATATGTATCAGTAGCAATTGAGGAAATGTATGCATATTATGTTGTAAAGAAGGGTGAAAGGAGGGGCTTGTATGGCTAATAGAAAGCGTCCTTATTGGGAAGAACCTGAGATTGACGATTGGGATGATGACGAGGAGGATTGGGAAGAAGAATCGAAGGAGAGAAAAGATAGGCAGCTGTTACCTTTTATTGCTGGGTTGGGGTTAGGAATAGGTTTTGGCTGTTATCCCCGGCGATACTGCTATCCTCGTCGATACTGTTATCCCCGTCAGTATTGTTATCCTCGTCAATACTGCTATCCGAGTCAGGGATGTTACCCACGTCCGTGTTTCCCGCTATAATCGACCAATATAGATGATTTGGCTTCCCAAGCGGAGGCCATTTTTTCCTACGGAACTTTGAAAAATTATCAGGCAGGATTTTGCCAGATTATTGTTGAAAAAATACTCATTACATAGTTGTGAGGTTATTATGATTTGTATAGACGGTTTAGTAAAAAAATATGGGGAACGAGTTGCCGTAAATAATTTGAGTCTGACAATTGAGCAAGGAGAAACGTTTGGGTTGCTTGGCCCCAATGGGGCGGGAAAAACTACAACTATCCGAATTTTGACCATGCTTACTCGTCCAACGGCTGGCAGTGTCACCATTCATGGGTATCGTCTGTCGCAGGAAGAGCTAGCCGTTAAATCGGTTATTGGTGTTGTGCCGCAGCATTTTAATCTTGATGTGGATTTAACAGCCAGGGAAAATCTTAATCTGCATGGGCGACTGCATCATATGGCACGAGGTGAGCGGGAGCAACGGGTAGAAGAACTGCTGGATTATGTTGAACTGCAAGAGCGGGGCAATGACATGGTAAATACTTTTTCCGGCGGCATGAAGCGGCGGTTGATGATTGCAAGGGCATTATTGCATCGGCCCAAGGTGCTTTTCTTGGATGAGCCTACTGTTGGGCTGGACCCGCAGGTTAGGCGGCGACTCTGGGATTTGATTCGCCATTTAAATGCCGAGGGGTTAACGGTGTTATTAACTACTCACTATATTGAAGAGGCGGAAAGTCTTTGTAAACGAGTGGCTATAATGGAAAAAGGCAAGCTGATTGCACTTAACAGTCCGGCGGCGTTATGTGAAAGACTGGGCAGTTATGTTGTTGAATGGAGCGAAAGCGAAGGCACGCAATATCGTTTTTTTGCCAATCGGGCGGAGGCTGCCGCATTCGCTGGTACACTGGCAGGTAATGCTACATTACGGTATACTAACTTGGAAGATGTATTTGTGGAATTAACTGGCCGCAGGGTGAGCGGCTAAAGAAGCTGGTCAATTGCTTAGTAGTAGCCATACAGAACTGACTGCGAAACGTAACGCTCGTGTCCGGCTTTAGCCAAAAAGACTAAGAATGGTTTTAATGGTTTTGCACAAAATACACTTGACTGCTGGTGGCGTATATTGTATAATCGAAAACAAGTTAAATAGCTTCTGCACGATGAACAGGAAGTTGATTGCTGTAAGCTTCAGAGAACTGGCGGTTGGTGCGAGCCGGTGTGAGTAGCAATGAATTCCACCTGGGAGTGGCTGATGATGAATCTGACGGGTCCGCCCGGTATAGCGGCAAAAGTTGGCTGAAAAGCAACATGGGTGGCAACGCGGGAGAATGCTCTCGTCCCTGGGGAGGGATGAGGGTTTTTTTGTATATCTTTGACGTTGCCGTGCTCATTGTTGCCAGCTTGAAACTGGGTGGCACCGTGGGATTTCTGTCCCGCCCCAATACCTAACTATTGGGGCGGGATTTTTACTTTATTATTATGAGGTGATTTTGTGAACAAGAGTGTTAAACGAGCCTATAATTTTAATGCCGGACCGGCAGCGTTGCCGCTGGCAGTTCTTAAACAGGCTCAAGCAGAACTGCTTGACTTTAATGACACCGGTATGTCCATCATGGAACACAGTCATCGTGGTAATGCGTATGATGTTGTCCATAATCAGGCTATTGAGCTTTTAAAGGAATTGCTGGCGATACCAGAGGGGTATGAGGTCTTATTCCTGCAAGGTGGCGCTAGTCTCCAATTTACCATGGTTCCGATGAACTTTTTGCCTGCTGGCAAGAAAGCAGGCTATGTAATGACCGGGGTCTGGTCAGAGAAAGCCTACGCTGAGGCTGAAAAACTGGGTGAGGTATTTGTAGCCGCTACCGCTAAAGAAGGCAATTATCGTGGGATACCGGCGCTCAAGGAAATTAACTATGATGCTGATACGGCTTATCTACATATGACATCCAACAACACTATTTTTGGTACCGAATATCATGCATTTCCCGATACAGGTGCCGTGCCTTTGATTGCCGATATGTCTAGTGATATTTTGTCCTGCCCGATTGATGTAAGCAAATTTGCACTTATTTATGCTGGTGCTCAGAAAAACCTGGGTCCTTCAGGCGTGACGGTTGTTATTATTCGGCGTGATTTCTTAGAACAGGCCAAGAAAAACTTGCCAACGATGCTTCAATATGCTACTTTTGCAAAAAACAACTCTTTATATAATACGCCGCCAACCTTTGGCATTTATATGATGAAGCTTATGCTGGAGTGGGTGAAAGCTGAGGGGGGGTTGCTTGGTATCTACAAGCGTAATCAGGAAAAAGCAGCCTTAATCTATGATGCTATTGACGATAGCAGGGGCTTTTATGTGGGGCATGCTCAGCCGGATTCCCGTTCGTTAATGAACATCACTTTCCGGCTAGCTGACGAGAAGTTAGAGAAGAAGTTTTTGGAACAGGCAAAGCAAGCTGGTTTTGTAGGACTTAATGGTCATCGTTTAGTTGGCGGATGTCGGGCTTCCACGTACAATGCTGTAACCTCCGAGTCTTGCCAAGCGTTGCACGATTATATGCTTGCCTTTCAAAAGGAAAATACCTAAATTGTAAAACATAGAGGAGGATAACATGGCAACAACTCGATTTATATTAGTTCGTCATGGGGAAACAACCTGGAATAAAGAAGGGCGCTATCAAGGGCAGATTGATACACCGCTTACTCCCTTCGGGCGGGAACAAGGTCAGCTGGCCGCCAAAGCCCTTAAGGATGTCCCTATTGATGTTTGTTATGCCAGTCCGCTCAGCCGGGCTGTTGATACTGCCATGATGTGCGTGGCGGCCCATGGGTTGCCGGTAAATACTGACAGCCGTTTGTTGGAGATAAATCATGGCGAGTGGGAAGGTCTCCTGAGTGATGAGGTAGGTAAAACGTATCCTGAACTGCTCGCGCAGTGGAAAACCACCGTAGAAGGTGTTACCATGCCGGGAGCAGGTGGCGAAGACATTGGGGCTGTTCGCGACCGGGCAATGGATGCTTTTCGGGAATTGGCTGAAAAGCACCAAGGTCAAACCGTACTGGTGGTAGCACATGATGCAGTCAACAAAGCCGTGCTATGCGACATGTTAGACATTGATTTGTCCCATTTCTGGCAGGTTAAGCAAGATAATACCTGTATTAATGTTTTTGAATACCAGGATGGCAAGTGGCGACTGGTGCTCATGAACTCCACGACCCATTTGGGCTTTTTGTATAGCGGTATTGAGCAAAAAGGGTTATAGTAATTCCAAAAGGCGAAATTGCCACTAGCGGTGGGCAATTTCGCTTTTTGTCTATTGTTTTTTGGGGTAATATTGGCAATAATAGCAGGGATTATAGTAAAAGACGCGAACATACTATAGTAGTTAATAATAATTACAAACTCAGTAAAGGAGTTGTTTATATGAATCAAGATAATGGTTGTAATGAAGCTGGCTGCAGCTCATCTTGTGACTGCGGTTGCTCTGGCTGTGGTTCGGTTGTCGAGGAAAGTCAATTTAATAAAGACATGCAGGCACTTTATGATGCTGGTAAAACGGCGGACATGTTGGCAGCTTGCAGTAAGCAACTGGCGGCAGAGCCGGATAATAGTGACGCCTATTTTTGGCGCGGTGTAGTAGCTGCTGTCGATAGTGACTTTGAGCAGGCACTTGCCGACTACACCAAAGCCATTGAGCTTAATTCCCACAAAGCTGTTTATTATTCGTATCGTGGCAGTGCATATGCCATGATTGATGATATCAAAAATGCAGTGATGGATTATTCTAAGGCCATGTTTTATGAACCTGAGGATTGGATGAACTACGCAAACCGTGGTGTGCTGTATCTTAATAACAACATGTTTGAGCATGCTATTGATGATTTAAGTAAAGCCCTTGAGCTGGAGCCAGCAGATATGGCCTCTTATATAAACCGGGGCGACGCCTTTGCTGCTCGAAATTTATATTCAACAGCGATTGCCGACTATAATAAGGTAATTGAGCGCTTTCCGGAAGAGCCCGCGGCATTGATTAAACGGGGACAGGCTTACTATGAGATTGGTCTTATTGAAGAGGCATTGGCTGATTATAATAAGGTAATTGAGTTAGAACCAGAGAATATTCAAGCTATTGCTATCAGAGCCTCTATATATATGGGCCAAGAAAAACCTGGCGAGGCTGTTGCCGATTTTACCCAGGTTATTGATGCTGATCCTAGTGATGGCAGACCCTATTTTTTCCGGGGGATTGCTTATGCTGCGCAAAAGGATTATGATGCAGCCATTGCTGATTTTACCCGTACGGTAGAGCTTGATCCGGATAATGTGTTGGCTCACCATAATAAAGCGCTATGCTGCGAACAGCAAAAGCGTACTGCTGAGGCTATTGCTGCTTACAAAGAGCTTTTAAAACGAGCCAAACCAGAGTCGCCGGAAGAAGCTCATGCCAAGGAACGGTTGCAGGCTTTAGAACAAGCAGCAGATGACACGCAACTGCAATAGGAGGAAATGTTTTATGGAAAAAAGACGCTTAGGACGAACAGGTTTTTTGGTGACACCAATTAGTTTTGGCGCACTGCCGATGCAGCGCTGTACAATGGACGAGGCTGGTGAAGTGCTTAATGCTGCTTTGGATGCCGGAATAAACTTTTTTGACACAGCCAGAGCCTACACGGATAGTGAAGCAAAAATCGGCAAGTACATAGCTGGCCGCCGCAGTGAATACTATTTGGCTACGAAGAGTATGGCCAGAACCAAAGCAGCCATGGCTGAGGACATTGCTACCAGCCTGGCTACGATGAAAACCGAGTATATTGATGTTTACCAAATGCATAATGTCAAGACTGAACAGGAATGGGAAGCGGTTATGGCACCAGATGGGGCGCTGGTTGCCTTGAAAGAAGCGAAAGCCGCGGGGAAAATACGGCATATCGGCATAACCGGCCATAATGTGGACATGCTGATAAGGGCGGTTAAAACTGAGGAGTTTAGTACTGTGCAGGTGCCCTTCAATTGTGTAGAGCAGCGGGCCATGAATGACTTGTTTCCGCTAGCCAGGTCACTGGATGTGGGGATCATTGTTATGAAACCACTAGGGGGCGGTCTCATTGATCAGGTGGACTTAGCCTTGCGTTTTGTGTTGCAACAAGAGGGTGTAGTTGCTATTCCGGGCATGGATAAGGTAGAACATGTTACCGAGAATTTGGCTCCAGCCCAACACTTTAAATCGCTTAATCCTGAGGAAACAGCCAAACTGACCGCCATAGCTGAGGAACTAGGCTCTAATTTCTGCCGCCGCTGTGGGTACTGTATGCCTTGCGCTGCCGGAATTGATATTCCGCAGATGTTTATTTTTCACTTGCAATATACAAGATATGGGTTAAAGAGCGCTATACCAACACGATACCAGGGTGCTAAGGTTAAAGCCTCAGAGTGTATCGAATGCGGAGAGTGCGAAGAGCGTTGTCCTTACAATCTTCCCATTCGCGAACGGATGAAACAGGTGGCCAAAGACCTCGGGTAGTACTACAAGGAGGAATGGATATGGCCGAAGACAATAAGTTTGATATTGCCATTATCGGTGGTGGTCCGGCAGGGCTGTCGGCCGCACTGACAGGGCGCATTCGGAATAAAAACATTGCTGTATTTGAACATCTTGATTTTAGCCAAAAGCTGCAAAAGGCACATTTGGTCGATAATTATCTGGGGTTGCCGGAAGTTAGCGGTAAAGGCTTAATGCAGCATTTTACCGGACATGCACTGGCCCATGGTCCGAAGGTTGTTAAAGAAAAGGTAGTGAGCGTATTTCCTGGTGATGCTATGTTTACGCTGCTTACACCGCAGACCACCTATGAAGCCAAAGCCATTATTTTTGCCACAGGTGTGGTAAGTACTCTTTTATTTCAAGGTGAGCGGGAGTTACTTGGCCGAGGAGTCAGCTACTGTGCTACCTGCGATGGTCGGATGTTTGAAGGCAAGGATGTAGCCGTTATTTCCTATACGGAGGAAAGCGAAAACGAAATCACATTTCTAGGTGAACTTTGCCGTAATGTATATTATTTGCCACAGTATAAAGGTGATTTTACTCAGATGCGGGCGCCAATTAAGGTGCTTACAGCCAAACCAAAGGCTATTGTTGGTGACGGACAAGTGGAAAAGCTAGTGACAGATAAGGAAGAAATTAAGGTGCATGGGGTCTTTATTATGCGCCAGTCTGATCCTGTGGAAAATTTGTTGCCAGGCCTGGAACTAGATGGTGAAGTCATCAAGGTCAACAGGGATATGTCAACAAACATTCCCGGGGTATTTGCTGCTGGTGATTGTACCGGCAAACCCTGGCAAATCGCTAAGGCTACTGGTGAGGGGCTTGTCGCTGTGCTGAGTGCCATAACGTATATTGATAAGTGAAAAAGAGCGAGATTGCTTCGCATGTGTTTGCAATGACAAAGTTTGGGGATTTCCCAACTGGTCATTGCGAGCACAACGAAGCAATCTCGCTTTTGCGTATCTCATTGCCAAGGGTAATGATAATCTTAGGCTTAACCAATATGAGCGCCTGGTCAAGCCAAGCGGCACAAAATTGCCCTTCTTCCACCGTAGGTGTACGATTATTTTTGGGGCGGCATTTAATTACATTAGTGGTACTTTACTCATTGCTTTTGTTCTGCGATAAGAGTGAATGGTTTATAGAGCGATAATTTTTACTAGCAAAATTTGTCGAATCGATATATAATTGATATAGGACATATGTCCTATAAGGAGTGGTTTACGTGAGTGATAATGGTATTGGTTTGACTGAGGAAGAATTAAGAGATTTATTGAATAACTTGCCTAACATCATACGGGAATTGGAAGAAATGGTTAATCCATTAAGGAGTCAAATCATACCACATGGACAATGCTCAAGGTAATAGTCTAATAAGTAATTTATTGGGAGGTATTCATATGAGTATTGAGTCAGCCCAAGCATTTATTAAAAGAATGAAAACAGATGAGCAGTTCGCCCAAAAAGCAGTTGAGTGCAGAGATGCAAAAGCTTGGGCGGAATTCGCGGAGGAAGCGGGTTTTGATATTTCAGTCGACGCTATTACGGTTGAGAATATTGAAGAAGCCCTTGCGGAGCTGAGCGACAACGAGCCTGATGGTGTAACAGATGGGGCTTTGCTGTAATGATATCTCAAAAGAATCAATAACGGGGAAGTCGCATTTTCATGATACAAAATAAGCCCTCGGCGTGTGCCGGGGGCTTTAGTATATACTAATGTAGGCTTCAGAAATTTCACCTAAGCTTTATCTAATCGAATATTTTTTCATGAGGCGTACAATTCTAGTGAACTCGTTTCAGCAGAGCTGAAACATCGGGGGTTCAGGTGGAGAGTCTACTCCACCTGAACTGACGCCGCCTGTAGAGGCGGGAGTTTTGACTCAGCGATTAAGATGAACAAAGAGCAACTCAAAACCGAGGTTAACGAAGCTGGACACGAAATCAACGGCTGGGTAGAGGATATCCGCAGAGAAGCACAATTACTCGAAGTGGAAATTTTGGTTAGGTATGGCCGTCCTGCTTGCGTTGGTCGGATTAGCCATCATAGCAATAAAATAACGCCGTCCATATCGAACGACGCAAAAAGGAGA